>ENA-UOJE01000202-UOJE01000202.1-human-gut-metagenome-genome-assembly--contig:-C23-NODE-202-length-73918-cov-11.854298_pt1 | contig 73918 bp, 56 predicted proteins | sample MGYA00242341_ERZ723888 | MGnify/ENA metagenome assembly ERZ723888 | reverse complement strand
CCGGTTAGCGCACCTGCTTTGGGAGCAGGGGGTCCCAGGTTCGAATCCTGGTACCCCGACAAATGGAAAATGCGGGCGGCGGCAAAATAATTGCCGCCGCTCGGTTTATTTATTTTCAAACCGTTCGCTCTTTTCCGTCGGGCATTACCGGCTTTTGCTTTTGAATATTTTCCGAAATACGCGGTACGCCCTGATATAAAGCCCGTAATGACCGTACAGCATCCGCCGTCTGAACCAAGTTCCCCAACCGATTCGGCTGAATTTCAGGCGATCGAAATCATGCATCTTAGATACGATATCCCTGCAAACGGCGTCGAATTCGAACGCCTCGCCGAAAACGGAGATGTGATTGATCACATGGGCGCCTCGTTTCAACACTTCGGCTTCGAACCGATCCTGGTCTTCGGGGAAAACATTTTTTTCGCGCAGGAACAGCACCCTCTCACGGATCACCAAAAAGAACCGATATTCGGCCTGCGGATCAAATCCGCTGTGCAGGATACTTCCGGTCCGGAGCAGGTAATAATATAGAGGCACATTCTGTTGCACGATCCGGTTCGCTCTGTAAAACAGTTTGTACATGATCGCCATATCCTCAAAGACCGTATGATCTTCCGGGAAAAGCACCCCGTCGAACAACTCCCGTTTGAACAGTTTATCCCAGAAATAACTTCTTATCAGGGAGTCTTCGTATAACAATCTCAGCGCCTCCCTGCGGTCATAAACGACGGTATCGCCGCCGTCCCCGGAAGCCCCGCACCGCATCCCTTGCTCCCCGACCTCGTAATACGAACAAATGGAAATATCCGCCCCGTAATCCGTCGCCCCCCGGTACAATGTCCGGCAAAAATCGCGATCCACCCAGTCGTCGCTGTCCACGAAACCCAAATACCTGCCGCGCGCAAGCCGAATACCCGCATTGCGGGCTCCGCTGACCCCGGCATTCCGTTGGTGGACGACCCGGATCCGGCTATCCCGCCCCGCATAAGAATCGCAGACGGCCCCCGACGCGTCCGTCGAACCGTCGTCGACGAGAATGATCTCGATTTCACCGAAAGTCTGCGCCAAAAGGGAGTCTATGCACTTCGGCAAATAAGCCTGCACGTTATAGACAGGAACTACGACGGTTATCTCCGGTACGCTCATTCCTTTGGATGTTAACGGCATTTTCGGCCGGTCAGTTTCCGGCAACTTCGGATCAGATTCGCATATCCGTCGAAATGATCATAAATCATCTTCCGCCTGAGACAAACGCCGATACCGATTCGTCCGATCCCCAGATGGTCATAACCGTGCATCCTTGCAATCACATCGCCGTACAAGCTTTCGAATGCGGTATAATTTTCACGGGATACGATTCGCCCGATCAGGCGGATCGCCCTTTTCAGCACCTTGGCCTCCAGTTTTCCGCGCTCTTCGGGCAGCAGGTTTTTCTCTTTCTCGAAAAGCGCCTGTTCGCAGACCGCCAGAAAAAACTGATACTCTTTCAACGGATGGGACATCTCGTTCGTACAGCTATCGCCCCGCATCCGGTAATAATACAACGGAACATTCATCTGCACGACCGCCCCGGTCCGGTAAAACAGCTTATGCATAATGGCCATATCTTCACACATGATACGGTCTTCGGGGAACCCGATCCCGTCGAACAACTCGCGCCGAAACAACTTGTTCCAACTGAAACTCCTGATCCGGACATCTTCATACAGCATCCGGATAGCCTCTTTCCGGTCGTAAATCGTTATTTTTCCGTCCGCCGCCTCGGGTTTGGTTTTCCGCGACCGCGCCACGTAATAAGAGCAGATCGAAATATCCGCCCGGTAATCGATCAACGTTTCATACAGCCGCTTGCAATAATCCCGGTCGACCCAATCGTCGCCGTCGACGAATCCCAGATATTTACCGCGGGCGAGACGGATCCCGACGTTGCGCGCCTTGCTTACGCCGGCATTCTGCTGATGAACGACCCGGATGCGGCCGTCCCGGGCCGCATAGCGATCGCAGATTTCGGCAGAGGCATCGGTCGAACCGTCATCGACCAGGATGATCTCGATCGCCGCAAAACTCTGCCCCAACAGAGAATCCAGGCACTCGGGCAAATATTCCTGCACGTTGTATACGGGAACCACGAGGCTGATCCCGGGCACATCCTTTGTTCTTTCCATCCAATGCAAAACCGTCAAAAGTAATCGATAAATTTCCTCCTATTCGTTCGTACGCAAACCGTTTCATTCCGGCGTCTTTACTCGGACAAAAATCATTGTCAAGGCCGAATATTCCTCAAACCTATCCCGTTTGACCCTTTTCGTATAACAAAGAAACGATTATTAAACGAATTTGCAAATCAAACCGAAGCAATTCGCACGGAATAGATAAAAAAACACACGGATATCCGACTCGAAACGCCGGCCCTGCTTTAAGGATGCCTGCGACCGTCCGATCGTTGCTTACCGGCAGCCGGAAAACAAAAATATCCGGGATAATGACTTATCCCGGATATTTCGGTTAAACGATCGACGTTATCAGTCGGCGTCCACGATAGCCACACGATTCAACGGAATTTCCGGGAATTCGTTGGTACCGCCCTTCGCTACGATCTCCAACTGGGAAGCTTTCACGCCCAGACGGTCGACGAGCACTTTGTAAACGGCTTCGGCTCGCTGTTGGCTCAGGTACTGGTTGCGTTTTGCAGAACCGGTAGCGCTGTCGGCATAACCCACGATCTTGAACTTCTTGTCCGGATAAGCCTTCATGAATTTGGCTACATAACCCAGGTTCATGATCTCTTTTGCAGACAAGGTGTAGCTGCCGATATTGAAGAACGTACCCATAATCGGGCCTTCGATTTCGGGAGCCGGAGCAGGCGTCGTTTTCACTTTGTTCTTTTCGGCTGCCAGTTCGTCGGCCAGACGTTTCGCATTGGCCTGCGCATCGGCCAGATCCCCTTCCAGCGAAGCGATCTTGTTGTTATACGGAGTCAGGTCTACCGGAACCGGAACGATCGGACGGCTGAAGCCGCGACGGTTCAACTTAAAGGTCAGACCGGCCGTAATGGTCGTCATTCCTTCGCCCTTGCTGCCGCGAACGACGCCGTCGAAACGCTGGTTAACGACCATCTGCTTCACTTCGAGGTTCAGGTCTACCAGACCGCCCAGACGGATGTTGTTCAGCAAACCGTACGTGAAGGCGAACTCGTTGTTATAGGCGTGGTTTCCGAACGAACGGGCCCAACCGAAACCGACATAAGGTACGAAATTCCAGGTACGGGTTTCCTTATAACCGCCGATCGCGTTGGAGATATTCCACATTACGTCGGCGTGCAAGTTCGATACGTTGAACTTTTCACGGAACATTCCCCTCGAATCGGCAGATTCCGATGCGACCGCGTACATGGTACGGGCGTTCGTCCAGCCGTAAGCTTTCAGGCCCGAATACTGCAAACGCAGTCCCACGCTCGGAGTGACCCATTTACCGACAGCCACGTCCAGAGCCGGCGCAAGGCGCTTACCGCCGTAACTGTCATTCTCTCCTTCATAAATATTGATACCTCCGGCAACACTGATAAAAATGTTGTCGAACAAACGATTGGTCAGGTAGGGGCCTCTGCGGGTCTGGGCTTCCTGAAGTCCGACTACCTCCTGAGCAAAAGCCGGCGCACATGCGACCGTCAACGCCACTGCAATGAAAAATCTTTTCATAATCAATCTGTTTTAATAGTAAAATTTTTTTTAAAATGATTTAACCATAAAATCATCGAACTTCAAATCCATCCCCGTTATATTCCAAGGTGGCAGGCTCCAAACCTCGTCCAATGTTGTATCTTATTTTCACATACTTACTTCAAACTTTCTGCCACGTGTGCAAATTTATAAAACTTTTTTCAAAAATATCAAATTCCACCGGCTCCATCAACTGAAAAATCATTTTTTCACTTTTTTTTCGATATTAGGAAGCGAACAACAACAAACTACGTACCAATACTTTAAATGAAACAAAAAAAAATCGCATCCTCTTTTTCCGGACAATCGCAAAATAAAACGGAATATTTCTTTGGCACATAACGAATAATTACTATATTTGCGCTCGATTTGTCGCGGGGTGTAGCGCAGTCCGGTTAGCGCGCCAGCTTCGGGAGTTGGAGGTCCCGGGTTCGAATCCCGGTACCCCGACAATGAAAGAGAAGCACTTACGTATTGCGTAAGTGCTTCTCTTTTTATCATACCCGGCGAAAAACGCTTCGACCGCCCCGGTCATTCTGACATGCCGGCCTGTCACGGACATTCCGACAGTTCGGGATGCTAACCGGAAATCCGGCCGTAAAAAAATCGCAAATACCATTTACCGAGCCGTCCGCAACATTCCGAACGATGCAAACCACGACAAATGGAACTCCCCGGAAAACCTCCGGAGCGAACGCCCGGTTTCATCGGACTGAAGAAATGAAAAAACGCCGCAGAAAGATTACAGCGGCCGGCGGTTATGCAGCGCATGGGCAATGGTCAGGTCGTCGGCATAATCCAACTCGTCCCCGAACCCGATCCCGCGAGCGATCGAAGTCAGACGGACTCCTTCGCACGCTTGCAGCCGTCTCGATATATAGAAAGAAGTGGTCTCTCCTTCGACCGTCGTACTCAGTGCAAGGATCACCTCCCTGACATCCCCGCTCGCCAGATGGTCGAGCAGCAGGTCGATCTTCAGGTCGGACGGACCGATCCCCTGCATCGGCGAAATGACGCCCCCCAAAACGTGATACAGACCGTTATACTGCCGCGTATTTTCGATCGAAAGCACGTCTTTGACCTGTTCGACCACACAGACCGTCGACCGGTCGCGCGTCGCATCGGAGCATATTTCGCAGACATCGCCGTCGGAGAGGTTGTTGCATCGGGAACAATAGCGGATATCGGAACGGAAACGGGCCATCGCCTGCGTCATCAACATCACGTCATGCTCTTCCATCCGCAGCATGTGCATCGCCAGGCGCATCGCGGTACGCCGGCCTACGCCCGGCAACCGCGACAGCTCGCTCACCACGTCGTCCAGTAATTTCGACATCTCCCCGCTAATCGATCATTTCGATGGCCGAAACCTGAACCCAGCCCTTGTTACCGTCGGCGATACGTATTTCACGCCAGTCGCCCAGCGAATCGCCGACCGCCACCTTCGTTCCCTCGTGCAATACGAAAATATCCTTGCTCTGCGGATCGGGCGAACTCTTGACCGGAGCCGCCGTACTCATCACGATCGCCTCTGCGGGATGGATGCGCTGGCTGCGCCCGACGGCCGCATAAACGACCGCCAGCGCGAACGCCGCGACGGAAACCAAAGCCCCGTAAAACCCGGCCTTCTGCAGCGCGACGCGGCGCAGCAGCAGGTAAGCGCCGAGTCCGACGAGCGTCAGCGCGAAAAAGAGCAGGCTCAATGCCGCCCACGCGTTACTGCTCAGGCTGTTCCCCAATCCGATCAGCCAACGCTTCGCGAAAAAAACGGGAACCGCATCGATCTTGTCCTGCACATAAGCGTTGGCGATCGACAGGTTGTAACGGATATCGTCGTCGGAAGGCGCGAGTTTCAGCGCCCGGTTATAGTTCAGGATCGCCTTGCCGTTCATACCGCGTTTGAAATAGGCGTTCCCGAGATTCAGGTAAAGCCGGTCGCTTTCGAGTCCCGAATCGAGCAGCTTTTCATAACCGTCGATGGCGGCTACGTAATCGGCATTGATATACGCCGTATTGGCATCGTCCCAGATTTTATCGGCATCCGCCTGCGCGACAACCGTGCCGCAACACAGCGCAACCAGCGGAAATACGATCAGAATGATCTTTTTCATCTTATGCATGTTACTTTTTAATTACCGATTCCAATTTGGAAAGAATCCCCGCCGCAGAGCCGTAAAGTTCGCTCATCCGCCCCGAGGACGACGGCGAATACTGCGCATACTCGCAGTGGGTGATCGTATCGATAAACTGCCCGGTCAATTCGGCCGAAACGTTGCGCTTGAGCAATTCCTCGCGGATATTGTCTTTCGTCAGGTTGGCGACCGGAATGTTCAGCTTATCGCTCATGTAACCCCACAACGCCTTCAGCATCTCTTCGTAAAACGCTTTTTCACTCCCTGCGTTCATGTGCTGGAAGGCGGCCCGCAAACGCTGCAACGCCACTTTGTTCGCTTTCCGGTTACGCACCAGCACGGTATTCTGCATCTCGCTCAGGCGTTTTTTCAGATAAAGATATCCTCCGGCGAAAACGAGCAGGATCAGCGCCAGCGCCGCAAAATAGGCCGTACTGCCGAACAGTAGGTTCCCGCGCCGCGTCAAACACGGATCGCCGATACGGATGAAACGGATATCCTTGTCCAGGATCTTCAGATCCTCCTTATTGATTCCGCTGACGATCCCCGACACCCCGCCTCCGCCGGTCGAATCGGGACGCACCTCGATGTTGAACGACGAAGTATTCAGCGTCACATACTTGGCCGCATCCGGATCGAAATAACTGAATTCCACCGGATTGATCGTATAGCTACCCTCTGCGCGCGGGATGAACGGGTATTCGAACTGGCGGTAACCGGTAATCCCGTTCGCATTGTGCGCGAGGCTCTCGGTCGTCTTCTTGTTGTATTGCTCGAACGACGTAGGCATTTCGACCGTCGGAGCCTGGATCAGCGGCAAGTTGCCGCTGCCGGATATCTTCAGGGTAAAATTGTCGGACGCATTGGCCGACATCGTTTTCTTGTCGATCCCACCGCTCATCTGGAACTGTCCGACCGCTCCGTTGAACGAAGCGGGAGCCCCCGCGGGGAAATCCTTGACCGTAATCGCTACCGGCGCGGTCGACAGGTTTTTCCGCACCTCCTGCACCGTTTGCCCGCCTCCGAAAAAGTCGTCGAACAACGACTGCCCGCGCGGCGAGGTCTGCATAACGATCTGCGCGACGGCATTCAGGCTGAACTGCTCGATGTGCAACTGCCCGGCCTGCTGCGGATAGAGCAGCACTTCCCGGATAATCTTGGCGTCGTACACTTTCCCGTTCAACGTCTCCCGCTGCCAGCCGTATCCCTGCACATCGAGATCCTGCACCCAGAAACCGTTGAATGCCGGATACTTAACATTATCCAATCCTCCCAACTGCACCCGCGTATAAATTTTGAATGTGGCCCGGATCGGCTGTCCTTTGAATACGTTGTTGCGGTTGACCGCAACCCGCACCAGCAGATCGTCGGCCCCCAGCTTCGCCGACCGCGCCTCCCCCGCCTGCTTTTCGCCTCCGCCGGCGCCCGGCCGGACCGAAGCTTCGTCGGCGATCACCTCGATCGTCAACGGCTGCGTCCCGTAGCTCTTCCCGTCCACCCTGACCGACGCCGCCGAAATCGAAGCCTTGCCGACCGACGAAGCCTGAATGACATAAGTGTAGGTAAAAGACGAAGTCTTGGTCACGTTGCCGTTGACGATCGACACCGAAGTGCCTTCCGACAGGGTCGGCCCGGCCACCACGTCGAATCCGTCGAACGTCGGCGGCACGAACTCCTCGGGCTTGGCATTGAGCGAAAACTCGATGCGGAAAGCCTCCCCGACGGCCACGACGGCCGGCGCATTCGCCTCGAACTCGACTTTCTGAGCAAAAGCGGCCACCGAAACGAACAGGAAAGCCGCCGCCCAAAACAGATGCTTCATCAAACGTAACATATTGCTATCGGATCAATTTAACCGCAAAAATAACTGTTTTTAATCAAAACCCGCAACGGGTACTGACATTCTTGTCCCGGCCGTGTTTTAGAAACGCGTCCGAATCCCGCTTTAGTATCCGGCATTCATAGAAACAGACCTTCGCGAACGCCGTTTTATCCTTAATCTTACGTAACTTTGAAACTCAAAAACTCCAACTTATGAAATATTTATGCTTTATTTTCCTGATCGCGGGCTTTTCGATCGCCTGCACCGGATCGGGAAACAGGAACTCCCGGACGACCCCGTCCGGTCCAATCGCCGTAGTAATCGATACGATAACCGACGCAACCGATAGCGATAGGATCGCCCCGGGTACGCTAACCGACCTAAGGAATCCGGCCTACATGCGGGCCGTAGCCGATACAATTCGCCTTCAATTGGGCGGCGCCCTATACGATGCGGCCGACCCGGCCGATTCGATTACCGTTCTCGAAACCTATTACGATCAGGATTCCGTCTACGGGTTATCCCGGACTTACGTCTACATCAACCACAACCGGGAGGCCCCTGCCTACAGGTGGTTCGAACCCGACTCGCTGCAAAAAAGATTCGATTCGTACCGTGAAGATATGATTCGGGACGGTTCCGCCGCGCTGTTCGACGAAGCGCTTCAGCGCGGACGCGACACACTGATCATCCGATTGGACTCGACCATCGAACGATACCGGGGATACTGGGTGTGCGTCTATAAATACCCCGGCAGGGAAGACTACTACCTGGATGACAACCGTACATGGAAATTCGTCTATTGTCTCTCGGACTCAACCTTTTCGTTTTTAAATATGGACGGCCCCGAACCGGATCTGATCACCTCTTTCCAATCCGATTCCGCCGGTAACTTCACGATCGGATTTCCGGGTCGGGAAGCGGATTTCAGCCTTATCGACCCGGAACGCGGTTTATACAGAGAAACGATCAAGGGGAAATTCCGGAGTTACATGATTCCCGCATCCAACGTCCGCAAGTTCGACATCATCCGATACGCCGATACGGACGGAGGCATGATCTCCTGGTTCGAACGGGTAGAAGAAGAATAAATGCAATCAAACGGCAGACGCTATACAAGCGGCGCCGTCTCTTTCGGGAGACGGCGCCGCTTTTCATTTACACGGTGCGCGGCAATCAATGTCCGCTCCCGCAGCCGTCTTTCTTGAACTCGGCAAAAAAGTCGTTGCCTTTGTCGTCGACAATGATGAACGCCGGGAAATTCTCGACATAGATTTTGCGGACGGCTTCCATTCCCAGTTCCGGGAAATCGACCACCTCGACGCTCTTGATGCTGTTCTTCGCCAACACGGCGGCCGGGCCGCCGATCGAACCGAGGTAGAACCCGCCGTGCTTCTTGCAGGCGTCCGTCACGGCCTGCGTGCGGTTTCCCTTGGCCACCATCACCAGCGATCCGCCGCGATCCTGGAACAGGTCGACGTACGGGTCCATACGGCCTGCGGTCGTCGGGCCGAAGCTGCCCGAAGCCATTCCCTGCGGCGTCTTAGCCGGGCCGGCGTAATAAATCGGATGTTTCTTGAAATACTCGGGCATCGGCTTGCCTTCGTCGAGCATTTGTTTGATGCGGGCATGGGCGATGTCGCGGGCCACGATCAGCGTGCCTTTGAGGTTCAGGCGCGTTTTAACCGGGTATTTGGACAGGATTTCGCGCACTTTATCCATGCCCTCGTCGAGGTCGATCTCAACGGCGGGTTTCATGCCGGGAGCCGTCTTCGGCAGGAAGCGGGCCGGATTCTTTTCGAGCTGTTCGAGAAAAATGCCCTCTTCGGTAATTTTCGCCTTGATGTTCCGGTCGGCGCTGCAGCTTACGCCGATGCCCACCGGACACGAAGCCGCATGGCGCGGCAGGCGGATCACCCGCACGTCGTGTACGAGGTATTTACCGCCGAACTGAGCGCCCACGCCGCTCTCGCGGCAGATCTTCAGCACCTTTTCTTCCCATTCCAGATCGCGGAACGCGCGCCCCCCTTCGTTGCCCGAAGTGGGCAGGTGGTCCAGGTAACCGGCCGACGCTTTCTTGACGGTCGCCAGGTTCGCTTCGGCCGACGTACCGCCGATCACCAGCGCGAGGTGGTACGGCGGACAGGCCGACGTACCGAGGTCCATAATGTGCGTCCGAATGAATTTGGTCAGCGACTCCTCGTTCAGCAGCGCCTTGGTCTGCTGGTACAGGAACGTCTTATTCGCCGATCCGCCCCCCTTGGTGATGAACAGGAAGCTGTATTTATTGCCCTGCGTCGCGTACAGGTCGATCTGCGCCGGCAGGTTCGTCCCCGAATTTTTCTCTTCGGTCATCGTGAACGGCACCACCTGCGAATAGCGCAGGTTGCGGTCGCGATACGTTTCGTAAACGCCTTTCGACAAGGCTTCGGCATCGTTCGCGCCCGTATATACGTCCTCGCCTTTCTTCCCGATCACGATCGCCGTGCCGGTATCCTGGCAGGTAGGCAATTCGCCCTCGGCCGACACCGCCTGATTCAGCAACATCGTATAAGCGACGAATTTATCGTTATCGGTGGCCTCCGGATCGTTCAGGATATCGGCCAGTTTCTGCAGGTGCGAAGCCCTGAGGTAGAACGATACGTCGGCGAACGCCTCGCGCGAAAGCAGTTCCAGTCCTTTCGGGTCGATCTTCAGGATCTTGCGGCCGTCGCATTCGACCGTCTTGACATAATCTTTGGTGAGCAGGCGATACTCGGTGGTATCCTCCGAAATCGGAAAAGGCTCCTGATAAATAAATTCTGACATAGCGCTATCTGCGGTTTAAATTAATTTCAATTTTACAAAGGTAAAAAGAAACTCTGAAAAACGGATCGCCGCCGCCGGGAATCTTCTCAGTAAATTTCACCGGATAAAAAGTCCGCCCTCCTTGGAAATACCACAAAAAGTCTTTAATTTTGAATATACAGTCTATAATCGCAACCTTTTAAAACTCGCCGCCATGAAACGTTTACAACTGATCGCCCTGGCAATGATTGCCGGCAGCATTTCCTGCACGCTCCGGGCCTCCGAAGCCTCCCGCTCCCTGTCGACCCTGCATCTGAAAATCATCAACACGGGAACGAATCCGACCGGCGTCCTTACCGTCGATTTCCACGACCCGACCTGCTACCGGGACCCGCTCAATGCGCTTTATTCGCCCTGCACGGACGGCAAACAAGCCTTTTTCATAGACAGCGACACGAGCTTCACCCTGAAACGGGAAATGCCGTGGCGCCAAGACATCCGCATCGGCGTCGGCGCCCGGATGGACACCCACCACGCCGTCCTGCTCTCCGCCCCGGGGGATTCGGCATCGCTGACGCTGGATTTCGGCAAAATCTGCGGCAACGACGACACGGGATTCGTCTTCGGCGGCAAACAGGGTTCGCTGAACGCCCAGATCAACGCGTGCGAAAAATACCTGTCGCAACTGTCGGAAACGATCCGGTTCCCCCGGGATTCGTCCGCCTACGGGCTGTATCCGGAAAAAACGGCGCAAATGCAAGATTCGCTGGCCCGTTACAGCGCGCGCGCCCAATTATCCAAAGCAGCGAAAGAGTGGGCCCGGCAAAGCATTCCGGCGCGGGTGTATATCCAGCTCCGAGAGACGCTGGGCTTCTACCAAATGGATTTTCCCTTTCTGTCTCAGATCGCTTCGAACGATCTGCAAAGCCTGACTTTTTCCGGCGCTCAGGCTTTTCTGACGGATTACGCGCAACGCGGTTTCGGCCTCTTTTCGGACCGTCCCGAAAACAAGGCGCTCACCCCGTGGGAGCGGATCGCGCGCTTCGCCGGCACGCAACCCGCTTCCCCGCGCCGGGACTTTATGACTTTCCAACTGGTAGCCCAAACGCTGCAGGAACAAGGCGCCCCGGACATACCCGATACGGAACCCGCTTCCTTTTTCGAATCGCCCTATTTTTCCGACCGGGCGGTACGGGCAGTACGGGCGGTACGGGAGCGAACGGACATCCGGTTCCCGGAAACGCCCCTGAAAGAGATCTGCTATTTCGATAAACAGGACGGCACGGTCGACACCGTCTCAGGAAAAGACATTTTCGGCCTGCTTCGCTCCCGGTATGCCGGGAAAGTAGTCTACATCGACGTCTGGGGCACGTGGTGCTCTCCTTGCATCGCCCAAATGTCGGAACTGACCGAACTGCAAAAAAAATACGAAGGGAAAGAGGTCGTATTCGTTACCCTGGCGGTATGGTCGCCCCGGGAGAGGTGGGTCGAAATGGTCGGCGAGGGTAAAATCCCCGGCGAATGTTTCCTGTTCGACTTCGCTTCGGCGACTGTCTTCAGTACGGTTTGCGACTTTTATATGTTCCCGTCCCACCTGCTGATGGACCGCAGCGGCAGGATCGTCACCCGCTATGCCCCGGTCGGGATTTCCAGCGCCGGCGCGGCGATCGACCGCCTGCTGAAAGACAATTAAACGGCAAAAACCATAAAAAACGGCGGACAGCATTGGGATTTCCCTGTTTTTTATTACCTTTGCGGCACATTTTCACAAAACAAATTAAATCAAATCGTTATGAATCATTACGAAACCGTTTTCATTGCCACGCCGGTGCTGTCTGACGTTCAGACCAAAGAGGTGTTCGGCAAATTCCAGGGTGTCATCACCGAGAACGGCGGTCGGATCGTAAGCGGCGAAGAGTGGGGACTCAAGAAACTCGCCTACCCGATCCAGAAAAAGACCACCGGCTTTTACTTCCTGATCGAGTTCGAAGCGGAAGGCGATATCGTCGACATCCTCGAAACTCAGTATCGCCGCGACGAACGCGTGATCCGTTTCCTGACTTTCAAAATGGATAAATACGCCGTTGAGTACGCAGAAAAACGCAGAAACAAATACAAATCAAAACAGGAATAACAAGTCATGGCACAGAATCAATCCGAAATCAGATACCTGAACCCTCCTACCGTAGAGGTCAAAAAGAAAAAATACTGCCGTTTCAAAAAATCCGGCATCAAATACGTCGATTACAAAGACGCCGAATTCCTGAAAAAGTTCCTCAACGAACAGGGCAAAATCCTGCCCCGCCGCCTGACCGGAACTTCGCAGAAATTCCAGAAAAAGGTAGCCACCGCCGTAAAGCGTGCACGCCACCTGGCTCTGCTGCCTTTCGTTACCGATATGTTTAAATAATCTAAAACCGGAGGAAATATCATGCAAGTAATTCTTATCAAAGACGTCGAGAACTTGGGTTATGCCAACGACATCGTGGAAGTTCGCCCCGGTTACGCCAATAATTACCTGATCCCGCAGGGATACGCCAAAAGCGCGACGGCTTCCGCCCGCAAGGTGTTGGCCGAAAATCTGAAACAGCAGGCGCACAAAGAGGCCAAGCTGATCGCCGACGCCGAAGCGCTGGCAGCCAAGCTGGCAGAGATCGCGTTGACCATCACCGCCAAAGCCGAGGAAGGACGCATTTTCGGTTCGGTAACCGCAGCGAACGTGGCCGAGGCCCTGAACGAAAAAGGGATCGCCGTAGACCGCAAGAGCATCAGCGTAGACCCCGTGAAGACGATCGGCGCTTACGAAGCCGCCGTGAAGCTTTACAAAGGCATCAGCGCAACCGTTAAATTCGAAGTGGTAGCCGAAGCTTAATTATCCGGCTCTTTATCTCCGAATTGCATGTGAAATGCAGGAAGAAACAACGCCTAAAAGGCGGCATTTAATAAATGCCGCCTTTTGTGCTTTGATATAAGTAGGTAATAATTATCTTTATTCATCTTCTATATCATCCATCAACAAATGACCCGACATCATTGCGCCGCCGCCGTTAACCGCCAAAAATAAACCGTCATGAAAAAAGTGCCGATACAAACAGGGATATGGGTATTTATTATCTTAGCTCTCTACCTATATATCGGAAATCCCCTTGGGAAAAATTATAATTTGGCATTGATAGCGCTTATCGTGTCGATTGTCTCGTTGGTTATATCCTTAGTTCTTCATAAATTTAAAAGAAAATACGAGACGATCGGACGTTTGTGTGTCCTGGCTCTGTTTTGCGTCGCGTATTTCTTCTTATAAACAAACAACAGGTTAAAGCCGCGAAGGAAATTATGCTGTTTCCATCGCGGTGTAATTCGCGTAAAAACGAACGATCGTTTCGATCCCCCGGTAGAAATTGGCCAGCGGATAACTTTCGTTCGGCGAGTGGATCGCATCCTCGTCCAGTCCGAATCCCATCAGGATGGACTTTACGCCGAGTTCCTTTTCGAAAACGCTGATTACAGGAATGCTGCCGCCCGAATAGAACGGAACCGGCTTGCGGCCGAAAGTCTGCTCGAACGCCGCCGAAGCAGCCCGGTAAGCCGGCAGATCGGTCGGCGACACGTACGGAGCGCCGCCGTGCAGCATTTTCACCCGCACTTTCACGCTGCGCGGGGCGATGTCCCGAAAATAAGCCGCGAACAGCTCCCCTATTTTATGAAAATCCTGGCCGGGAACCAGCCGCATCGAAATCTTCGCATGCGCCGACGACGGAATCACCGTTTTGGCCCCCTCGCCGGTATAGCCTCCCCAGATGCCGTTCACGTCGAGCGACGGCCGGATCCCGATGCGTTCCAGCGTCGTATATCCTTTTTCGCCCTGCGTTTCGAGAATACCGAGCGACTTGCAATAGGCCGCCTCGCAAAACGGCGCGGCGGCAAACTCCCGATGCTCTTGCGGAGCAAGCTCACGGATGCCGTCGTAAAAGCCGGGAATCGTAATGCGCCCTTCGGCATCGATCAGCGAAGCGATCATCCCGGAGAGCACATTGATCGGATTGGCTACCGCTCCGCCGTACAGACCGGAATGCAGGTCGCGGTTCGGCCCCGTCACTTCGACCTCGACGTAACACAGACCGCGCAGGCCACAGGTGATCGACGGCACCTTCCACGACAGCAAGCTGGTATCCGAAACCAAAATGATGTCGGCTCTCAACAACTCCCGGTGCAGGCCGCACCATCGGGAGATGCCGCCCGAACCGATCTCCTCTTCGCCTTCGATCATAAACTTCACGTTGCATCCGAGCGTGCCGGTTTGCAACATGGTTTCCAGCGCTTTGACGTGCATGTAAAGCTGTCCCTTGTCGTCATCGGCCCCGCGCGCCCGGATACGACCGTCTTCGATGACCGGTTCGAACGGATCGGTTTTCCACCCTTCGAGCGGATCGACCGGCATCACGTCATAATGGCCGTAGACCAGCACGGTCTTAGCCGCCGGATCGACGATTTTCTCGGCGTAAACGATCGGATTTCCTTCAGTGGGCATCACTTCGGCGCGGTCGGCTCCGGAACGCACCAGCAATCCGGCCAACAATTCGGCACAACGCACCACGTCGGGCGCATGCACGCTCTGCGCACTGACGGACGGAATCCGCAACAGTTCGAACAGCTCCCCGACGAAACGCTCCTTGTGTTCATCGATATACGCTTTCGCTTTATCCATAAGTCTGCATTTAAGAGGTCGGGATAAAGATAAAAAATATCGGGGACAATCCGCAACGGTTTCCGAAAATAGGAACGGGGGTCTACAGATGGCAGATCGCCACCAGCGACAGCACCGAAATCGCGACCCACAACGTGACGCCAAGCAACAACGGTTTGAAACCGACCTCGCGGATTTTCGAAACCGAAAGCCCCGCGCCGATCAGAAACAGCGTCACGACCAGCGCGGCCTTCGACACGGTCACAACGGCCGTATTGAAATCGTCGACGAACGGCAGGTAGCTATTGGCCAACATCGCCAGGATAAAGAACCCGATGAACCACGGGATCGAGATCTTCTTCCCCTTGCTGCGAAACAGAAAGGCGGACAGCAGCGACACCGGAATGATCCACAGCGCCCGCGCCAGTTTCACGGTCGTGGCCACTTCGAGCGCTTCGCTGCCGTAGGCGGACGCCGCGCCGACCACCGAACTGGTATCGTGAATGGCGATGGCGCTCCACATTCCGAACTGGTGCTGCGTCAACCCCAGCAGATGTCCGATCGCCGGGAACAGGATCAACGCCACCGAATTGAGCAGGAACACTACGCCGAGCGACACCGAAATTTCCTTCTCCGAAGCGTCCACGGCAGGAGCCACCGCCGCAATCGCGCTGCCGCCGCAGATAGCCGTCCCGGAAGCTACCAGGTGCGACGATTTGCGCGGCATCCGCAGCCAGCGGCCGACGAAATAACCGAGCGTTAACAGCAACGCGATCGAAACGACCGTCAGTTCGAGCCCTTCGCGACCGACTTGCAACGCGCTGTGGACGTTCATGCCGAAGCCGAGCCCCACGACCGAAACTTTCAGCAGCAGTCCGGTGGCCTTATGGTTCAGTTTGGCGAAAGGATGCCCCCAAAACAAGGAGAATAAAAAACCGCCGACCAGAGCGATCGGAGCGGATACGTACGGAGTCGCGCAAAGGGCGATACAAAGAATAAAACAGGCTTTCAGAACAGCGGTTTTTCGGGCGGATCGTGTTTGCATACGTCGTTTCATCTTTTGAATTACGCCGCAAAAATAGACCGCCGATCCGTTCAAAGCCAATCACGAAAAGTGCTCTCCTATAACTTTTGGTTATAATAATTGATACAGAACTGTTTGAACAACTCGCAAATGCGGCTATTGCGGCCGTGCCGCATCACGAAACTGAAACAGCGCACCACCGACAGGTCGGCGATCTCGATCACCCGCAGCAGGTTGTGCCGCAATTCCTCGAACACGGCCTGCACCGAAACGAAGGCGACGGCATCCGACCCGTAGAGGTAGTGCTTGATGCTCTCGGTGCTGTCCAACTGCATCTCGACCGGCAGCGTCCGCAACGAAATTCCGCGCGAAGCGAGCGCCCGTTCGACGACGTCGAGCGTCCCCGATCCCGTTTCGCGGATCACCAGCGGCAGTTTCTTCAGATCGGCGGCCGCAATCTCCTCCTGCCGCAGCGAACGGTTCGACGAAGCGGTCACGAGCACCAGCTCGTCCTCCATAAACGTCTCGTAATGCAGTTGCGGATTTCCGGCATTGCCCTCGATCACCCCGAAATCGAGCTTTTCATCGGCCACCATCCGCTCGATCAGTTCGGTATTCCCGTTGCACAGCGTCAGGCGGACTTCCGGATAACGTTTTTTGAAACGGGACAGAATGGCCGGAAGCACGTATTGCGAAATGGTCGTACTGGCTCCGACCGCCAATTCACCGCCGAACGTCTCGCCGTCCCCGGCGAACGCGTCGTTCAGTTCGGCATACAACGCCAGCAATCGGCGGACATAGCCCAGCAGCAACTCGCCCTGCGGCGTCAGCGCGACGGCATTGCGCCGTCGGACGAAAAGCGGCACGCCGAGCTGCTTCTCCAGTTCGTTGATATGTTTAGTCACGGCCGGCTGCGTGATGAACAGCTCGTCCGCCGCACGGGTAAAGCTGAGCCTTTCGGCCACGGCCCGGAAAACTTTCAGTCGGAAATCGGTTATCATACGACGAATATAATACGCTTTGCGCACAAATCAAAACACGGCGGATCGATCGCACGAAAAGTCGCCGGAAGTATGAAATATCGACGCCTACGCCCAACGGAGCAACCGACTTATAAAAAAAACACGGCACGGTTATGGATATTTTCCGATACAGATCCGAACTACCCGGAGCCGGAACTTAATGTATGTACCGTACTCTAACCTAAAAACTACCTGTTTTGTTTCCAAATTTAGTAAGAAAAGCCCCGCTCCGGAATCCGGAACGGGGCTTTTTCGATACGGGAACGGTTCCGCCGGTCAGCCGGCGATCACCGAACGGATATCGGCGATGATCTTTTCGGCCAACGCATCGGCCGCCGCCTCGTCGCGACTCTCGCTGTAAATGCGGATGATCGGTTCGGTATTGGATTTACGCAGGTGTACCCACTCGGTCGGGAAGTCGATCTTCACGCCGTCGATATCGTTGACCTGTTCGTGCGCATATTTCGCTTTCATCCGGCGGAGCACGTCGTCCACGTCGATCTCGGGCGTCAGTTCGATTTTATTCTTCGAAATGTAATACGGCGGATAGGTGGCGCGCAGAGCCGACGCGCTCATCCCTTTGCGGGCGAGATGCGTCAGAAACAGCGCCACGCCGACCAACGCATCGCGTCCGTAATGGATTTCGGGATAGATCACCCCGCCGTTGCCCTCACCGCCGATCACCGCGCCGACCTCTTTCATCTTCGTCACGACGTTCACTTCGCCGACCGCAGCGGCGTAATACCGGCAGCCGTGCCGTTCGGTCACGTCGCGCAAAGCCCGCGACGAACTCAGGTTCGACACGGTAGCCCCTTTCGTATGCGACAGCACGTAATCGGCCACGGCGACCAGCGTATACTCCTCGCCGAACATCGTCCCGTCCTCGCACACCAGCGCCAGGCGATCGACATCCGGATCGACCACGATCCCCAGATCGGCTTTTTCGGCCGGCACGCGCGCCGAAATCTCCGTCAGATTCGCCGGAATAGGCTCCGGATTGTGCGCGAAATGCCCGTCCGGAGCGCAGTTCAGTTCCACCACCTCGACGCCCAGTTCCCGGAGCAACGCGGGGATCACCACGCCGCCGACCGAATTGACCGCATCGACGACCACTTTGAAACGGGCGGCGCGGATCGCGTCCCGGTCGACCAACTTCAGGGCGAGCACCCGATCGATATGCGTCTTATCGTAACTTGTGCGATCGAGCACGTGTCCGATGCGATCCACGTCCGGGAACGTATAACCGTCCGATGCGGCGATAGCGAGCACCCGCTTGCCTTCGGCATCGTTCAGAAATTCGCCGCGCGCATTGAGCAACTTCAGCGCATTCCACTGTTTCGGGTTGTGGCTGGCCGTCAGAATAATCCCGCCGTCGGCCCTACGGCCCGTCACGGCCACTTCGACGGTCGGCGTCGTAGCCAGACCGATATCGATCACGTCGATACCGCAACCGCACAGCGTCCCTTCGACGATCGAAGCCGCCATTTCACCCGACAGCCGCGCGTCGCGACCGACCACGACCGTCAGTCTCTTATCACCGCTGGTCTCTTTCAGCCACTGGGCGTAGGCCGACGTAAACTTCGCCAGATCGATCGGCGTCAGGTTGTCGCCCGGCTGTCCGCCGATCGTCCCCCGTATTCCGGAAATTGATTTTATCAGTGTCATAACCTATGAAATTTAACGCAAATTAATTACTTTTATAGCAATAATAAAAATCCAAAACCTGAAAACCATGCGTATTATCGCCCCCTCGGAATTGATTATCAACGGCGACGGCTCGATCTTCCACCTGCATTTGAAACCGGGCCAGTTGGCCGATACCGTGATCCTCGTCGGCGATCCGGGACGGGTAGAGCAGGTCGCCGCATACTTCGACTCGGTAGAATGCCGTGCGGAAAACCGCGAATTCGTTGCGGTGACCGGAGAGTGTTTCGGCAAACGGATGACCGTACAGTCTACCGGCATCGGCACCGACAACATCGACATCGTCGTCAACGAACTGGACGCGCTGGCGAATATCGACTTCGAGACCCGTACCGAAAAGGCTGAAAAAACGCGGCTGACACTCGTGCGGCTCGGAACCTGCGGCGGCATCCAGCCCGAACTGAGGATCGGCGACCTGGTGCTGTCGCGCATCTCGGCCGGCTTCGACGGGCTGCTAAATTTTTACAAAGGGCGCAACGCGGTCTGCGATCTCGAAATGGAACAGGACTTCGTCGAGCACACCGGTTGGAGCCGCTTGCTGACCGCCCCCTATTTCGTCCGTTGCTCGGATCGGCTGGCCGAACTGTTCGCCGACCGGACGGTCGAAGGCATGACGATCTCGGCCCCCGGGTTTTATGCCCCGCAGGGCCGCTTCCTGCGGCTCTCGCCGGCCGATCCGTCGCTCAACGGCAAGATCGAATCGTTCGAATACCGGGGACGACGCTTTACCAATTTCGAAATGGAAGGTTCGGCGCTGGCCGGACTGTCGCTGCTGCTGGGGCACGATGCCGCCACGATCTGCACGGTTATCGCACAGCGAGTTGCCCTCGAAATGGACACCGACTACCGGCCTTTTGTTGATAAGATGATCAAAATGTCCCTCGAAAAGCTGGCCGGATTGTAATTTTTTGAATTATCTTTGAAGTTGGAATTTGGTTCAAATGCATATAAAACACTAAAATGTATAACATATGAAATTCGTCGTATCTTCTACCGCGCTGCTGAACGTGCTGCAAACCTCGAGTAAAGTCGTCAGCAATAAAAACACGCTGCCCATTCTGGACAACTTCCTGTTCGACCTGAAGGAAGGCGTCCTCAAAATCACCGCTTCGGATCTGGAAACCACGCTGATCGGATCGCTGAAAGTGGACAATATGGAAGAAGAAGGACTGATCGCCGTCCCGGTAAAACTGATGCTCGACTCGCTGAAAGAGTTCTCGGAACAGCCGCTGACGATCGAAGCCAACGAATCGACCTGGGAGATCCAGGTAAGCTGGAAAACCGGTAAGCTGACCATTCCCGGCACTTCGGGGCTGAGCTATCCGAACCTGCCGGAACTGAATCCGGAATCCCGCCGGGAACTCGACGCCGACGCGGACATGTTGCTTACGGGCATCAACAAAACGATCTTCGCGACGGCCGACGACGAACTGCGTCCGGTGATGAACGGCGTCTACATCAACATCGAATCGCAGAGCATTACGTTCGTGGCGACCGACGCGCACAAGCTCGTCAAATACGTATCGCCGATCGAAACCGAAATCGCCGCCTCGTTCATCCTGCCGAAAAAACCGGCCAACCTGCTGCGCAGTATGCTGGGTAAAGAAGACGAAAGTATCCGCATGGAATTCGACGACAAAAACGTGACGTTCCGGCTGAAAAGCCATACGCTGATCTGCCGGCTGATCGAAGGCAACTACCCGAACTACAACGCCGTCATCCCGAGCAACAACCCGAATCACGTGCGGGTCGACCGCGTCGAGCTGCTCAACGGCATCCGCCGCGTGGCCGTCTGCTCGAACCAATCTACGAACCTGATCAAGATGGACATCGAATCGAGCACGATCAACCTGACGGCGCAGGACCTGGACTTTTCGGTATCGGCCCAAGAATCGCTGGCCTGCGAGTACGAAGGAGAGGCTATCTCGATCGGTTTCAAATCGACTTTCCTCGTCGAGATTCTGGCGAATATCGACACGCAAAACGTCGTGCTGGAGCTGGCTGACTCGACCCGCGCCGGAGTGTTCAAACCCATTTACGACGAAGCGCCGGCCACCGACACGCTGATGCTGCTGATGCCGATGATGATCAACGCATAACCGAATCTGCGGCACGGACATCCCCCCGCGGCGTACCCGCAGGAAAGTCCGTGCCGTATTATATACGTACCTGAGACACGGAAAACAACGCGCACCCCATGAAACTGAATCTGAAAAATCCGATCGTCTTCTTCGACCTCGAAACGACCGGAGTCGATCCTGCCAAAGACCGGATCGTCGAAATATCGCTCGCAAAAGTAATGCCCGACGGCAGCCAGGAGACCAAAACCCGCCGGCTGAACCCGGAGATGCACATTCCCGAAGCGGCATCGGCCATCCACCATATCTACGACCAGGACGTAGCCGACTGTCCGACTTTCCAGATGATCGCCAAATCGCTGTGGAGCTACATCGAAGGATGCGACTTGGCCGGATACAATTCCAACAAGTTCGACATCCCGGTGCTGGTCGAAGAGTTCCTGCGAGCCGGTATAGACGTCGACCTGAAAAAACGCCGTTTCATCGACGTGCAGAACATTTTCCACAAGATGGAACAACGCACGCTGGTCGCCGCATACAAATTCTACTGCCAGAAAGACCTGACCGAAGCCCACTCGGCCGAAGCCGATACGCTGGCCACCCTGGAAGTGTTGCAAGCCCAGCTCGACCGTTACCCCGACGACCTGAAAAACGACATCGGTTTTCTGGCCGAATTTTCGTGCCGCGACCAAAACGTCGACTATGCCGGACGTATCGTATACAACGACAAGGGAGTCGAAGTGTTCAATTTCGGCAAGCACAAAGGCAGGTCCGTGTCGGAAGTGTTCCGAACGGAACCGAGTTATTACTCGTGGATGATGAACGGCGATTTCCCGCAGTATACGAAAAAAGTCATCACGGCGATCCGCCTGCGGGACATCAATGGCAAATAACGGAACCAGCCACGAATAAACGCAATCCTTTACGCATTCCGGCGGCATTTTCCCGAAAACGGTTTGCAGATAAGGAATAAAGCGCTATATTTGCACTCTCGAAACACATCTTGCCCGGATGGCGGAATAGGTAGACGCGCTGGTCTCAAACACCAGTGGAGCAATCCGTGCCGGTTCGATCCCGGCTCCGGGTACAGGAAAAGCCGCTTAATCAATTGATTAAGCGGCTTTTGGCTTTTACCAAGGTGTACTAAAAGTGTACTTTGTGACAAAAAAATCGAGAACTTACGAAAATACTAATTGCCAAATTTATTTTTTAAATCTATTAATAGTTTCTGGAATGGGACAGCATTTCTACAACCTTGGGGTCTTTACTTCGATTTTTAAAATCCTCCAACTTATCGTGATGCGACATCCAAAAATTGTTGTTTTTTTGTTCAAGCAATTTATTGTATTCAGTAAAAAGGTCTGTACAAAAATGGATCATATCAGTTAATATCTCCATAAAAGGAATGACTTTTTTAGAGATTTCTTCAATATCAAGATTAATTAACATTTCATATACGTTGGATATCTTCTTATCATTCTTATTTTCCCCATAATGTATGGCTAACACTCGTTGTTGTTTGATCCCTTCCATGTTTTGTTCAAGATAATCATCCAATCTTGAAGATATATTGTCATACTTCTCTGTAAGAAAGGGCGTTTTTTCTTTAACAATACCTCCAACTTCTTTGACCCAAAATGATGTTTCTCTATTTAGGCGATTGATATTTCCATTTTTGTCAATCGTTATATAATGATAAATTTTCTTATAACCCTCATTTATCGTAACCACAAGTTGTTTTCCTGCATATAATACTTCATATTTTTCTATCGCGTTCAAATAAATTCTGTATGCAGAACCAATATCCAGCCATAATAAACTAATCAATAACGAGTATTCACAAACATTTTGAATATTGGAAATATCTTCATTTTTTGAATCTTTTTCTTCAGTATGATTTTCTGATGGATGTTTTGCATTGTGTCCTTTAAGTTTTTGTTCTAGCAATTCTATCTTTTTTATCCATGAATATATCATATCAGCATTTTTAGCCGATTTTTGCATATTTGATAGGATGCCCTCATTAAGCCTTACCTTAGTTTCATCAGAAAGCAACAATTTATTATTCATAATATTATGTTTTAGATATTTACAAAAAGTTCACTTGTCTGTATGCCCTAAGGGCTCTAAAAAGAGTGTTTTGAATTCCTCTTTATGCCATACCTTATATGTAAATCCGTTGGTTAAATCATCAATATTTCGTTCTCTTATGGCATTAAAGTAGGTTCTTATTCCATAAGTATTAATCACTTGGATATTCTTTTCAAAATCTGAACAAGACATCGTAAAATAGGGGAATCGATCTATTATTGCCGGGTCAATGGCTTTATCAGTCAATGCTGAAGTTACATAATCTCTTAAAGTATCACTTATTATGTGGTGGTATCCAATATACCATTCTTCCAGAGTAACTACTAGCGGGACAAATTGTTTGGTTCGGTTGAACTCTATTTGTGGATATAAGCCAGCTACATAATCATGGTATGTTTTGTATAATTGGCATATAAATTCTGCCATTTTTTTCAAATCTTTTTCCAAGCCTTTGGCAGGGTCAAGTTCCGATTTCGAAAGAAGTGTTATTCTTTTTGTTTTACATTCAATGAACATCACAGAGTGATCATCTTCTAAAATCCAGTCAGTTGTGTCTTTTTGAGGCACCCCGTATTGTGCTTCTGGAAAAATACTATATCTATTGGGGTCACATGATATTTCCAGAACGGAACCAATATATTTTTCAAATGAGTTTCCAAATGCCTTATCAAATCCTCTTTGAGCTTGGTCGATCTGATAGTATGTACCTCCGGTTATCTGCATGAATAACAACTGAGGCATCGGACATATAAATGAGTCTTTATCCCGGATGATAGGTTTAGCGTAGAGAGGATTGTATGAGTAAAAAAGATTCTCATTCATTTGTTGGTTCTTTTTTATCTCAATTTTGGCTTCTTCTACTGTTATAGAATACTTCACAAAAAATCTTTCGATCATTTCATTGGTAATCAATGAGAATGTTGATCGCAGAGGTAATGCATGACGGAATTTCTCTCCAGACATACCGTGAATCATTATCCCGATAATGAAGAGCTCAAATATAGGCAAGCCAGTCCCAGCCTCAACATATGGCCTAAGGGTTTCTTCCGAGAAAATTTTATAGTAGCGAGTATATTCAATTATATTGAAACTATTAAACCATTTAAATTGGTCGTGCATCATTCGGAAAAACTCCCGAAAAATTCCATCATCACCCAATGGAGTTACTTCTATCATCCCATTTTTAAAATCATGCCTTAGATAATTAATAAGGCGTCTCATATAGTGAAGCTTTTTTAAGCTATGTTCCGTAGTTAAAGCCTCACAATTTAAGATCGCCTCTTTAATTAAAAAGTCGAATTGAATCTCATGGATTCCATTTATACGTTTATAGCTTAAATCTCCAAATTGATGATATAATTGAGGGAGTTCAATATCTGGCGGCAAAGGTTTATTGTCAAATGTCAGATTTCTCGCATATGCCCAGAAAACATATAAACTGTCAAATAGCTCGAATTTCCTTAATTGATTTCTGAAAGGTTTATATAGAGCAAATATTTTATCGTTTTGTTCGAACATCAGATAGATTTATGAGATAGGTAAAGTTACATTTTTTATGTGTTTATCTACCATAAAATTGATGTCATTTTTCAACCTCTTTTAGTGTTCAAAAAAGAGTGCGATTTTTCGTTTTTTTCAAACCTCTTTAGTGTTAAATAAGACTATTCTTTTACTTGCTCTTTTATTACCAGTTGTTGATATATTTTCCCATCGAAAACATACTCTTCGAAACCGCCTATGACAATCCTCCAAGAACCGATACTTAACGGTTGAGTATTTGGATATATAAACTTTACATCGGCCACCAAATAATATTTCAACGTGCTGTTTTTATTTGCGCTGTTGAGGTCTATAACTTTATTGATTTGATCAGCAGTTGGAACACCGTTATCATAGTCATGCAACTGAAAGCCTCCGCCCAACCGAGTGCATTCCGGGAAAAAATAGTAGATAAAATGCACTCCCGTTTCCGGTGTATAGCCACCAATTGCATGGGAACCAAAATAGAATTTACGGGTATATTCTTTACCTGGCTCATAGATTGTTTGAGTTATGTCTGTTTTCGGGGTTGGATGATCGTTTTTCTCACACGATACGATTGCAAACAAGCACGTAGCGAGACAAATGAGGCGTAAGTATTTATTCATCGCTTTCAGGGTTTTGCGAGGCGTTAAAATATTCTAACATGGATCGTACATTTGCCTTTCGCAAATAGCCTTTGGTTCCGCTTTCTCCAGTAACACCGATTTTCTTAACCCCTAACTCGTTTCGGTAAAACAATTTATTCTCGCTTTGTAACCCGGAATTGAACGAATCCCCTTTTTTCATGTTATCGAACGTATATAGTAGCTTGTTTAGAAACTCGATTGTTTCCGGTCTGGCTCCTACTTCCATTTTGACCCATTCGTTTAAACGTGGGTATGCTTTATCATCTAAAAGAATAATGTAAACGGTATCGGCTCCCATTGTATTTTCTACTAAAAACGCCTGTCCCAAATCACAATTAACGACTTTTTTTGAATTAACGGTTTCCAATCTTTCGAAACCTTGTGCATTGGCAGACAATACGCCGATAAGTACCAAGACGGTTAGAATAATTGATTTTTTCATGGTGTGTTATTTTGTGGTTAAACATTTCAATCCCACACCAACAAAAAAGGCGCGGGCAATACTATATTCGGTATAGAGGCATCGCCAAACGCCCACACTACAAATAAGTAAGCCCACGCCAAGCGTGAGCGTTATACTTATCGTTTCTGGTAGTGTGTAAAATTGGCGATTTTCTATACCCCAAAACAATAGCAAACGCTATAAATATTTTCAATACAAAGGTAAGCAAAAGATTGTGTTCATAGTTATTTTCTTCGAATTTGCGTTTAAATCGACTTGTTCGGTTTAATGAGGGATAATGCCATCCGTACGATTACGTGCAAAAATAGAGGCTAAAAATAGCTATCCCTCAAACATCTCTCTGCCTCATACACTTTCGGAGTAAATTGTGCTTTCAATATTGATTCAGGACTATGTAATAGTGTTTATCGTTACTGATTTGTGCAACCTCTTTAGCGTTCAATAAAAAAGCAGTCCAATGACTGCTTTTCATTACCGAAATAGTAATTAAATATGACTTACTATATAGAGAAGTTGATTACGTGCAACCTCGTTGACAGCCTCATCCAGTTCGACGATTAAATCACTATAAAATGTCGAATCTGGTACATTGTTTACTCGTAATAATAGTTGCCGTAAATCATAGCTTTGTTTGGTTCCAATGCCTTGTTCTTTGATACGTTTATTTATTTCGTTATATCCGAACGTTTTTATGGCTAATGCCGTTGTAAAGCTGTGCCAATCCCGTAATCCCGTAATTTTAGGAAATTCAAATTCCATATTTCTGACTTTCTCTATATCAAAATATTTATTCCGCCAATACTCTACAACCATTTTGTACACACGGGGGTCGTATAGGTCTTTTACATGAAACCGTTTTATTCCAAATTCTTTTGCGGGTTTCCCAAGTTTGACCTCGTACCGTAAAACATGTTTACCAATATAGCCATCCGGAGTGTGTTTTTTGCTTTGTTCTGTTTTGTTGTAGAATATAAACGAACGTAACCCATTGGCGTAATACAGTGCGTTGGGTTGCTCTAATCGTGTGTGCCATGCCATGCGCCCCAATTGTCCGGTATAACACAATGGAGGATGTTGCATTACCATTGCCGCCCCTACTTCCATGTTCGACACCACGGCATCATGGATTGGCAGTTGTAGCATATCGCACAATTGATCTATTGCAGGTTCTATTTTGTCAAAAGTCATATTGTCAAAATTGTTACCCATATAGAATTTACATAAACTACCACAAATACGCACTCCGTCATCGCCTATTTTTATGTTTAGATTACGAATATACCCGGTATTACGTTGCGAATTCCAATTCTCTAAGCGTTGAGGCAAAACGGCTAATATATTGCTGTTACTTATCCCAAATCCATACAAATAGATTGTGATTTTATCGTACATCGTTTTCATTTGCTCTAATGTTTGAATGAATTAATGTTATTGTTTACCGCTCTTTTTGCGCTGTGTCATACAGTAAGATTGGGCTTTTGAATATATTTCATCCTGCGTGCTGATTCGATTCTGCTGCAGCCATTCATCGAGTTCAAATCGGTTGAAGTAGCACAATTTCCCGGCAGGCTTGTAATGAGGGATTTTTGCACTACTGGTCAACTTATACAGATAGCTTTTGCTGAATCCTGTATATTGCGCCGCTTCTTCAAGTGTTAAAACTTCTTTTTGGTTTGCCAGACTGTTTTCAATTCTGTCAAGTTGTTGTTTAATTTCTTCTGTACTCATGATCGTGATAACTTAAATGGTTAAATTTTGCGGGTTGGCCTTACCCTTCTTGCGTGAATCACGATTACAAAAGAATATAAAAGAAATTTCATAAAGCCCTAATAATCAAACGAAAGAGCGACCATTCACAAGTCGCTCAAATGGTCGCTCTTTTACAAGATATTAATAAATAAAGCCTTATAAGGTCGCTAAAAACTTAGCCAACATACGGCTGGGTTTTGTATTCGTCTTTTTGGGTTTTGCCAATATTTTATCGTTGCCGTTTTTATCCGCAAAAAATTTAGGGATACGCCGCTCTATTTCTGCTTTGCTCGGTAAGTTTATATATCCCTTTAATTTCAAATCCTCGATTAACTCCCGCAACAATTGTACACTTTCATCCCAAATAATTTTATGCTGAAGTTTATAATCCTTACTCATACAAAACACATATAGGAAATCTTCTTTAGTGGTCGAGATAATAAAATTATGCTCTATCAACCAAGCAAATTGATTTGTTGCTTTATCCTCGGATAGATGGATAAAACGCACGTCATCAAATAGCCACTTAACTTCGTTCCATATGGTGTCTCGTTCTTTTTCTAATTCAATATAACTTTTATCTAAACATTCGTCTGGACTTAATGACAGTCTATTTTGCAGGGTTTTATTTATAAAATTCCATCGACATACTTTATATCTGTATGCCTCAACCTCCCTCAATCGAATCGTATCTGCTTCGCAATATATGTTTCTGTCTGGATTTGCCAAATAGGTAGCGTGTTCTAATGCTACTGTCATTTCATTGGGTCTGTTTATTACCTCATGTTCACGGCTCGGCATTCTGAACCGAAAAGGATTCTCGACGTAATATGTAATTTCAACATCTGTTAATATACTGGATTTATGTATCATGCTTATAGCTTTATTTCCGGCAAACTGTTTATTGCCTCTTTCTTGAGGCTATCGACGGCACGAGTGTATTTCTCGGTATGTTTCAGTCCGCTATGACCCAAAAGGCTTGCAACGGTCTTTATATTGGCTCCGTTGTTGAGGATATTTACAGCGAACGAATGCCGGGCACAATGCCATGTAATGTGTTTGTCGATTCCGGCACGGGCAGTCCATCGCCTCAACGCCTTTAAGCACATTGTATGGCTCGGCAAACGAAAGATCGCATCGTCGATCAATTCTCCATTCTCATTTTTTGGTTGTTCTCCGATTAAAGACAGTAAACCGCCATTCAACGGGATAATAACCCCGCTACTGGCACTATGCCCTTTGGTTTTCTCTTGCTCAAACGACAAAAGACGGTTTGAATAATCGACGTTGCTATATCGTAAGGTTACCAAATCACAAAATCGAATCCCTGTGTAAAGGCTGAACACGAATGCACGCCTTATTTCCGGATTTTGGCCGTCATAAGTGGTAGATATTAGTTTCTGCATCTCCTCGACGCTCAAAACATCCTTTCTTAATGTCTGGCCATCAACCTTGCAAACGATCCCGGCACAAGGATTCTTTGCCATTATGTCGTGATCAATGGCATATTTGATAACTTTCTTAAATCTCTGGAAATATCCACGTGCCCCCTCGCCTGTACTATTCTTTTCAAGGTATCCCACAAAGGCGATCATCATATCTTTGTTGAGTTGATCGGGGCGGATTGTCGTTTTAAATACGGGATATTCCAACCCTAAAAAATCTTTAAACCGTTTAAATACACCCTCCATCATACGAATATCCTTTTTCGTATAATTGTCGATATAAGTTTGGAAATACTCAAGGAAATTAACTTTCTTGGCAACAGCGATACGTTTCCCTGTTTTGGCGGCTTTCAACCCCTGTTCCCGCTCGATTCGGATTTGTTTTGCGAGTTCAAGGGTTTCTTTATTTAGTTGCCGTTCCTCCGGGGTTCGGGGTTTGGCGACAAGGTACATGTTGAGGGTTTCTTTTTTACGGTCATGTTTGACCTTAATTTTGCCCGTTTCCTCGTCAACCCATTGTGTGCGTCCCAGATAATATTCCAGATACAGACTTATCCGACCGTCAGAAAGTGTACTTTGTTGTAATTTTGGATTCTCTTTCGTTTTAGCCTCAACCTTAGCCATTTTGTTATTCATTTGATATTCTTTTGTTTTCGTATATTTGCAAATATAAAAACAATTCAAATACCAAGGTGTACTAAAAGTGTACTATTTGACAAATAATAGGAATCTAAGAGAAATTACAGCAATAGAGAAAATCTATAAATTACTGAATCATAATATATTTAGATTCTTTTGATTTCTGGTATTTTCACGGTTATGTATCGGCTCCGGGTACTTTTAAGGCTTCGAATAATTGATATTCAATTATTCGAAGCCTTAATTTCATCTTACACATTCGCAACTTCGCCCGTTTTTTTGTAAAGTTGATAATTGTTCCGGCAATTATGCGCTGTTCCTTCCGTTTATACTTATGTTACGAGTCCTTTTCTCTGCAGATAAAGAAAACGCGGAACCGGAACAGATGCAGAATACCACATTGCGAAAAATAAAAGCCATGAAATCACATTCGATTCATGGCTTTTATATTGAAACAGCGGCAAAAATAAGGATTTTTCGCTCTTTCAGATTCCGTTCATGTTATTTCCGCCGGATCATCGTCACCCGCGAAATACTCTCGTCGCAACCGGACACGGAAACGTTCGTCGTAATTTTCCCATCGTTGGCGGGAGTAATCCTGATGTCGATGCGACATCCGCTTTCGGCATGTTCGTTGCACAAAAAAACATTGCAGTTCGGAGCCCAAACGGCCGTCGTATCCGGCCTGCGACATCTGATTCCCAGCTGGTTTCCTCCTTCGTGAGGACAACCCGGAATAATACATTTTTCCATAATATATTCTATTTTGGTTAGTGTGAATTAAATTGCACCGATTCTTCCGGCCGGACCCGTCTCCTACCGGAGTCCGGTTACAAACTTTTTGTTACAAATTTATGAATTATATTGTTATTAGATTCCAAAAATATTCGTTTTTTCGACCGTTTCGACTCCGGTACAATATTCTCGTTGAAGGATATACGCACGGAATCGTCCCGCAATCCAACCGATACGGGATGATTCGATCTTTCAAATACGGATTCAGGATATTTCGGAACTTCTCATTCGTTTTCGAAGTCCGACTGTCCGCACTTTAATTCAGTGTATTCGTTCCGGATTCAATGCGCCGCGATTCACTCTTTAACCTCCACGTCCAACCGTTCGCTCACCATCTCGCAATATTCCGGAATAATTTCGATTCCGATCGCATTCCGGTTCATTCTTTTGGCAACAAGAAGCGTCGTACCGGAACCCATGAACGGATCCAGCACGCAATCGCCCTCCCGAGTAAACAGCTTAATGAACCACTCGGGCAGTTCTTCGGGAAAGGCCGCGCTGTGATTTTTGTTATTGCACTCGGTGGCCAGATGCAGCACGTTGGTCGGATAGGCTTTGTCCCGGTTGATCCAGTTGGATATGTTTTTACCGAAGCCGCTGCCCACTTTCGAATTATCCCTGCTTTTGTCGATTTCGGAAAGGTTCTTGAGCCTCGATTTCGCCCAATCGCCCATCGGCACCATCACCTCCTCCTGGTACATATTGAATTTTTTCTCCTTATTGAACTGAAGCAACCGTTCCCACGAATCGCGGAACCGGTTCGGCCATTTGCCCGGATACGAATTCTTCTTATGCCAGATAAACTCTTCGGTCCAAATCCAGCCTTGCTGCCGCATCGCCAGAATCAGTTGCATGACATAGATACTGCGTTCGCCGTTCACGACTTTTTCTTTAATATTCAGGATAAAAGTCCCCGTAGGCTTCAGCACCCGCAGCAACTCTGCCGAGATCGGCAAAAACCACTCGACGTACCGGTCGGGATGGATCCCTCCGTAAGTTTTTTTCCGTTGATCCGCGTAAGGCGGGGATGTTACGATCAAATCGACCGAATTGTCCGGAATCTTTTTTAATCTTTCTGCGCTGTCGTCCCGGTATATATCAATTATAACACTCATAACGCTTAATTATGCGACAAAGTTACAAAATTTACACGAGTGTCCCAAAACGAATCATCTGATTTATACACACTGATAATCAAACGATTTACCACCTCAAACAAGCAGTCCTTCCGTCTAAATTCACCATAAATCGGCCCGGAAGGCACAGCCGGCCGCCGGACGGCAAAAAATCGACCGCAGCGTGGTACGGATCAAAAGACGTCAACAAATATGGCAATACGCGAAAGCCGGAAAAGGGGAAAAATGTCAGTCGGTCTTTTCGAAATCCCGAGAAAGAGAAACAGTTCGTTGAAAACAGGGATCATCCCGATACCGACGGATTCGGTTCTCCGGATCGCACGATACCGAACCAGAACAGGCTGTCCCGGCACGGTATCGCCCGGATAGCAAAGCGAAGCCGTTTTCGAAGAACGCCTCTACCGGACGAAACGGCGTGTCGGGCGAAACCGGAACATGATCCAGACCAACGCGCAGCTTATCCCGAAGGCAAAAAGCGCGACGCAGAAAATACGTAGCAACACAGGAAGCGCATCCAGCGTCCCCATCAGATCGTATCCCACCTGCACGAAAATAAAGTGACACAAGTAAATGCCGAACGTCAGCGAGGCGAGGCGCGACAGACCGACCGACGCGCGCACCTTCAGTTTGCGGATAACGACGAACACCGCGAAAGTCATCATAAAAACGTTGATCCCGGTGAAAAGCCACACGATCTCGAGGTAGGCGTAATCGCCCGGAAAATATTGCTGGGTCAGCACGTAACCGAACGAAGTGATCAAGTAGCCGCCCAGAAACATCGGAACGGTAACGGCCAGCGTACGCTTCCAGCTCCACTGCGGCGGGTACTTCGCCAGGTAATAGGCCAGGATCAGGTAACCGATGAACCCGGACACGTAATAGAAAGTTCCGTAACTGTTCCAGTCGCAAACACCGAGAATCCCCATATTGCCGTAATTGCCGGTATACCCCAGCGCCGGAGCGACCATTTTTATATAGGGCAGCAGCAGGGTAACGCCCCATACGTACAGAACGAGCCGGATATCCCTTCGGGAAGCCTGCTGCAGCCATGCGCCGATCACGGGCATGATCAGATAAAGGCCGACCAGCATGTAGAGATACCACAACGGGGTCGTATCGTAATTGAAATTAAAAATAAAGGTATAGATCCGGGTCAGAGTAGCTCCCAGGGTATGGTCGTCGGCGACGATCATCGGATTACCGGTCGAAACGACGTAATTCAGGTAAACGAAATACGACAGCGGCAACACGACCGACCAGAAAACCAACGGAACGACGATGCGTCCGATACGCTTCCGGTAAAAATCCCCGAGCTCCGCGCGTACGGGAAGCAACAGCACCCCCGTCATCATCACGAACAGCGGGACGCAGGCCCGGACGAAACTACCGGTGAATACCCCGGTCAAAAATGCTCCCCGGTCGGCATCGAACCGGGCGACGAACGGGTCGCAGCAGTGCGACAAAACCACCAGAAAACAGGCGACGACACGCAGCAGGTCGATCCAGCCGATATGTTCCCTCCCTTGCATTTCCATCAGCAAACGAATATTTGAGAATACGATTAAAAACCATGCAATCGCGCGGTCGGCGGTCTTTCGGTTCGACCCGCACGACCAAAAACATTACAAAATAAACAAAAGTTCCGATAACATCCGCCATCCGGCTCCATTTTCGCCGGTCTCACCGAAATACAGCGCTTCCCGTCCGAAACATTCCCGGCTTCGGCATCAAAATCGGAAGACGCGGTTCGTATGCGGACCATATCCGGATCGGACGCTATTTTACCGGACAAGGTTTTGCTTTTTACCTAACATTAGGTATCTTTGCGCCGAAGTTCGGCAATGGTATCTGCCTTGAACCGCCGCCTTTCCAGGCGAGCTGATGATACCTACGGGAATTCGAATCCACTTTGCAAATCAGCTATGACGGTAACAAACAAACACTTTTATCGTTCCATATCAAAGAGCGAAGCCTTATGCTGAGGACGCTCCTTTTTATCGGCATGGGTAGTTTTATCGGAGGGATCGCCCGTTTTCTGCTCGCGCGCTGGGTGCAGGGGGGAACCGGGTCGTCGTTCCCGTTCGGGACACTGGCGGTCAACGTGCTGGGCTGCCTGGCGATCGGCCTGCTGTACGGAATTTTCGAGCGCGGCAACCTGATGAATCCCGACCTGCGCTTGTTCCTGACCGTAGGGCTGTGCGGCGGGTTCACGACGTTCTCCACGTTCGTTCACGAAAACTTTTCGCTTTTCCAGAACGGCAACCTCCTGCATTTTATCCTCTACACGACGCTGAGTTTCGGACTCGGACTCGCCGCCGCCTGTCTGGGACATCTGATCGTCAAAATCTTTTGAACGAACGAGTCATGCGAAAAACGGAGAAACACACGGCAACAATACCCGCGCTGCGCAGCCGCCCGGCGCGGATCGGAATACATCCACAAAACGTTTAACACATAAATTTACCGTTATGATTTATTCACACGAAGTGCAGCATATGTGCTGCGTGAAAAAGGGAGCCAACCATCCCTCCGCCCCGATCCCCGAAGAGGGCAAATGGGTGCGCGCCAAAGAGATCAAGGATATTTCGGGACTGACGCACGGCGTGGGCTGGTGCGCGCCGCAGCAGGGCGCCTGCAAGTTGACGCTGAACATCAAAGACGGCATTATCCAGGAAGCGATGGTCGAAACCCTCGGCTGCTCGGGCATGACGCACTCGGCTGCAATGGCATCCGAGATCCTGCCGGGCAAAACGCTGCTCGAAGCGTTGAACACCGACCTCGTGTGCGACGCCATCAACACGGCGATGCGCGAACTGTTCCTGCAAATCGTCTACGGACGCAGCCAGTCGGCCTTTTCCGAAGGAGGACTCCCGATCGGAGCTTCGCTCGAAGACCTCGGCAAAGGACTGCGCAGCCAGGTGGGAACGATGTTCGGCACGGTGGCCAAAGGCACCCGTTACCTCGAAATGGCCGAAGGTTACTGCACCCGCATGGCGCTCGACGAAGACGACCAAGTGATCGGTTACGAATTTGTCCACCTCGGCAAATTTATGGACATGATCAAAAAGGGCGTCGACGCCAACGAAGCGCTGGCCAAGGCCAAAGGTTCGTACGGCCGTTTCGCCGAAGCGGTCAAATACATCGACCCGCGCCAGGAATAACCCGTTTTGTAAAAACCGTTAAAATTTAAAAACATGGCTTTATTTGAAGGATACGACCGCAGAATCGACCATATCAATGCGGTACTGAAAGAATACGGGATCAACGGCATCGAGGACGCCAAGGCGATCTGCGCCGCAAAGGGAATCGACCCCTATGCCACCTGCAAGGAGACGCAGCCGATCTGCTTCGAAAACGCGGCATGGGCTTACGTGGTAGGCGCGGCGATCGCCCTTAAAAAAGGTTGCAAAAACGCAGCCGAAGCAGCCGAAGCGATCGGAATCGGCTTGCAGGCTTTCTGCATCAAGGGCTCGGTAGCCGACGATCGCAAAGTGGGCATCGGACACGGCAACCTGGCCGCCCGCCTGCTGCGCGAAGAGACCCAGTGCTTCGCATTCCTGGCCGGGCACGAATCGTTCGCCGCCGCCGAAGGCGCGATCAAGATCGCCGAAATGGCCAACAAAGTGCGTAAAAATCCGCTGCGCGTGATCCTGAACGGCTTGGGCAAGGACGCCGCGCTGATCATCTCGCGCATCAACGGTTTCACCTACGTGCAGACCGAGTTCGACTATGCTTCGGGCGAACTGAAAATCGTCAAGGAAACCCCGTACTCGAAAGGGCTCCGCGCAAAAGTACGCTGCTACGGCGTGGACGACGTGCGCGAAGGCGTGGCCGTAATGCACAAAGAGGGCGTCGACGTGTCGATCACCGGCAACTCGACCAACCCGACCCGCTTCCAGCACCCGGTAGCCGGCACTTATAAGAAAGAGTGCTACGAGCAAAACAAAAAATACTTCTCGGTCGCTTCGGGCGGCGGCACCGGACGCACGCTGCACCCGGACAACATGGCCGCAGGCCCCGCTTCGTACGGGATGACCGATACGATGGGCCGTATGCACTCCGACGCACAGTTCGCCGGATCGTCGTCGGTGCCCGCTCACGTGGAGATGATGGGCTTCCTCGGCATGGGCAACAACCCGATGGTCGGCGCTACGGTGGCGGTCGCCGTAGCCATCGAAGAGGCGATGAAGTAACGCCGCCGAAATTTTCAAAGAGGAAGGGCGAACCGATCACGGTTCGCCCTTCCTCTTTTTACCGACACCGACGCATCCGGCACGATCACTCGACAACGACGTCCCAGATGCCGGCGCTGCGTTCGAGTTCGACCAGCGCCGCCGCATGGTCGTACAACGTCTCGATATAGGCCGTCCGCAGGTCGTCGTAAGTCCGCTGCGCGTTCAACACCTCAAGCAACGGCGTTTCGCCCCGGTCGTAACTGTATATCTTACCGTCGATGACCGATTTGGCTTTCTCCAGCAACCCCGTTTCGTAACGTCTGACCTGTTCGGCCAGCGAAAGGTACTGCCGCAGGTTTTGCAACACTTCGGTCTGCACCTCCAATTCGGCCTGCCGGTAGCGGGCTTCGGCCTGTTGGATCCGGTACTTGGCCGCCTGCACGGTACCTTTGTTCAGGTTCGAAAATTTCAGCGGTACGGAAAGCCCCACCGTAACGCCGTTGAAACGCGGCGCCGGAGCGATTTCGTTACGCACTTCGGTATTATGGTTCACACCGAGCGATACGTCGAAATCCATATTCCGTTCGCGCCGGGCTACCGTCAGCGCACGCCGGGCAACCTCCGTGTCTTTCAGCGCGGCGGCCAGGTCGGCTCGGTTGTCCAGCGCGGACTGTACGAGCCGATCGGGATCGAACGTCCGTTCCGGCATGTGCAACGAGCCCGACGGCACGTAGAGCGTATCGCGGTCGAAGGTCGCCGTCTGCAAATTCAGCGCGAAAAAAGCGTTGTGCAGGTCGGTACGCGCCTGAAGCAGTTCGTTGTACATCATGCCGGCTTCGAGTCCGCTCTGGATATCGTCCACGCGGGTAATTTTGCCCAGCGTGTATTTGACGCTGTCCCCTTCGGCAAGTTTGCGGATGTTCTCGTAAGCGTCCTGCTTCACGCGGAACAGTTCGGCCTGCTTGACCGCATCGAGGTAGGCAAGCGTCGCTTCGGCCCGCAGGTTACGGAAATAGTCTTCCAGCAACGCCCCGCTCAGTTCCTGTTCGCTGCGGGCCAGGTCGATCCGCGCGGCGCGCTTGCCGGGCGAGAAGGTCTTGCTCAGCTCGGCCGACACGCTCTGCCCCATCTGCATCCGCCGGTCGGCGTTGTTGCCGTACTCGACGCCGAACTGCGGATCGTTGAATACGCCCGCGGCTTTCACCTCGGCATCGGCGATGCGGACATTCAGCTTCTCGGCGGCATAGGAAAGATTTTCCCGCCAAACCCGACCGATGTACTGGTCGTACCCCAGCGGACATTCCGTCCGGTGGAGCGTCTGCGCCTGGGCCGCGACGCCCGGCAGCAATGCTATCCATAAAATGATTCTCTTTTTCATGCTTGATCCGGTTCCGGTCTTTTACGTTTGAGATGATAACTTTCGACCATGTAGTAGAGCGCCGGCAGGATGAACAGCGTCACGACGGTCGCGAACAACAGTCCGTAGACGATGACGGTGGCCAGCGGTCGCTGCACGTCAGAACCGATCCCGGTCGACAGCGACGCCGGCAGCAAGCCGAGCACCGCCACCGTCGCGGTCATCAGCACCGGACGGAAACGGTGACGCGCGCCGGAAACCACCGCATCGAACAGCTCCTTCCCCTGCTGCCTGCGCAGGTTGTTGATGTGCGAGATCATGATGACCCCGTTCTGGATCGCCACGCCGAACAGCGCGATGAATCCCACCGCCGACGAGACGTTCAGCGTCATACCGCGCACGTTCAGGGCCAACATGCCGCCGAACAGCGCCAATGGAACGACGCTCATCAGTACGGCCGCCTGCCGGAATTTTCCACAAACGACGATCAGCAGCAGCAACATGATGCACAGCGCCAGCGGAACGACAAAGGCCAGCCGCGCGTAAGCCCGGTGCTGATTTTCGAACTGTCCGGCCCATTTCAGGTGAAATTCTTCGCGATCGTACTTCACGTCCCGGGCGATGGCCCGGTTCGCATCGCGCAGGAACGTACTCAAATCCACGCCGCGCAGGTTTACCCGGACGGTCATGTGACGCCTGTTCATCTCCCGTGTGATCGTGCTGGCCCCGGTGGTCATCCTGACCTCGGCGACCTGCGAAAGCGGAATTTTCGTACCGCTGCCGTTGGTCAGCATCAGCGACCCGATCTTTTCGGGCGTATTCCGGTACTCTTCGTTCAGCCGGCAGGTCACGTCGTACGACTTGCTGCCGACAAAAACCTGCGAGATGGCGCTTCCTCCGATCGCGAACTCGATCAGCTCGGTCACATCCGAAACGTTCAGCCCGTACTGCGCGATCCGGTCGCGGTCGGCGATGATCTGCAACTGCGGCAGCGGCGGTTCCTGATCCACCGCCACGTCGACGGCTCCCGGCACCGTCCTAAGCGTTTGTTCGATCCGCTCGGCGATGCGGCGGGTTTCGTGCAGGTCTTCGCCGTAGATTTTTACGGCAAGGTCGCTGTGCGCTCCGGCCACCTGATCCATCACCATGTCGATGATCGGCTGCGAAAAACCGACCGAATATCCCGGCATCTTCTGCAGCTCGACCGCCATCGCATCGATCAGTTCGCTCTTGCTGCGCCCGCTTTTCCAGGTATTATAGGGCTTCAACCCGACGCCGCATTCGACGTGCGACAGCGAGAACGCCTCCGCTCCCTCGTCGTCGCGTCCTACCTGGGTCATCACGTACGAGACCTCGTCGAACCGTTTCAGCGTCCTGCGCAGTTCGGCTCCCATCTCTTTCGACTTTTCGATCGAAATGCCCGGCGGAAGCTGCACCTGTATCCAGATCGCCCCTTCGTCCATCGGCGGCAAGAAGTCCTTGCCGACCGTAACGGAAAGCACGACGGCCCCGGCCAGAATCGCAGCCAGCGGAGCGAAAATACGCTTCGGACGCTTCATAATGTTCCTTATCCGGCGGTCGTAAGCTTCGGTCAGCCTTTCGAGCCACCGGTTCCGGTAGGTTTTGCGCGGCATCCGGTAAGCGAGGAACGCCAAGCCGGGAGTCAACAACAACGCGACGGCCAACGCTCCCAGCAGCGCATATCCCACCGTATAGGCCATCGGGGTAAACATCTTCTGCTCGATATGTTCGAAAGCGAACAGGGGCAGGTAAGCCGTAATGATAATCAGCGTCGAGAACAGGATCGGACGCGCCACTTCGGTGGCACGCCGGACCACGCCGTCCTTGGAAAGCTCGACGTCGGGACGACTTTCACGTCCTTTGAGAATCGTCTCCATCATCACGATCGCCCCGTCGACCAGTATCCCGAAGTCGATCGCCCCGAGCGACAGCAGGTTGGCGGGAATATCCGTAATCTTCATCAGGATAAAAGCGATCAACAGCGACAACGGGATCGTCACGGCCACCAGCAGCGCGCCCCGCCAGCTACCCAGGAACAGGATCAACACCAGCACGACCAGCAGCATCCCTTCGAACAGCGTATGCGACACGGTATGCAGCGTCGTATTGACCAGGTCGGTGCGGTCCATGAACGGATGGATCGAAACCCCTTCGGGCAATATATCGCCGTTCAGTTCGTCGACCGCTTCGTGCACTCCTTGCAGCACCTGCGAAGGAGTCTGTCCGCGCAACATCTGCACGATCCCTTCCACGCCGTCCTGATAGTCCCGCGTATCGTCCGTAAATCCCAGCACCCCCTTGCGCTCGAGGTTGCCGTATTTCAACCGACCGATGTCGCTCAGGTAGACCGGGACGCCGTTCTCGGTCTTGACCACGATGTTCCCGAGGTCTTCGAGCCCTTTGACCAGTCCGATTCCACGGATCACATAGCTCAGATCGCCGTGCGAAATCATGCTGCCTCCCGCATTGACGTTGTTCTTTTCCACCTTTTCGACCACGTCGGCGAGCGAAATTCCGTACTGTTCGAGTTTGTGCGGGTCGATCTCGATCTGGTACTGCGTCGTGATCCCGCCGTAATTGCTGACGTCCGCCACGCCGGTCACCTGTTTCAGGCGCGGAATGATCACCCATTTATGCAGGTCGGTCAGCTCTCGCAGATCGTGCCGGTCGCTTTCGACCACGTAACGGAATATCTCGCCGGTCGGCGAAGTCAGCGGATTCAGGCCCGGAACGGCATTGTAGGGAAGTTCCACGTCCACCAACCGCTCCTGCACGCGCTGCCGGGCCCAATAATCGTCCACCCCGTCCTGAAACACGAGGATCACGGTCGATAGGCCGAACGTATTTTTGCTCCGCATCACATGCAGGCCGGGCAGGCCGTTCATCGCCCGCTCGATCGGAATGCTAATCTGTTGCTCGATCTCTTCGGCCGCCAGTCCAGGAACCTGCGTAACGACCTGCACCGTTACGTCGGCGATATCCGGATAAGCGTCGATAGCCAGCCGAGTCCACGCGTAGTAGCCGATCACGGCCAACAGGCCGAACAGCACAAACATCAGCGCCCGCCGATGAATGGCCTCATAAATCAACTTTTTCATAAGCTACCGCGCGTCGATCAGGTAAAACGCCCCCTCGGTAACGACCTCGTCGCCATCGCCGAGGCCGGAAGACACGACCGTCTGCCGCTCGTCGGAAGACGATACGGAGATCCGGACTTTACGGTAACGATCCTCGGACTCGCGTACCAGCACGTAACAATCGTCCTCCCGCTGCAGGACGGCCGAGGTCGGAATCACCAGCGCGCGCGACGGCGTATCGGTTAGCTGTACGGTCCCGTACATGAACGGTTTCAGCCGCCGGTCACGGTTGTCGCACTCGATAATGACCTCCACCGAACGGGTTTCCTCGTCGAGCAATTCGCTGACATGATAAACGGTACCGCTGAAAACGGTATCCGGAACCGCCATCAGACGAATATCCGCCCGATTCAACCGACGGATCAGAGGGATGTCCTTTTCTTTCACATGGGCTACCACCCAAACCTTGTTCAGATCCGCCACCAGAGCCAGCGGACCGGCGTCCTCTTTGATATATTGCCCGATAACGATATTGTTTTTCACGATTTCGCCGGCGATCGGCGAAGTAATGACCAACGGCTGTCCCAACGTCATCTTTTCAGGTTCGATCTGGAACACGCTCAATGCGGCGAGAGCGTTCTCGTAATCTTTCTTCCGGAGTTCGTAGTTTACCTCCGCCTCCTCGACCTCCTTGGCGACGCCGACATTGTTACGGAGCAGGTCTTTCTCTCGGTTCAGGCTTTTCAGGGCCAGTTCCATCTCCTGTTTGGCCTGGTAATAAGCCTTTCCTGTCTCGAAAAACGACGGAGAACTGATCGAAAAAACGGGACTTCCCGGCACGACCTGCTGGCCGAGACGGACGAACGACTTGACGATACGCCCGGCAAACGGCGAGGCGATCTCGGCATAACCGGTCGGAATAGCCTGCACGACCCCGGAGGTCGTAAACGCAGCCTGGTAATCGGAAAAATGAATCGATTGGGTTTTAATGCGCTCCCGGATCGGAGAATCCGCCGCCAGCACGACGCACTCTTCCTCCACCCGGACTCCCCGGTCGTCTGCATGCCGCTGCCCCTGCGACCTGTCCGCGCAGGCATACAGCAATACAAGACCAATGGAAAAAATTATTTTTTTCATTTGCTCGAATTATAAAAAACATACGCTTTTTCCTCTCCGGAACGAATTTCCGGAGAAACCGTGACTTACGAAAACCTGTCGGTAAATCACCCGCAAATGAAAACAGGAGGGGCCCTGAGCAAAATGCCAGGCAAACGAAGGTGCGAAACGTACCGCGAAAAGAAAACATAAATCGGCGTAACGATCGTCCTTGCGAAAAGAAGAGCCGGAGCGACAGCGATCCACAAAACGATTGCCGACAACAAACCGATCGTCGCGCACTGTTCGGCCGTATGGGAATGCGAAGGCATCCCGCCTTCGAACGGAATGTAAGGATGGGAGTGCGTAACGGTTCCCCACTGGAAATGATGGGTATGGTAAAAAAGCGTAGTACTGAAGTAGTAACTCATAAAGAGCACCACCATCAGCCATTTCGCTATTTTCACCAGTCCCTGCTTCATACGCTCGACGTCCGGTACAAAGATAATCGTTTATTTTATATATCACCGTTTCCGGCAAGAACTGTCGGCACAATCCCGCCGGATTCATTCCCGCGCCGGCCGTTCGGTCCGTCCGACGAAAGCCGGCAGGCTGCGGACGTCGCCTCCCCGACAAATATAAAACTAAGGGGTTCGGCAAATTTGCCGAACCCCTTAGTTTTATAGACAGGATTTAAAAACCCTTTAAATCCTTATTACAAAGGCATCGCGATAAGTCCCTGAGAGTACTGATAGCCGACCCACGTCTTAGCTTCGTCCGGAACGATACCGGCTTCATTCGTGAAGTAACCTACCTGGGTTGCCCCCGCTCTGGTTCCGTCCACAACGATGTCGCCCGCTTCGAATTTATCGGTACCGGCATCGGCTACGTAAGAAGAGATCACGTCGCTCTGCGAATAGAGAATCTGGTATTTACTGATGTTCGCATTGTACACGACCGAAACGCCGCCTACACCGCTGGGAACCGTCAGTACCGATCCGTTATCTTTCAGCGTCGTGTACCAATCACTGCTGCCGGCGCTCGTCGTTGCGACGTGAATGTCGCTGCCGACCTGGAAGTAGAGGTAAATCATCGCGTCGTTGATGAACATCGAAACTACCTTACCGCTTTCAAGGATACTCTTGTCGCCCAGAATCTCCCAGTTATCTTTTCCGTTGGCGGATTTAGCCATCCAGATTCCGTTTTCATCGTGAGACAACGCCATGAAATAATCCGAACCGACTTTGGCTATCGCCATATTGTTAGCATATCCCAGGTTATCTTGCTGCGACAGCATCGCATTGTTCGCAGTGAAGACAAATTCGGGTTCATCCCACGACTGACCGTCAGCCGAATGCGCCTTAACCATCGCCGAGAAGTCGTATGCGTTGAAATCATCGAACGGTACGCCAGGATTCTGGAAGTACACTTCGTAAGACAACGAAATAAATTTATTATAAGACGCACCATTAGCGTATGCCCAAACTTCGTCATCCGCTTCGTTCGGCGTTACCATTACGATGTTTCCGGCACTACCTTCGAGAACAGCCAGATAATTTCCGGCAGGCAAGTACTCGCCCGCTCCGGTGGCATAAGCCCAGCCTCCGTCATAAGTCATATTCTTTTTGAAAACCGGTGTCTTGGCTATACTCGTCGCATAATCCGTATCCCACGGATACAGGGTAAAGGAGCAAGTACCCGACCCCATGTAACACAACTGATTGAATGCCGTGGAAGCGTAGAACTTCAATGCAACGGGACCGTCCCCCAAATCGTAACGATCAGTTCCGAGATGCTTTTCATCTTGTTTGGGCACATGATTGGTAATGGCATACCACCAACCCGTTCCGTTATACATATGCGGTTCGCTCTGGAACTTCATCGGAGTCGAACGCAGGAACCACGCATCCATCGATCCGTCGCTGTTCTTCACGAACGAAACGTTTCCGCGGAGATCGGTCTCTTCGTAGATCGGGTACTCGATCAGTTCCGAAGCGCCGGCCTGCGTAACCGTAACCGGTACGGCTTCGCCTCCTTCCGGATAGATCGTGATCGTCCCGACGCGTTCGCGGCTCCGGTTGCTGGCCAGAATCTGGAACTGAAGCGTCACGTTGTCCACCGCTTTACCCAACACAGGGATAATCCACTTCTGCGCGTTGTCGCTGATCGAATAGTCGTACGGCACGTTCACCGTGAACTCAACTTTGATCACCGTATCGCCCGCTTCCACGTTGTAGGTGTCCTGTTTAACCACGGCTCCGATCGGGGTCGGCTGGTAAATCCTCATGGTTTCGGTCTGTTCTCCGCTGGAGAAAATCAGAGAAGCCTCGCGGGCAAACTCGTAGGAAGTGTTCGCGCCGGCGACAAGAGTCAGTTTATATTTACCGAAACTACCCGTGGTATCGCTGATCTTCACCCACTTGTCAGTGGTTCCTTCCGGATATTGGATCTTTACAGTCCAATCGCCCGGCGCCTCGATCACCCGGTAATCCCGTCCACCGTCGACGGGAACTTTCCAGGTGGTCGTATCGAGCATGAATGAGAAGTCGCCCAACTTCATAGACGACTGGAAATCATCCTCGCACCGCCAGAATATTACCGAAGACAGCAATAATAAACTGCATAAAGTAAATTTTTTCATAGTTTGAGCATTTAGAGATTTTAGATTGAACAAATATAAAGAATTTTTTCATAATTAATCAAATAAATACGATAAATTGACTCGAAATTTGTCGGGAAAAATTATTTCACGCCCTTTCGCAACGTCGCGCCGGACGGAAACAGCGAACATTCTCACCCCCTTACAATCCCGCGCCGCGCCGAACGGCCGTTCCGTCCCGTTCCGAAAAACGAACCCTTTTTCGAAATTTTCAGGCCGGTTTTATAGGAAAATAAGACATTCCGGTCAATGGTTGGTGCCCTCGAACAGGTCATGACTCTCCTTCGCCGGATCCGTTTTTGCCTTAAAACTGTTGAAAACATACCCCAGCGTCAGGGCGATCAGCGGATATTTGGGACGGATGCGCGTCAACGACTGCAGGTCGGCCGTACGGATATCGCTGCCATAACGCGCGCTGCCGAACAGATCCCGGCAGGAGAGCGTCGCGGAAAGCTTCCGTTTGAAGAACTGCTGCCGGACGGCGAGATTGACGTACCAAAAAGCATCGGTACGCCCCTGGGTCGTGACCGAAGGCCCTACGAAGTTGGCGTCCAACTGAATCCGCGTATTTTTACCGGCATCGAAGGCATTGTTCCACATGATGTCGTAATTCGTACTCGATTCGCGTCCGCCCCCGGCGGCCAACTCGTTGCGTATCTTATAATAATACAGATTGCCGTTCAGCGAGGTATTCCACCAGCGCGCGACGCGAACGACGGCGGTCAGCTCCACGCCGGTCGAATAGTCGTGCCCCACGTTGGCCATCGAGTCGAGCGTGACGCCCGCCTCGTAAGGCACCCGGAGCCGTTCGATCTTGTCCCTGCGCGAACGGTGGAAAAAAGTCGCCGAAACGTTGTTGTCCCGGAAACTTTTCCGGTAGGTCAGTTCGTACGAATGGATGTATTCGGGACGGATATCGGGATTGCCGATCTCGGCCGTATAGTAATCGCGGAAAGTAATATAGGGCTCCATGTAAAAAAGCTGCGGGCGGGTGGTTCGCCGCGAATAGGAAACCAGCAGCCGGTGGCCGCGCGGAAACGTATATCCCAAGTGCATCGACGGAAACCCCTCGAAACGCCGTTTGTCGCGGCTGGCCCCGGCGATCGAACTGCGCAGGCGGGTGTGGGTATATTCGCCCCGGACGCCGGCCTGGATCTCCAGCGCGCGCAGGTTCTCGGACAGAATCGCGTAGACCGAATTGACGTTCTCGCGGAAATAAGAAGTATTGTAAATGTCGTCGCGCCAGTAAAACGTTTTCGTCTCGGGATTCCAGAACTGCATTTCGTACTTGCTGTCCTCCAGGTAAGAGTAATACTGGTAACCGGCCTCGATCTTCCCGGTTTTGCTGTACGGCAGCACGTAGTCCAGGTTTCCGCGGGCCGTGATGCGGTACTCGGATTCCCAGGCGCGGTGCCCTTGCTCGCGTTCGCCCTGCAGATTGAAGAGATCGCTCTGGAAATATTCGACCGCGCCTCCGCCGTATTTATAATAAAAACTGGCCGAAAGCTCGTGTCCTTTGTCGTTGAACCTGTGTCCGACGGCCACGGTTCCCAGGCCGATGGTTTCGCGGTTGTCGTAATCGTCCAGGCTTCGGTAGTCGCCGATCTCGCCGTCGCCCGTTCCCTGCGAAAAGCGGCTCTCCCGGTAATCCAGTCGGCCGTTGCGCTTGTTGCCCCGGTATCCGCCTTCGACGTCCACCGAGAACGACGTGCGCAGAAGCGCGTACGCCCATCCCGCCTTCAGCGTATAATTGTAATTATCCCCGACGCGCGGCCCTTTCGAACGCGACGTGGTGGTAAGGTCGTCCACGACCGTCGTCTTCTGCTGCTCGAAATCGCTTTTGCGCAATTTGTCGAACCACACGCCGCCGGCATACCAACGGGAAGCCTCGTTCTGACGGGTCAACAGGAAATCGACGTTGCGCGACAACGCCGTGCTGCCAGACAGGTTCACCGTGCCGCTGAGCCCGCGTTGCGTATGCTTTTTGGTAATGACGTTGATAATGCCCACATCGCCCTCCGCGTCGTGCCTCGCCGACGGAGTCGTAATGATTTCGATGTTCTCGATATGCCCGGCGGGAATCTGTTCGAGCGCCTGCGAACCGGAAAACACGCTGGGCTTGCCGTCCACGTAGACCGTAAACCCGCTGCTGCCGCGAAACGACAGGTTTCCCTCCGCATCCACGCGCACCGAAGGGGTATTCTCCAGAATATCCACGGCCGACCCGCCGCCGCCCATGATGTTGGACGAAGCGTCCACCACTTTTTTGTCGAGCTTGTAAACGAGCTGTTTTCTCGCGGCGACGACCTCCACTTCGGCGATCCCGTTCTCCAGCGGGGTAAGGTACAGCACGCCCAAATCGACCGTGCCGGCCGAATGTTCCAGCGCGACCTCGCGGGTCAGCACGTCGTATCCTATCAGGCGGATCATCAGCGTATAAGCGCCCGGATCGACGGAATCCAGCCGGAAACCGCCCTGCTCGTCCGGCAGCGTCTGACGCGCCGGCCGGACGTTCCCGCCGGTAAAAAGGTAGATTTCGGCGAAATCGATCGCCTTTCCGGAGCCGGTTTCAGCCAGTCTTCCCGCCACGCAGATCGGAGAAGCGGCCGCGGGCGCCGCGAAAAAAGTCAACAGCAACAGGCAAAGCAGTCTCATGCAGTTCGGTTAATCGGGTTAGGTCAGGGTTAGGTATTCGAAACGACAAATGTAAAATAAAATATCCGAATTCGGGAAACGCGACCGGAGTCGGCTCCTCTCCCCGGCGGAATCCGCCGCACTTTTTTTTGGGAGAATGCACAGTTTTTCGTACCTTAGTCCACGAATATAACCCGATCTAAAACCGACTCAAAATGAAAATCTTTACCACGATCGCCTGCTCCGCGCTGGCTGTTGCATTCGCATCCTGCGGCTCCTCTCCGAAAAAGACGGAAGACCCCGACCGGATCACGGTAGCCTGCTACTATTTCCCGAATTACCACACCCACGACCGACGTAACGACAGCCTCAAGGGCGACGGCTGGGCCGAATGGGAACTGGTCAAGAAAGCCCGTCCCTGTTTCGACGGCCAGCAGCAGCCCAAAGTGCCGGCCTGGGGATATACCGACGAAAAAGACCCGGCGGAGATGGCCCGTAAGATCGACGCGGCAGCCGACAACGGGGTCGACGTTTTCATTTTCGACTGGTATTACTACGACGACGGGCCGTTCCTGAACCGCGCGCTGGACGAAGGCTTCCTGAAAGCGCCGAATACCGAAAAACTGAAATTCGCGCTGATGTGGGCCAATCACGACTGGCTCGACATCCACCCCTACACGAAAGGCGACGAACAGAAAATCCTCTATCCGGGACGGGTGACGCCCGAAACGTTCGACAAGATCGGCGACCTGATTATCAAAGAATATTTTACGAAACCGAATTATTGGACGGTGGACGGCAAGCCCTACTTTTCGGTCTACGACGTGCAGAAATTCGTCGAGAACTTCGGTTCCGTCGAAGCGGCCCGCGCAGCTATGGACAAACTGCGCGAAAAAGCCGTGGCGGCCGGCCTGCCGGGAGTTCACTGGAACCTGGTAACGTGGGGCAATCCGGTGCTTCCGGGCGAAAAAGCCGCCGAGAATACGCCCGAACTGCTGAAAAAACTCGGATTCGACTCGGGAACTTCGTACGTCTGGATCCACCACACGCCGCTGCCCGATCTGCAAACGGACTACATCAAAGCCATGGACGACTATTTCGCGTTCTGGGACAAGGCGCGGGCGGAATACGGCGTGCCGTACTACCCGAATGTAACGATGGGCTGGGACCCGTCTCCGCGCTATGTGGAACAAACGCCCGAGGGCATTAAAAACTACCTGGTAACCTATACGATCGGCAACAACACCCCCGAAAATTTCCGGGAAGCGCTGCAGCGGACCAAGGACAGACTGCTCGCCGACCCGAACGGGCCGCGCATCCTGAACATCAACAGTTGGAACGAATGGACCGAAGGCAGCTACATCGAACCGGACTCGATCCACGGGACGGGATATCTCGAAGCGATCAAAGCCGTCTTCGGACAGGCCGCGCCGACAGCAGCCGAGTAACATAACACACGACAGAAAAACGATGATCAGATTCAAACTCGCCGTAGCGCTGTTGCTGGGAAGCACGGTCGCCTGCGCACAGAACGAAAAGAAACTGCAAGCCGATTTCCTGAAACCCACGCTCGAATACCGGATGAACGTCAACCGACACAGTATGCCGCGCGACGACCGGGAGCAGGACTCGATGATCCAGTGGATCATCTCCAACGGGTACGGCGGCATGGCGACCAACGTCAACCCGAACGAATACCTCAAAAGCGACGAAGAGCTGAAAGTATTCAATCGGTTCGTCCACGCATCGAAAGCGCGCGGACTGGACCTGTGGCTGTACGACGAAAGAAGCTATCCGTCCGGAATGGCCGACACCTACGTGCTCGACGAACATCCGGAGTGGGAGGCGGAAGGCCTTCTTTTTAAAGATACGACCGTCAACGGCGGAACCGCCGTCGACCTGCCGCTGCTGCCGGGACAGCCGATCCTGGTCAAAGCGGTGCCTTCGGTCGACGGGCAGTTGGAATACGACCGGGCGCGGAGCCTGCTGTCGTCGATTCGCGACGGTCGGATCCGGTGGACGGCTCCCGACGGCACGTGGACGATCGCCCAGATTTCGCACGCGCCGCTTTACACCGGATTCCAGGCCGGCACCGACCGGGGCGGAACGACGCCGCGCTACCCGAGTCTGCTGATGCCCGAAGTAACCAAACGGTTCATCGAACTGACGCACCGGCGCTACGCGCAGGCTTTTACAGAGAAACTCGGAACCCTTTTCACCTCCACGTTTACCGACGAACCGTCGTCGATGGCTCTGCCGTTCCCGAACCTCGGATACGGCGTCTACCCGTGGAAAGAAAACGTATCGACCGAATTCATGACCCGTTACAGTGCCGATCTGAAAGACGTGCTGCTGCCGATGATGCTGGATCGGGGGCCGGAAGGGGAGAAACTCCGCTACCGGTATTTCCGGATCATCGCGGATTTCATGAGCCGGAACTATTTTCGTCAGATACGGGAATATTGTTCCACGCAAAAGCTCAAATCGGGCGGACACCTGCTCGTCGAAGAGACGATGATGGCGCAGGTTCCGCTGTACGGCAGCATCATGGCCTGCTACCGCGAGATGGACGTACCGGGCATTGACGTGCTGACCGGTATGCCGAGCTTTACGCGCCGCTACCTGTACTCTTCGCGATTGGCGTCGTCGGCCGCCGAACTGCAAGGCAATTCGATGGTCATGTGCGAATCGTGCCCGATCTCGGACTATAATTTCTATGACGGCAAAGAGGCTCCCACGATCGAAATCAAAGGATCGCTGAACCGCCAGATCGTCGGCGGAGTGACCGACTTCAACAACTACCTGCAACTTCAGCACGAAGATTCGAACGGTCGCAAAGCGTTCAACGACTACATCGCCCGCGTCGAAATGATGCTGGCGGGAGGCGTGCGGGCTTCGCGCATCGCCGTCTACTACCCGGTCGAAACGCTGTGGTCGAAATACCGTCCGCTGCCGACCTGCCTGCAAAGCTGGGACAACGTCGCCGGAGGAGCCCCCGAAGCGCAGCGGCTGTCGCAGTTGTTCGACCGCGTCAGCGACTGCCTGTACGACAACGGCTGGGAATTTTCGTACGTCGACGCGGCCGGGATCGAACAATCCAAGGTAGAGAACAAAAGTCTCGCGCACGGCGAACTGCGCTGGGATGTGCTGATCCTGCCGGGCGTCGAGACGATTACGCCGCAGATGTTGACCCGCATCACGGAGTTCGCCCGGGCCGGAGGTTGCGTGATCCTGCTCGAAGCGCTGCCGAAAAATACGCCGGACGCGTTCCCGTCCGAAGCGGTCGAAAGCGCCGTCGCCCAGATGGTCGGGGACAAGACCCTCACCCCTGCGGTCTACTACGAACCGACGTTCAACGCGCGGCTGCTGAACTACCTGCTCGAAGGGGTGCTCGACCGCGATATCGTATTGGACTCCTACGCCGGGGTGTTGCACAGCCACAAACGGATCGGCGGACGGAACGTCTATTTCATCGTCAACGATACGAACGCCCCGAAAACGGTCAAGGCAAACTTTCCCGGCGCCAAATCGCTCGAAGGATGGAATCCGCAGACAGGCGAAGTCAAACCGCTGGAAAACGGCGCGCCGCTACCCTTCGGCCCGTACGACGGCATGATCATACGACAAACCAAATAACTTAAAACCAACAGACAACTATGAAATTCAAACTGTTTTTCGCAGGAATCCTGCTGTCGGTATTGCCGGCGCTGAACTCTTGCAACGGATCCGGCGGAGCGAAACGCGCCGGAGGCGACACGGAAGTGACCGAACTGCGCTGCCGCGACCTGGACGATCCGGAAGGCGTCGATCGGGGCGTATTCAGTTGGCAGATCGAATCGGAAGCCGACAGCGTCGTGCAAACGGCCTGGGAGATCGAAATCGCATCCGACGAAAAAGCTCTGAAGAGCGGAAAAGCCGACGTATGGTCGTCCGGCAAACAACTTTCCGACCAGCAACTGAACGTCCGTCCGCAGGGCGCCGACCTGAAACCGGGCGAGCGTTACTGGTGGCGCGTCCGCATCTGGGACGGCGCCGACCGACCGACTTCGTGGAGCGATCCCGCATCGTTCTCGCTGGGTCCCGCAGCCGACCAATGGCAAGCGAAATGGATCACCGCCCAATGGGAGGAAGGCAGTCCGCTGCCCTATTTCCGCACCGTTTTCAACGCGGATCAACCGGGTACGAAACCGGTGCGCGCCGTGATCTACCTCTCCGGTCTCGGGTGCAGCGACCTGTTTTTCAACGGCCGCCGCGTAGACTCGACCCGGATACTCGACCCGGCTCAAAGCAATTACGAACTGTATGCGCTGTACAGCACGTTCGACGTGACCGACCAGCTGAAAAAAGGGGACAACTGCATCGGCGTGATGCTCGGCGACGGCTGGTACAACCAGGGCAAGGTATGGGGCCCCGGGTTCAGCTACGGCAAACCGATCCTGCTGGCGCAAATGGAAATTACCTATAAGGACGGTTCGAAAAAGATCATCGGCACGGACGAAACCTGGAAATGGGCGCCCGGGCCGGTACTCAGCTCGAACCTCTACGCCGGCGAGGTATACGACGCGAACAAGGAGATCGCCGGCTGGGCCGATGCAAAAACTCCGTGCGCGGACTGGCAGTCCGCACTGCCGGCCGGAGGCGTTATTCCGAAAGAACTGAAACCGCAACTGATAGAACCGATCCGAATGAAACAGGAGATCGCTCCGATAGCGTTGTGGCAGGATCCGCAGGGCAACTGGATCTACGATTTCGGCGTCAACGTGGCAGCCATCCCGCTACTGACCGTCGAACAGCCGGCCGGCACCCGGATCAAAATGCGGATGGGCGAAACGCTGGCCGCCGACAAGTCGATCGAATACAACACGACCGGCGTAGCCGCGACCGGCGTCGTACAGACCGACGAATACGTCTGCACCGGAAAAGGCAAGGAAAAATGGACGCCCCGGTTCACGTACCACGGATTCCGCTACCTCGAACTATCGGGCGCGGCGACCCAACCCGAAAAAGACTGGCTGAAAGCGGTGGTCGTACACACCGACGTCGAACGGATCGGTACGTTCGAATGTGCCGACCCGCAAATCAATCGCCTGCACGAACTGGCCGTCCGGACGATGTTGAGCAACATTCACGGCCTGCCGACCGACTGCCCGCACCGCGAACGCTGCGGCTGGCTCGGCGACGCCCATGCGGTAGCGCCGTTCGAAAGTATGAATTACGGCATGAATAACTTCTGGATGAAATACATGGGCGACGTCAGCTCTTCGTCGTCGGTATTCCTCGAAAACACGCTGCATCAGAAACTGCACAACAGCGAATTTTATTTTGCAGACAAGCAACCGGGCATTCCGTTCATGATCTCCCCGGGACGCCGCCTGTGCGGCGTGGCATCGCCGGACTGGGGCACCGCCGTCGTCCAGATCCCGTGGGATATCTACCTCTATTTCGGCAACAAGGAAGCGCTCGAAATCTACTACGGCGAAATGAAACAATGGGTCGATCACATCGCGGCGCTGACCGAGAACGACATCGTTCCCTACGGTCTGGGCGACTGGTGTCCGCCGAACGGAAACGCGGCGATCGACTGCCCGATCCCGGTCAGCTCGACAGCGTTCCACTATCACGACGCGGACCTCGTTTCGCAAGCGGCGGCCGTACTCGGCAAAACGGAAGACGCGGCGCATTATGCCGCCCTGCGCGACCGGATCGGCAAGGCTTTCGTCGATAAATTCTACGACAAAACGAACAAAACGTTCGGCAGCCAGACCGCAAACGCGATGGCGCTGGCTTACGGCATGGTGCCGGCCGGCGACGAAAAAGCGGTTTCCGACGCCACCGTCCGCAACATGAAGGAGAAGTACGACAACTTCATGCATACCGGTATCTTCGGATTGGGCCACATCGGCCAGGCATTGTCGCGCTACGGCAACAGCCAGGCAGCCTGGGACATGTTCACCAAAACCGGCGAAAACAGTTTCGCCTACATGTGGACCGACGCCGACGCCACGACGCTGTGGGAAACGCTGCCGGTCAATGCGGCCAGCAAGGAACTCTGCCTGAGAGGAAGTTCGCTGAGCCACCCGATGCAGGGCGTCTACGACACGTGGTTCTATGAAGACATCGCCGGCATCCGTCCGGACGCTTCGGGCCCCGGTTTCAAAGTGACCCGTTTCGAACCGACGATGACGGCCTACCTGCCGTGGGCGAAAGCGACGCTGGAAACCCCGTACGGCGAAGTCAAAAGCGACTGGAAACAGGAAGGCGGCAAAATGGACTGGAAGATCGAAATTCCGGCGAACGCCTCCGGACTGGTAGCCCTGCCGGACGGCAAAACCGTTACGGTCAACGGCCAGCCGCTGGACAAAAACCGTTATCCGGCCGCCGGACAAGGCGCGGAAAATCCGCTGTACCGCTTCCCGTCGGGACACTACGCGATTGTTATCGAATAGCACGCGTCCATCAAAAAGCAAGGCGGATACCGATCGGTATCCGCCTTGCTTTTGTTATGAAACCGAGGTTTACGATTCGATATACCCGAACCGGCGCAGTTGACGTTCGTCGTTCCGCCAGTTGTCGTTCACTTTGACGTACAATTTCAGAAAAACCTTTTTATCGAGAAACTGTTCAAGCTCCTCGCGGGCCTCGGTGCCCACCTTTTTGAGCTTACCGCCCTGATGGCCGATAACGATTCCCTTCTGGCTTTCCCGTGCCACGTAGATCGTCGCCGCAATCCGATCCATATCCGCGTCCTCTTTGTATTCGTCGATCACGACCTCGGTGCAGTACGGAATCTCTTTCTGGTAATTCAACAAGATTTTCTCGCGGATAATCTCCGACGCGAAAAAGCGCAGCGTTTTGTCGGTCAGCGTATCTTTCGGGTAATAGGGCTCGCCCTCGGGCAGGGCCGCCAGGATACGGTCGAACAGCCCGCCGATGTTGAAATTGTTCAGCGCGGACACCGGCACGATCTCGGCGTCGGGCAGCACTTTCCGCCACCGTTCCACCAGGGCGTCGAGCGTCTCCTGCGTAGTCAGGTCGATCTTGTTGATCACCAGGATCGTTTTGGTCCCGCCGCCGGCGATCTTCGAAACGATCCCGTTGTCGTCTTCCGGTTTTTCGAACACGTCGGTCACATACAGCAGCACGTCGGCATCGGAGAGCGCGCTCCGTACGAAACGCATCATCGACTCCTGCAACTTATAATTCGGATTGAGTATCCCCGGCGTATCGGAATAGACGATCTGGAAATCGTCGCCGTTGACGATCCCCATGATCCGGTGGCGGGTCGTCTGCGCCTTCGACGTGATAATCGACAGGCGTTCCCCGACCAGCGCGTTCATCAGGGTCGATTTTCCCATGTTCGGGTTCCCGATGATGTTGACAAATCCTGATTTATGCATAATCGATGTGTTTCGGACAAAGATACGGCTTTATTTCCGGAAACGATAAAAACATCCGGCGCAATGTGCACGCAAAAGGAGGACGGCGATCGATCGTCGTCCTCCCGTTCATCCTGCTTTCCACCGGACGCCCTATTCGTCCTGAGGCTGCTCTTCCGGACGCGGACGATTTCGGTCCTGCATTTTGGCGCGTTGTTCCGTCCATTTTTCATACTGTTCTTCGGTCAGCACCTTTTTGATCGATTCGTCCATTTTGGCCATCCGTTCGGCATGCGGACCGCCCTGCCCCTTACGGCCGTCGGATTTGTCTCCCTGTTTCGGACGGTCGGATTTCATCTTCGCAGAGTCGGCCCGCGCCGCACGATCCGCTTTCATCTCTTCGAAATTGGAGAGGAATATCCGGCGGATCTGCTCGGCCTGGTCGGTCGACAGCGAAAGCTGTTCGGTCATGCGCTGCGTCATCCGGTCGGCCCGCTGCTCGGGAGTCATTTGTTCGCGGTGCTGCGGCTGAGCCGTCGCACCGATCGCGGCAAACAGCATTGCGAATGCCGATACAAAAAAATGTTTCGCTTTCATAATTTCAAAATTTAATGTTTACAGGAATCCTGTTCCGCAAAAATAATTCCAACGGCGCAGAGCGATTCCGAGAAATCGGCGAAACGCCGAATCGGCGCGGCGAAACGACCGGACGGAACGGCAAAACGCCCTGCCGGACGCGGAACTAACGCCAGAAAGAACGGTCGAAGGAGGCCTCGACGCGCATTTCGACGCTGTCGGGCAGCGCTGAATAGAAATCCATGCCGAGCACCCGTTCGAGACTGTCGACGCTGATCGCATAGCGAAAACAATCCCCGGCCGGACGCTCCGTATTCGGGATCAGGAAAGCGATCGCCCGGAAAGTACCGCCGTCCCGCGCCAGAATCGTTTTAAAAAACCGCTGCGGAATCCCGACGCCGCCCCGGATGCGTCGCAGCGACGGGGTCAGTTCGCCGCCGGTCACGATGTAGAGCGAATCGTAACGCGCCGCCCAGCGCCGCACCCGTTCTTCCAGCCTGCGCCACGTCCCGCGGTTCAGTCCCGGCCGCTGCGGCGAAACGTTCGACAAACGGAACGTAGCCCCGTTCTCCTGCGGGGTATCGTTCCGGTCGGCCGACGGCAGCAGGTGTCCCCGATCGAAACCGCTACCCGTATAATCCCGGTCTGCGGCCGAAGGCCACCCGCGGGCGATCACTTCCGGATCGCTCTTGAAAACCCCGCTGCGCTTCACCCCCTTGCCGGATACATCCCTGCGCGTCAGCAGGTAAGCTACCCAGGCAGCCTGACGATAAGCCGTATCGTACAGCATCGTATAGCGTCCCTCCGGACAACGGACGACAAACTCGTCGTTCGCGAAAAAAGGACAGGCGAGAATCTCGGGATCGGTTTCCGGCGATCCGCCGGAGCGCGCGCCGCGTTCCGCTTGCCGTCCACCCGTCCAGGGACGCACCGCAACGACCTGCGAAACGATCGCCAACACGACGATCGCCAACACCAGCAACAACACGATTTTCCAATGGGTCTGCCTCGATATTTTTATGGGGGTTCGTTTTTTCATGGCCGCGTAAACCGCACCAAAGGTAAAAAAATATTATCTTTGACGCATCAGACATCCGATAAATCAGAATCTATGCCATCGTCCAACTTCGTCGACTACGTGAAAATATTCGGCCGCTCCGGTAAAGGCGGCCCCGGCTCCCGCCATTTCCGCCGCGAGAAATTCATCGAATTCGGCGGCCCGGACGGCGGAGACGGAGGCAACGGAGGCAGCATCGTCCTGCGCGGCAACAGCCAGTACTGGACGCTGATCCACCTCAAGTACAAGCGTCACATCTTCGGCGAGGACGGCGAAGCGGGCAGCGGGGCGCGCTGCTCGGGGAAGAACGGGACGGACGTCGTCATCAACGTGCCGCTGGGCACTGTCGCACGCGATGCGGAAACCGGGGAAATCGTCTGCGAAGTCACCGAAGACGGACAGGAGGCTGTCCTGCTGAAAGGAGGCCGCGGAGGACTCGGCAACTGGCACTTCAAAACGGCGACCAACCAGGCTCCGCGGTATGCGCAACCGGGCGAGGATTGCGTCGAAGGATGGTTCATCCTCGAACTGAAAGTGCTTGCCGACGTCGGGCTGGTCGGATTCCCGAACGCCGGGAAATCGACACTGCTGGCAGCCGTTTCGGCGGCGAAGCCCAAAATCGCGAATTACGCTTTCACGACCCTCGAACCGAATCTGGGCATCGTCGAATGCCGCGACCACAAGTCGTTCGTGATGGCCGACATCCCCGGCATCATCGAAGGGGCGCATACCGGCAAAGGGCTCGGAACGCGCTTCCTGCGTCACATCGAACGCAACTCGATCCTGCTGTTCATGATCCCGGCCGACACGAAAGACGTGCGCGAAGAATACCGCATCCTGCTGAACGAACTGGAACAATACAACCCCGAACTGCTCGACAAGCAGCGCCTGCTGGCGATCACCAAAAGCGACCTGCTGGACGAAGAACTGCAAGAAGCCATCGCCGCCGATCTGCCGGACATTCCGTCGATCTTTATCTCGTCGGTCAGCGGGTACCACATCCGACAACTCAAAGACATGCTCTGGGAAGCCCTGCAACGCGACAATCAGTAACCGAAAACATACGCGGGCCGGAAACGGGGCAATTCCATCACCGCATTTTTCGGCGATACGACTTTCAACTGATAATTCCGGTTGAACCAACTCAGAATCCCTTCGATATAACCGCTGCCCGAAGGAAGCGGCCAATCTGCGAAGTCGGCCTTCGCAGAGGTTCTCACGATCAGCGTATCCCCCGCGGGATCGACCAGATGCCGATCGGTATCCGACATGGTGTCGCACCAGTTCTCCGAGCACTCCGCATCGACGAACTGCACCCGTTCGAAAGCCACGTAACGGCTTATCCAGGCGGCCGCCAGATCGGAAAAAACGAGGGTATCGGGACGAATATCGGTCACGCCGCCCTGCTTTTTCAGAAATTGAGGCCAAACCGACTGCGGAATGAACCCGTTTTCGTAAGCGGAATCGTCCGACGCCGCGCCCAGCGACACCACGCCTCCGTAGTCGCCCAGCACCAGCCCCTGGCAACGGATCCGTACGCTCTGCCCGACCGGAAATACGGTAAAGAGATCGCGTCCGCCGACTTTGACCTCGATTCCTCCGGTGGCATCCTGCACGACCAGCGTATTGCGGAACGCCCCGTAAGCATCGTTCGCCGTTACGACGACGCGCAGTTCGACGTCATCGGTCACACGAAGCGGATAACCGCGATACAGCGATTTCAGGTAAGCGACCGACACCGGATCGCCCCCGGGACTCTCTCCGTCGTCCCGATCGAAACCGTTTTTGGACACGCAGCCGGCCAACAGCAACAGCAGACAGCAGCTAATCAACCTGTACATCATTCAAATCACGCATTTTAAGTTCATACACCCGGCGTCCGCCCACTTTTCCGGGCAGCAGAATACCGGTCACCGAAACCGGCCCGTGCGGAACCCGTTCGCCGGCAAACGAAGCGTAACCGCTCGTATAGACATAAACAGAATCCGCTCCGCACCGGAATTTCAACAAGGCGCTGCGCGGCGTACCGTCGGCCGATACCGCCGCAGGGACGGCCCAGGTCGTATCCGACGGCGTATCGAGGCACAGCCGGGCGATCCGCACCAAACAGCCGATCCGGTCGTCGTTCAACCCGGCGATCGTCGTCGGCAGCGCTGTCGGCAGGATCGTTTCGCCGGTTCGCAACAGATGACGCCGCACGATCGCCGGACTCTCCATCGGGGCGACGGGTTCCGTCGCCGAACCGCCCCGCAAACCGATCCGCAACAACCCGTCGTCCAGCGCCGCGGTCAGGCCGTCGGCGGACAACGTCAACCGGCAACCGACCGGATAATCGTTGTGCAGATCGTACAGTCCGGCGCAGACCTCGACCGCGCCGGAATTGTCCTCGAGCATCAGCGTCCGGTAGAAATTATCGGCCCGGTCGGATGTGGTCACATACCCCGACAACACAACCCCGGAGCCGGAAAACGCAACCGGGCCCACCGCACACCGTTCGCGGAGCGTGGCGACCGACATATTGGGCAACGGCGCGGTTTCATCCGCAGGATGCGGTTCGCCGAAATCGTCATAACCGCACCCGGCGGCCAACAGCGCCGCAGCGCATCCGATCCATATTTTTATAAATCCATTCATTTTCGACCTCGTCAAATCTAAAAACGAAAATTCACAGTCAGGTAATAGGTGCGCGGATAGGCGTACAGGTACTTCGATCCGAAAGCCGTGATGCTCTGGTTCAATCCCGTCCCGCTTTTGCGCAGCCGCATCTGCTCGTAACCGCTGTAAACGATCTCCTTGCGGTTGGCCAGGTTGTTCACCGCCGCGCTTACCGACAGGTAACGACTGCCGAGTCGAAACGATTTCGACACGAACAGATCGATCGTAAAAGCCTCCGGAAAACGCTCCTGCTCCGTCAGCGCTCGCAAGTCTTCCGGCGAAGCGGCATAATCGTACACCCGGCCCATCCGGTTCAGCGGACTGACCGTCGTGTAATGGTCGGCCGCATAATTGACCGACAGCGAAGCCATCCACAGTTTCGCCCCCCGGTAGCTCAATTCGGCCGAAGCGATCCGCTGCGGTGACCCGCCCAGGCGATACCCTTTCAACAACGAACGGGCGCGGTCGGCGATCACGCTGCCATCCTTGTCGGACAGGATGCGTACCGACGGATCGTTCCGGTAACTGTTACGGGCCTGCGATGCGGCGACACGCAGAGCGAACCGCCGCGTAAGCAGCACCTCGGCCCCGAACTCGACTCCTGCATACAGTTTCCCGATCCCCGAAAGTTCCATGTCGGAATAGACCGACGCGATATCGTCGTAGTAGCGGCACACTTCGGATTCGCCGCGCGAAACCGTCGCATACGCGCACAGTTCGAGTCGAACGGTCCGGCCCGCGTACCGGTAGCTCAGCTCGCCGCCGAACCGGTTCGCCGTACGCGGATCGCCAACCGTACGGTTCCGATAATCGATCGACACGAACACATCGCGCGCGGCCGGAGCGACGTCCTCGTACAGCAGGTCGAGGCGCAACGTATGCGCCGGCGTGAACAGGCAATCGATCCCGCCCTTGAGCGTATATTCGGTAAAATGCAGCCGGGAGGAGCGCCCGTAGGAGTCGCTTCCCGGAAACAATTCCTTCTCATAACGCCCGTTGCGGGAATATCCGACCGGGGCTACCCGCAACGCGACGTATCCGCCGAAACGCTCGTCGGAGCGGTTCCTCAGATCGGCCGTAAGCCACCCTTCGCCGCAGACGTAATCCAGGTCGTAGTCGTACCCGTACCGCTCCCCGACGGCCACCCGGCGGTCAGGCGCGCGCAGGTTATTCTGCAATTTGTCGCCGAAATAGCGATCGTCGATCAGGTACGGGTCGATGTCGAACAGAAAAGCGGCACTGAGCAAGTCGTCCAGCCGGTTGTAAGCGGTCGTCCGGTCGATCCGCACACGCACCCCTCCCCGCAATCGCAGCGTCCGGGAAGGATGGTAATCGAAACAAGAAACGAACTGCCAGTTCCGGAACCGATCTACGGCGCTGCCCAGCACATAGGCGGCCGGCAGCGTATCGCGATTTCCGTTGGCGAGGTACAACTCCTCCCAATCGATCTGCGTAACCCGGACGTCGCGCTGCCTCCATGCCGCGGAGACGGCCCCGGACACCTCCGGATTCTCGTAGGAACCGGGCAGGTAGCGGTAATAGTCGGGCAACGGATTGCGCGCGTCGTACCAGTCGAGCGCCGAACGCGAAGAGGTGCCCCACAGAGCCGAAACGGTCGTAGTAAGGTTCCAGCGGGTGTCCGCTCCGCAACGCCAGGTAATCAGCGCCATCGGCGTCCGTTCGCAGCGGACGCGGGACGGGCGGACGCGTCCCTGCTGGTATCCCCAGGCCGGATTGTAAAGACGATCTCCGGACGCTTCGAATGCTTCGCCGGTCGAAGCGCTGCGCAATCCCCGCTCGGACGGGGCCATCAGGAACACGGCGGAAAGGGAATTTTTCGCGCCGAGCCGGCGCCCGAGCGAAAGACACAGCGACCACTCGTCGGCGTAGACGCCCCGGATATGCCGGTCACGCCCCCAGCGCCGGGTTCCGGCCGCTGCGAAAGCCCAGCCGCCGCCCAAGGTTCCGGTCGCGATTCCCGCACGCAAACCCTGCCGGAAACGGCGGTCGGTAAACATCCAGCCTGCACGGCCGCCGGGCGGCTCGTGCAAAACGTCGAGATCGTATTCGCAAATGTTACCGGCATTGCCGACCGTCGAAACGGACGGCGCGATCCCCGGCTGTTCATCCAGCCGGACGGGAGCCTGGCGAACGGCCGTTAGCACATTCCAGAACGGCTCGCCGGTAACCGGATTGTCCAGATCGATCCCGTTCAGCAACCGGCGGCTGCAATTCCACGCATAACCGCGCCTCGCATAACGGACGAACGAAAAACGATACCGCGACAGCGAAGCGAACGGCCCGTCGTAAGCCGAAAGCGGCACGGACAACCACAAGGAAACGGTATCGCCGTCCGGTTCGTAACGGTCGACGACATCGAAACGCTGCTGTTCGTCGAAAACCACGACGCTGCCCTGCCCGTGCAGCGACACGGAAAAAACAAGCATCCCGAGAATCGGCAACCACCGTTTGTTCATGGCAGACAGTTTTAACCCGCACGGGCGCACGGCCCCTCCGCTTCCGGCAAAACACCTCCGCCACCGCTCTCCCTCCGATCGAGCAAGCACGCAAAAAAACCGTCCGGGCTATGAAGTTACGCAAACCGAACGATTTATACAACTTTTTAGAACATTATTTTGCTTTACAGCAACATTTCACACGATTCCGCAAGGATACGAAACAAACGTGGGAATGCCTTTTACAGACATTCCCACGCCGTTCGATCGGTTTATTACGCTGTGAGCGCTACTGCAATAATTTTTTGACCGCCTCGGAAATCGCGCGGCCGTCGGCCTGCCCGGCAAGCTGTTTGGTGGCCACTCCCATCACCTTTCCCATATCCGCCGGCGAAGCGGCTCCCACCTGCGCGATAATCGCTTTCAGGACGGTCTCCAGTTCTTCTCCGCTCAATTGTTTCGGCATAAACACTTCCAGCACGGCCGCCTCGGCCAATTCGTTTTCGGCCAGTTCCGGTCGGTTGTTCTGCGTATAAACGGCGGCCGACTCCTTGCGCTGTTTTACCAGCTTCTGAATAATTTTCAGCACGGCGCCGTCGCTGATTTCGTCCGATCCATCGGCCGTTTTGGCCAGCAGGATCTCCGCCTTCACGGCCCGCAGGCCTGCCAGACGCACTTTCTCCTTGGCGAGCATCGCCGCTTTGATTCCGTCGTTAATCTCTTTTTCCAGACTCATATCGGTATTTTTTAATTTCTATGTTCAACGATTTGTCCGGCTCCGGCCGCACGCCGCTAAATATCGATGTTGGCATACTTGGCATGCCTTTCGATAAATTCCCGGCGCGGCGGCACGTCGTCGCCCATCAGCATCGAGAAGATACGATCCGCTTCGGCGGCGCTCTCGATATTCACCTGACGCAGGATACGCGTTTCGGGCGACATGGTCGTTTCCCACAACTGTTCGGGATTCATTTCCCCCAGACCTTTGTAACGCTGTACATGGGCCCCTTTCGACCCGAATTCCGCCAAAGCCGCCTCGCGCTCCTCTTCCGTCCAACAATAGCGACTATTCTTACCCTTTTTGACCTGATAGAGCGGCGGCGTCGCGATATAGACGTGTCCGTTTTTGATCAGGTTGTTCATGTAGCGGAAGAAGAACGTCAGCATCAACGTCGCGATGTGGCTGCCGTCGACATCGGCATCGGTCATAATAATCACGCGGCCGTAACGCAACTTATCGAGGTTCAGCGCCTTGCTGTCGTCTTCGGTTCCGATCGTCACGCCGAGCGCAGTGAAGATATTGCGGATCTCCTCGTTCTCGAAGATCCGGTGCTCCATCGCCTTCTCGACATTCAGTATCTTACCCCTCAACGGCATGATAGCCTGAAAATTCCGGTCGCGGCCCTGTTTGGCCGAACCGCCTGCGGAATCGCCCTCGACGAAGAAAATCTCGGCCTGATCGCGATCGCGCGACGCGCAGTCGGCCAGCTTGCCGGGCAGCCCCGATCCGGACAGCACCGTTTTGCGCTGTACGAGTTCGCGCGCCTTGCGGGCCGCATGCCGGGCCGTGGCGGCCAGGATCACCTTCGACACGATGGCGCGGGCGTCTTTCGGGTTCTCTTCCAGATAGTGCGTCAACGCGCCGGAAATCGCCTGATCGACGACGCCGGCGACTTCGCCGTTGCCGAGTTTGGTCTTGGTCTGTCCTTCGAACTGCGGCTCCTGCACCTTGACCGAGACGATCGCGGTAAGCCCTTCGCGGAAGTCGTCGCCGTTGATCTCGAATTTCAGCTTGGCCAGCATACCCGAATCTTCGGCGTATTTCTTCAGCGTCCGGGTCAGCGCCCGGCGGAAACCGGTCAGGTGCGTACCGCCCTCGATCGTATTGATATTGTTGACGTACGAATGCACGTTCTCGGAGAAACTCGTATTGTACTGCATTGCCACCTCGACCGGAACGCCGTCTTTTTCGGTATCGATATAGATCGTGTTTTCGATCAGCGATTCGCGGCTGGCGTCGAGGAACTTGACGAATTCTTTCAACCCTTCGGTCGAGTAATATTCGTCGTGAACGGACTCCCCGTTTTCGTTCTTCGTGCGCAGGTCGGTGATATTGAGCTTAATTCCCTTGTTCAGGTAAGCCAATTCGCGCAGGCGCGAGGCCAGCGTCTCATAATCGTATTCGGTGACCGTAAAGATCGAACTGTCGGGTTTGAAGGTGATGATCGTTCCGTGATCGTCCTCGGTCGTCTCGCCGATGATTTCCATGGTTCCCTGCGGAACGCCCTTGCTGAAGTTTTCCCGGAAGATTTTTCCTCCGCGGTGCACTTCGGCGACCAGCAGCGTGGAGAGCGCATTCACGCAGGACACGCCGACGCCGTGCAGACCGCCCGACACCTTATAACTGTCCTTGTTGAACTTACCGCCGGCATGCAGCACCGTAAGCACCACTTCGAGGGCGGGACGCCCTTCCTTCTCGTGCATATCGGTCGGAATACCGCGCCCGTCGTCCTTAACGGTGATCGAGTTGTCCTCGTTGACGAAAACGTCGATGCGGGAACAGTACCCGGCCAACGCCTCGTCGATCGAGTTGTCGACCACTTCGTACACCAAATGGTGCAACCCCCGGACTCCGACGTCCCCGATATACATCGCGGGGCGCTTGCGCACCGCCTCGAGGCCCTCGAGCACCTGAATGCTGGAAGCGGAATACGCCTCCCCGGTTTGTTGGATCTGATCTTTTTCCTCTACGCTCATATATTTTTCCTTTCGATTAATTTACTCTGCCAAAAAGTTGCCGGCCAACCGTTCCGGCCGAACGGCTCCCGTCCCGGCGCACGGCATTTCGGCCCGCCGAAACGCCCGAAATGATTCGAACAAAGATAGTCATTTTTTCGCTAAATTCCAAGGATCGAATGGAGATCAATCTCGGTCACTTTTCCCTGATGAAAACGCAGCGTACGAGACGGATACTGCTGGATATTGCTGATGTTATGCGTCGACATCAGCACGGCGCATCCGCGTGCGACGATCGACGCGAACAACTGCATGATCCCGTCTGCGGCGGCGGGATCGAGGTTGCCGGTAGGCTCGTCGGCGAGAATCACCTGCGGGTTGTTCAGCAGGGCCCGGGCGATCGCCAGCCGCTGCTGTTCGCCGCCCGACAACTGGAACGGCATCTTATACTCCTTGTTTTGCAGGCTTACCATGTCGAGCACTTCGGCGATCTTGCTGCGGATCTGCAGTTCGTTTTTCCACCCGGTCGCCTTCAGCACGAAATGCAGGTTCTGAAAAACGTTCCGGTCGGTCAGCAATTGGTAATCCTGAAACACGATTCCGATCCGGCGCCGGAGGTACGGCACGTCTTTGCGGCGCATCCGCCGCAGGTCGAACCCGACGACCATCCCGCCTCCTTCGCGCAGCGGCAGTTCGGCGTAAAGCGTCTTGAGCAACGAACTCTTGCCCGACCCGACCCGGCCGATCAGATAGACCAGTTCGCCGGGAAACACCGTCAGATTGACATCCGACAGCACCATATCGCTGGTTCTGCCGTTACCCCGGAAACTGGCCTCCCGCAGGGCATCGTCGAAATGGAAAATCGCCACATCCCGTAGTTCTATCACCGCATTCGGATTCATCGCTTTCAAATTTGATCCGGCCCGCCGACACACATTTTCCGTGCGGGCACATTTAACAAAACAAAGATACCGATTGTTTGGACAGCATCTCCCGTTTGTTGATGAAGTGTTGATATTTTTCACGTCCCCGAAACGTCCCCGGATATCTCCGGACGAATTTATATTGCCCGTAAAAATAATTCTTCCGAAAAAACGTATATCTTTGTACCGGGATCGTACTACCGTGCGATCCCGATCAGGGGCTGACCGGTTTTGACAGCAGGCAGAGTCTGATTGTAAGCACGCCGAGCGTTGTGTGGACTCTCGTAAAACTGAATACTCAAACTACAAATGGCGATAATAGCTATCAACTCGCTGCTTAATTTTACAGAGTAAAATGGCTTAATCCGGCAGTCCAAGGAGGCTGTCGGACGAGTACCCCGCCGAAGCTTCGTTCCGTAGCGGAAGGCACCGGGGTATCATTCAAACGGAAATAGCGGATCGGATGCCTATAACGATTCGCGAAAATCAATAGGCTGGGGCCGTAACTGGGTCGCCTTCGACCAGGTTGCGGCAGAAGGATCAACCGAAGGATAAGCGTGTAGAAAGCTTTTGGGTTCCTTGTTTGGACGAGGGTTCGACTCCCTCCAGCTCCACAAACAGGCCAATTGTCGTCTGTTAAACGAAAATATCCCGCTTTACGCTGAAAAAGTAAAGCGGGATGTTTTTTTGAGATTACGCGATTACATCTATTGTGCCTGCCTGCCGTTCACCCTGATTTCAGTATCGGGAAATAGATTCCGGATCCGGTCGATTCCTTCTTCGTCGATCCTCCCAGACAGCTCCAATTCCCCGATCTTTACTTTTGCCAGCTCATCCGGGATATCGATCTCGTCCGTAAATTCCATTTTCAATTTATTAACCCGTGTGAGTTCCAGCAAAACAGACGGAAACTCTTTGACCCGAATAGAAATGCCATCTCCCCTGCCTTTCTGCCGGGCATCGGTTTTCAATTTATTTTTCACCCCGTCATTCCGAACGTTTTTTTTCCGGATCATCCAACCGATCCGCGGCTTAAGAGCAAAATTATCTTTGTTCTGCTCCAAGCCTACAAAACCGGCCCAAAGCTCCAGGGGCGTCTCAACAATCTTATCGCCGTGTTCTTCCTGAAATTTCAAATCGACTTTTACAATCTCGTCAGGCAGACAATCCGTCCCTACCAACCGTTCCAGGTCGTTCCTTTTTCCCTCTTTATCGTACGGGAAGAACTTGACGATCCATCCGTCTATTATCTTGGGCGCTCCGTATTTCTTCTGCGAATGATATTTAAACATATTGCGCCAGAACTCCTGGTCTATTTCGCCTTTCGACGCTTTGACAAACTCTTCCAAAAGGGGCTCCAGTTCGGAAATCCACCATTCCAGCCCGTATTCTTTCAACCCTCTGGCCTTACACAATACTTTCTCCCAATCTTCCGGCGTTCCTTCGAGCGTTATTTCGGGAATTCCGCAAACGATACGCAGCACGATAAACTCGAAATACGGTTTCGCGGCCTCCATCAAGGTCACTTCGGAAGCCACCTTTTCCAAAGGTGTCGTCGTCGAAAAATCACAGGTCAGCAACCCAACCAATTTATCCCCGCCATACTTTCCGATCTGTTCGGTAAATTCGGAAAAAGTTTCCTCCCATGCGAAATCGGGATCATCCGGTCTCTTGTCTGTCTTCACAATCAACGATTGTTTCCCGGTAAAATCGGCAAAATAATGCCTCACGGACTCCGGGTCGGCTTTCACATGCCGTGCAAACCCCTGGCTAACCAACAGCCAGATCATGTCCGGGGACAAAACGAACGGTCTATGATCCGCATAAGCCTGATACATCCCGTAAAAAAAAGAATTGTACTGGAAGGAAACCAGACTATCCGGAATCTCGCCCTTGGCTATGATACTAAACGGATAATTTAAATTTTCCTTTAGCTGATACGGCTCCAATCCGGCTTCGGACAAGATAAGCCTTTTGTAAATATCCTCGCAGGATCGCACGGGAAGCAATTTTTCGGGTTTCGAAAGTTCCTCGACTTCGAAAGTAACTTTATGTTGGGCAAACGCGGAAAGGTTCCCGAACAGACACAGGCAGAACAGTAATTTTTTCATAATACCGGATTTTGTCGTTTCCGATGTCAATTCTTCGGACAAGTCTGTACTTCAACGGACGACCGTAGACAAATATAACATTATTTATTAAAAATACGGCAAACGCGATATCGAAATATTATCGTCCAACGGACAATTCGCCGAAATCGTAAAATGAACGACGAAACATCTCGGACTTTCCGCAGGGATCAAAAATGGCGCGGTTCTTGGAAATTTCAGGATCGGAACCGTCCGAAGGACAGCCGCCCGCGGTTTGCTCCGCGCCCGTGCCGTCGCATGACCGTCCCGAAAAAAATCACAGAACCTCTAAAATTTACAACCATGAACGACAGCGTCAAGGAAAAGGCCGAAAAGGTAAAACGGAAAATCGATGCCGGCATCGACCGAACGGCCGAAAAGATTTCGGATGTATCCGACAGCGTCCAGCAGCATGCGACGCACGTAAAACATGCCGTAAAAGAAAAAGTAGCCCGAGCGGCGGATTCCGTCAAAGAGAAGGCCCAGCACATCAGCGATTCGATGCGGGAGACGAAATAAAATCGTTCCTGCGTCCGCGCTGAAAATACGGATCGCCATCCGAAACGAATATCCGCACCGACGCGGCCGATCTGCAAATGCCGCAGCCGGTTCGCAACGCCCCGATTCATGCCGGACAATCGCCGACATGCAGCCTATCACGAACACCGGCCGGCGCTATTCGTAGCGCCGGCCGGCATTTTGAAAACGAAACGCCTCAGGCATCCGTTCCGAGTAGCCTTCGCACCGTTTTTCTCAAATCGTCCGGCGAATAAGGCTTCGAAACGACCGTATTGCATCCGGCGGCCAAAGCTTGTTCCTTCTCGCTGTAAAAGACGTGCGCCGTCACGGCGACGATCGGAACGTCGGGCGAGATCGCGCGGATTTTTTCGGTCGCCTCAATCCCGTTCATCACCGGCATCCGGATATCCATCAGGATCAGGTCGGGACGTTCGCGCACGAAGCTGAGCACCGCCTCCTGCCCGTTCGGCACCCACCGAAGCACGTATTCTTTGGACAGCGCGGCTTCGAGCAATTTGAAATTGGTTTCCACATCCTCGGCGACCAGAATCACTTTCCGCCGTCTGTCCGCCGAGCCTTCCGCATCCGTGCATACGGCCGTGGCCGAACAGCAAGGCAAACAAAGCGTAAACGTACTCCCCTCGCCGACCTGCGAACGCACCTCGATCCGTCCGCCGAGTCGCTCGGCGATGCTCCGGCAGATGGAAAGCCCCAGCCCCGTCCCCTGCACAAAATCGTTCAGCTTTTCGAAACGGTCGAAAATAAGCGGGACTTTCTCCTGCGGGATACCCCGTCCGGTATCGGTCACAAATAGTTCCAACCAATCGTTCCGCAACTTCGCTCCGAGGGTGATCCACCCCCGATCCGTATTTTTGATCGCGTTCGAAAGGAAATTGAAAAGCACCTGCGTCAACCGATTGCGGTCGGAAGAGATCCATACCGGCAGCCGCGGGCACTCTATTCTGAAACCGACTCCTTCCTTCATTTTCAGCCGGTGCACTTTCTCCACCTCCTCGAGCAATCCGGTAATTTCCACCTGCTGAAAATGGGTTTCCGCCCGTCCGGATTCGATCCGCGAGAGATCGAGAATATCGTTGATCAACTGCAGCAACAGGTTGCTGTTTTTGCGAATGATATCCAGGTATTCCTCCCTGTGCGCATCGCAGTCGTCGGCGGCGAGCAACTCCGAAAACCCGACGATCGCATTCAGCGGAGTCCGTATTTCGTGGCTCATGGTGGCCAGAAAAACCGATTTCAACCGGTCGGCCTCCACCGCTTTTTTCTTCGCGACGATCAGTTCCTCGGTGTGCCGGACGCGGTCGCCCACGTCGTGGATCAGCGCGAGCACCCTGTTCCCTTCAAACGGGGCGATCCGCGCCTGAAAATAGTGCCGTCCGTCCTTGTCCAGCGGATATTCGATCTCTTTAATCTGACCGTCCTGCAGGCACTCCCGTATATTGCGAACGAACAGATCGCTCACCTCCGGCGAATAGATCGTCCGCCCGTCCGCTCCGATCAGCTCGTTCACCGGATGGAGCAGGATCGTGCCCCGAGACATCAACACGTCGGTAATAACAAAACGGTCGTCCAGGATAAAAATAAATTCCGGCAATGCCTCGACGATTTTCCGGTTCCGCTCTTCGAGGCTCCGGATGCGGGCCTCTTTTTCGCAGCGGGAAGTGATGTTCGACGTATAGGCGATCAACTTGCGGGGACGGCCCTGTTCGTCCGGCTCGCAGGAGAAAAAACAGTCTTCCAGCCAAACCGCCTGCCCCTCTCGGCCGACACAGCGCACCCGTATCTTGGATACTTTGGTATCGGATGCCAACATGCATTCGAAAGCGTTTCTGTAAGAATCGACGTCGTCGGGATGCGCGAAACGGTAAAAATCGTCGATATCCGCGAATTCGATGCCGGCATCCCGGAGCCCCAGCACCCGGAAATAATCGTCGTCGAAACTGCAGGCTCCCGTCGGGATATCGTATTCCCACAGGGCGATCCGGTGAGCCGCCAGAACGGAAATGACGTTTCGGTATTTGTTTTCGATCGAATGATCGTGCTTTTCAGGAGGAAAAAAGCGGTCGTTTTCGTTCATGTCACACTTTTTGGATAGCAGTCCGATAGTAAAAGTATAAATAATCGCGTTCGAAGATACCTCTGCGGATATTTTTTCACCGGATTTTTCTGACCGCCATCCGAGCGTTATCGGAAACATCTCAGTAAGAATGCACTGCAAACCGAAAGCAGCCGCGACGCCCGCCAGGGCGACGACCGCTTCCCGTAAAATTCAATCTATAAATCCAACTTGACGACCGTAATGCCGGCCCCGCCGAGTTCTTCGTGCTCGTCCCGGGCGCTTTTGACCAGATCGACCGCGCGCAGGTAATTGCGAATCTCCTCTTTGAGGGCCCCGGTACCTTTGCCGTGCAAAATCCGGATTTCGGAAAAACCCAGCATGATCGCCTCGTCGACAAAATCCTGCGTAGCCTGCAGCGCTTCGGACACCCGCATACCGCGCACGTCGATCTGCTGGGTAAATTGCAGCCGGCGTTCGGCCGTACTGTAATTCGTGACCGGAACGGGCGCGGAACGTTCGTTGCGCACCGCCTTTTTATATTCGGCATTCGAGATGGGTTCCAGCCGCTCGGCGTCGAGAGTCGTCAGAATTTGCCCGAAACCGACGGTGGCCCGCTTACCGCTCACGCTAACAACCTCGCCTACGGCATCCTGCCCTTTGATCCGCACTTTAACGCCCGGCTCTACGATCCGGGGCTTTTCGGGGGGCGGCGCAGGCGTCGCACTCCCGGTCTCCGGCTTGCGGTTGCGGCGTTCGGCACGGCGCTGTTCGCGCCGGCGGATCTGCTCGATTTTCCGGTCGATCGCTTCGTCTCCGGCGGAATCCTGCTCCAGCGTCTCTTTAAACTCTTCCATTTTGCGCCGTACCGCCAACGTCTTTTCCTTGTCTGCCTGCGACTCGCGGATCACCCGGATCGTATTCTCGATCTGTTTGTTCGCTTCGGCGGTAATCTGCCGCGCCTCGGCCTTCGCCTCGCGCAACAGCCGGCTGCGCTCCGCCTTCAGCGTTTCCAGCTCGGACTGATATTTTTCGGAAAGTTCGTCCACGCGCTTTTCGGCCTGACGGATTTTATCGCGCTTTTGCTCCCAGTAACGGCGGTCGCGGGCGATCTCGCGCAACTGGCGCTCGATGTTGATATGGTCGCTGCCGGCTTTTTCCGACGCGCTGCGGATGATCTCTTCCGGAAGCCCGATCTTGCGGGCGATCTCGACGGCGAACGAACTGCCCGGCTTCCCCATTTCGAGCCGGAACAACGGGCGGATGTTCTGCACGTCGAACGTCATCGCGCCGTTCTGAATGCCGCGCGCATTGCTGGCGTAGTATTTCAGATTCGAATAATGCGTGGTAATCACGCCGAAACAGTGCCGCTGTTCGAACTTCTCAAGCAGCGCCTCGGCAATCGCTCCGCCGATGATCGGCTCGGTACCCGTGCCGAACTCGTCGATCAGAATCAGCGAACGCTCCCCCGCGCTGCGGAGGATATTCTTCATATTCAGCAGGTGCGAACTGTAAGTACTCAGGTCGTTTTCGATCGACTGCTCGTCGCCGATGTCGATGAAGATATCTTTGAAAATCCCCATCTCCGAATTTTCGGAAACCGACACGAGAAACCCCTTCTGAAGCATGTATTGCAGCAGCCCGACCGTTTTCAAACAGACCGATTTGCCGCCGGCGTTCGGCCCCGAAATCACCAGGATATGCTTGTCGTCGGTCAGGGTCAGATCGAGCGGAACGATCTCCTTCCCTTCGCGCCGCAACGTCTGCGCGAGCAGCGTATGCCGGGCCCGGATCAGGCGGATCGAACTGCGGTTCTCGACGATCGGCAACGTACAATCGTTGGCCAACGCGAAACGCGCCTTGGCCCGGATGAAATCCATCGTCGTCAGGAAATCGCCCGACTCGCGGATACGGGGCAGGTCGGGACGGATCGCATCGGTAAAACGGGTCAGGATACGCACGACCTCGCGGCGCTCCTCGTATTCGAGCGCCTTCAGTTCGTTGTTGAGCTCCACGACCTCGATCGGTTCGATATAGACCGTCTTGCCGGTCGCCGACTCGTCGTGGATCAGGCCTTTGATTTTCTTTTTATTGGCGGCGGCCACCGGGATCACGGCGCGCCCTTCGCGGATCGAGACCGACACGTCGCCGTCCACGATGCCCGAAGCCTGCGCCTGTCCCATGATCTGTTGCAGGCGGCGCGACACCTGGCTCTCCCGGTCGCGGATTGTCCGGCGCAGCGAGAACAGTTCCGCGGAAGCGTTGTCCCGCACCTTTCCGAACTTGTCGACGATCGAGTCGATGTGGTTGATGATCTCCGGAAAACCGTCGACCCTGCTGCACAGGGCCCTCAACTGCGGATACTGCTCGTCGGTACGGGCATTGAAAAAGGCGACCAGCCCGTGGACCATCGCCAACCCTTTGCGCAACGCCGCCAACTCGCCGACATCCAGGAAAGAGCCCTCGACGGCCCCTTTTTTCAGGAACGCGTCCATATCGACAAAGCTGCCTTCGGGCAGTCCGTTGTCCATCATCAACACCGTTCGCATCTCGAAAACCTGACCGAGACGCGCGACGACCGACTCGTAGTCGTCACTGAACGCCGCCTCGAAAAGTTTATCGACTGCGCCCTGCGTCACGCAGAGCGCCTTGACCTGGCTACGGATACGATCGAAACCGATCTTATTCTCAAAATTATCGGGATAAACCAAAACTTTCGGAAAAAAATTAATACGGTAAACGGACGCGCTATTCGTCCCGGTTGCGCCGGCCGAACACCGACACGTTGATATAACGGCTCGGGTGCGCTTTCAGATCTTCCAGCAGGGCCGACAGATTCGCCGTGGCGTCCACCAGTTCGTCATACAACGCCTGGTCGTTCAGGAACCGACCGACCGTGCCGTCTCCGTGGTTGACTTTTTCGAGCGTCGTGTTCAGCGATTCGAGCGTCGTGGTCACCTGCGCGATCATCGTCGGAATCTTCGACTTGCTTAGCGAATCGCTGAAATTCTCGACGTTGGTGACGATCCGGTCGATCTGTCCTGACTTGCCGTTCAGCGTTTTGGACAACTCGTTCAGGTTCTGCACGATCTCGCGAACGTTGTTTTTCTCCCCGGCGATCACTTCGTTGAGATTACCCGATATCGAAGCGATGTTCGTGAATGTCGCATTCAGGTTGTCCTTGTTGTCGGCCATCAGCGTATTGATATGTCCGAGCGTAATCATCAGTTGGTTGATCACGTCGTTGGCGCGCTGTTTCAGGAACTCGAACTCGCTGCCGGCCACCTCCAGGAAATCCTTGTTGATCTCCGAAAAGAGCGTATCGCCCTGTTGCAGGTATTTGGCCGACTTGCCCAGTTCCAGTTCGACGGCCTTGCCGCCCATAAGCCCGTCGCTGAAAATCCGCGCCTTGGTATCGTCCGGAATCTTGAATTTCGACTTGATCGAAAATTCCACGACCACCTTATCCGACCGTTCCGGATCGAAGCTGATATCGCTGATCGACCCCACCTTATAACCTTTGATCAGCACGGCGGCCGACGACTGCAGGCCGTTCACCTGATCGTATACGGCATAGTAATGCACCGACGACGTGAACAAATCCCGTCCCTTAAGGAAATTGATCCCCCAATACAACGCCGCGATCATCAGTATCCCGAAAAAGCCTATCTTAAATTCTCTGCTCAGTTTCAATTTCATGCCTAAAATTTTATCTGTCCGTTATTCACAATCGTTCGTTCAATCACTGCTGCCTGCGGCGCGCTTCGCCGACCGGGATCGTTTTATCGCCGTCGAATGCGACCAGGAACGCGTCCCGGATACTCTTGCGCACCTGGGTTTGCAAAGATAACGCTTCGTGGTAAGACGACGTGCCGCCGACGAAATATTTGTACGTGCCGCCGATCACGATCTCCTGCACCTCGCCGCGATAAGGCCCGAAACGGGACGAATTCTTCGGCAGTTTCTGCGGGGCCGAAGCGACTTGAACCCGGTAGACGATCTCCCCGCCGCTGTCGTCCGCGACGCTCTCCGTTGCGGCCGTTTCCGGCTCGTCCCGGGCGAAATCCGCCGCAGAATCGTTCCTCGGCTGCGAATCGTCCCCGTCGTCGTCACTCAAAACAATCCGTGTGCCACGTCCCTCGCTGCGCACCTTGTACTCGCTGAATGCGTTGAACAAACAGCGCGCATACGTCTCGCGCCCTTTGTCCGAACCGACGAACTTCTCCTCCGCGGGATTCGAAATAAACCCGAACTCCGCCAGGATGCTCGGCATCGCCGCCGACCACAGCACCAAAAAACCGGCCTGGTGCACGCCGCGGTTCTGCATTTTGGTCTGACTGGCAAACTGTTTCTGCACCATATCCGCGAACGTGCAGCTTTGCGACAAGTAAGCGGACTGGATCAGCGAAAAGATAATGAACGATTCCGGCGAGCCGGGCACGTATCCCTGGTATTTGGTCGAATAATCGTCTTCGTACGAAATCACGTCGTTCTCCTTCATCGCGACATCGAGGTTCTTGCCGGCCTTGTCGACCCCCATCACGTAAGTCGACGTGCCCGACGGCGCGGAAGATTTGTTGCTGTTGATATGGATCGAAATGAACAGATCCGCTCCGGCCTTGTTGGCGATGTTGCCCCGTTCGTTCAACGGGATCAGCACGTCGGTCTTGCGCGTATACACCACTTTGACATCGGGATATTTCTGGCCGATCATCTTTCCCAAACGGAGCGCAACGTCCAGATTGATATCTTTTTCCTTGTAAATCCGGCCGACGGCTCCCGCGTCCCGTCCGCCGTGTCCCGCATCAATTACGACGGTATTTATACCGATTTCCTTCTTTTGCGCGTTAGCAGTAATAACGACGCCGAAAAGCGAAAGAAAAACGACCGAAACCGTTAAAAACGTGAGGCTTGAAACTTTCATTACGGCAAACGTTAGAG
>ENA-UOJE01000201-UOJE01000201.1-human-gut-metagenome-genome-assembly--contig:-C23-NODE-201-length-73947-cov-12.454596_pt1 | contig 73947 bp, 59 predicted proteins | sample MGYA00242341_ERZ723888 | MGnify/ENA metagenome assembly ERZ723888 | reverse complement strand
AAAATAACAAACAGTAAAGCCTTTTATCGCCCCAATAAAACTCTAATAAATTTTGCCGTAAAATTGCTTCGCCTGAAGTTGAAAATTTTATAAGCAAAAAACGCCCGAATTTATTTCAGGGCATTATTGCTTGTTATGTGGGTATGTAAAGAAGGCGTTACTTATTCCACGGAAGCTTTCCCAACAGTGACGCCATCGCGCAAGTGTTTGAAATTCCCGCGTAAATTAATCCGCACCCGACAAACGCCGGCAAAAGCGCAAACCATACATTTATGGACATCGCCAAAACGCTCCCCAACAAGACGAGAGCCCCTGCCACTATGCGGACTTGCCTTTCCATCGACATCACCGTTTTTTCATACAACAATCCGCTTTTTCCAATAAGCGATGAAATCCCGCCCTTTATTATTGCGACATTCGGATATCCGGCTTCTTCAAGCATTCTGGCGGCTTTGCTCGCGCGGAATCCGCTTTTGCAAAGAACGCATACTTTCTCTCCGCTTAGCCCGTAATCTTTTATGAAGCTTTTTGCATCAAACTGCGGAAGTTCCACAAAATAATGTTTGCGCCTCAGCGCAACCTCGGTGTGCTCGCTTCCGTTCCTAACGTCGAGAATAACGGCGTCCGCCGGTATTTCAGCGTAGTCTATTTGGTTTTTGTACATATCGTCCATGTTTGGTTTATTTTGAATTTACAGCTTTCCAAGTAAGATATCCGCCGGAAAGATTGGCAGCGTTAAAGCCGTTTTGCTTTAAAATGCGCTCCGCGAGATACCCCCTCAACCCGACTTGACAGGAGGCCACCACCAGACGGCTCTTGTCAATCTCCGACAGCCTTCCCCTCAACTGCCCGAGCGGAATATTTATGGAATTGGGAATTTTGCCGTTGGCGACTTCCGAAGGCTCGCGGACATCGAGGACTATCGCCCCGTCCGGAATATTTTCAGCATACACTGGGGTTGACTTCCCGGTAAGAACGTTGGAAGCCACAAAACCAGCATAGTTTACAGGATCTTTCGCCGAGCTGAACGGGGGCGCATAAGCCAATTCGAGCTCCCCGAGAGCGTCCGCCTTAAATCCCGCATACATTGCCTGCGCTATCGCGTCTATGCGCTTGTCGACCCCTTTTTCTCCGATAATCTGCGCGCCATAAATTGTTCCGTCGCCGCCAAAAATCAGCTTTATGTCCATTCGCGAGGCTCCGGGATAATAGGAGGCAGACGACGACGGATGTATATAAATCTTGCGGTAGTTTTTCCCGTCCGCTTTAAGGCGTTTTTCGGTCATTCCGACGCTCGCTGCGGCATACTTGCCGAGTTTCACTACGGACGCCCCGTAAGTTCCTTTGTAAACGCTTTCGATTCCCGCTATGTTGTCGGCGGCAATTCTGCCTTGTTTGTTGGCGGGCCCTGCAAGGGGGATATGTGTTCTTGAATTGAATATCGGCTCCGCAATTTCTACAACATCTCCCGCCGCATAAATATTTTCGTCGGAAGTTCTCATATGCCCGTCGACTTTTATGAAGCCGCTTTTTGAACATTCTATTCCGGATTCCACGGCGAGCTCTGAATTTGGCTTCACGCCGGTGGACGAGATTACAATGTTTGAAAAAACGCGCTCGCCGCCGCTCAGCACCGCGATAACCCCGCCCTCTGCATTTTCGTATTTTTCAACAGTGCGCCCGAGAATCAAATTTACTCCCATTGCTCTCAGCTCGTCAGCGAGCGGGCGGGCCATTTCTTCGTCGAATACGGGAAGGACATGGCGGCTGCGCTGTATTAGAGTGACTTCCACACCTTTGTGCCTCAAATTTTCCGCCGTCTCCAAGCCTATAAAACCTCCGCCCACGATGGTGACTTTAGGATTTGGCCCTGCGCCCGATAGGGCTGAAATTATATTATCCATATCAGACATTGTCCAAAGATGGCGGACATTGGGATTGTCGTCGCCCTCCGTCTTTTGGGTGAAGGCGCTTGCGCCGGTAGCTATTATAAGCTTGTCGTACGGCTCAAAGTATTCGCCTTCGCCGTTCCTTACGAGAACACGCCTGTTTGCCCTGTCGATTGACAAGACCTCCGATGAAACTCGAACCTCTATGTTGAACCATGACGAAAATTTTTCCGGGCGAGTTACAATCAAGTCGTCTCTGTCGGCAATGACGCCGCCAATATGGTAAGGCAGCCCGCAATTTGCGTATGATACATATTTGCCGCGTTCGAGAATTAAAATTTCCGCCGCTTCGTTTAGGCGGCGCAATCTCGCCGCAGCGCTCGCGCCGGCGGCCACCCCTCCGATTATTACAATTTTTGCCTTATTCATAATGATTATTATTTGCTTTTATTGCTTAGCTTAAATTTTGCTTAAAACAAGTTTTTTATGAAAGCGGCGCGAAAAAAAATTCCTTCCAGCGCGCGTCTAGGATTTATTTTACCACTGAATTTCTTCTGCCCTTTGCTTTAACATGCGGCATGAGTATGATTTTAAGAACTTGCGATGTAAAACTTGCACTATTTGCGTCAGATTATAATTTTGAAGCTATACATGAGAGTCTTAATATTTTATGTTTTGTTAATTTTTTAATTGTTATTCCGATGAAAATAAACATGAGACAAATTCTAAAAAATATACCCAAAGAAGAGGTTCTCAGGCTTGCAGATTTAATCGATGTAAGACCGGGTGAAATTGTAAGCAAAACTCTCGCGCAAAACGATTGCGTAAGCATTACGCTTTTCTCATTCGACAAAGGAGAGGAGATTGGCGCCCACGATTCGACGGGCGAGGCCATGGTAACAGTGCTTGAAGGCGCAGGAAGCTTTACCGTTGGCGGCGAAGCCCATATTGTAAAGGCTGGCGAAACGCTTGTTATGCCCGCAAAAATCCCCCATTCTGTATTTGCGATAGAACCCTTTAAATGGATTCTAACTGTCGTTTTCCCAAAATAAAAGCTAACATATTAACCGCCTAAAAAAAGCTTACGTCGGATCACTTCCGGCGTTTTTTTTGGCTATTTCTAAAGCCGCAGTCGATTTCAGCACAGAGAACCCTTTTAACGCAAAAAAATTCAGCACAAAATATCCGGCACACGGAGACTCCTGAAATGCAACGACAGCGGCAAATATTGAACTAAAGACAAGTGGATACTAGATATTTGTTTTTATGCTGCGCCTATATTTACAATAAAATTCACTAAAAATATGTTTATCCCTAAGAAATTGCTTGAAAATATCAATATGTTTACATTATTCCAGAAAAAACAATTACTCAATCGATTGACTATGGGAAATAGAAGGGAATTTTTAAAAGTTTCGTTGGCGGCATCGGCAGGAGTCGCAATATGCGGCTGCTCCAGAAATGGAAGTACGGCAAAAATATTCGACGATTCAGAGAGGAATTGTTTGATAGCAATTTCTGAACAAATAGTCCCCGCCGACGAGCAATGGGGAGGCGCGACAGAAGCCGGCGTAATAAACTACATAGAAAACTGGGTCGGCAAATATTATCCCGAAATGCTTCCTATATATAAAAAAGGCGTATCGGCTGTCCAAAACGCCTCGCAAAGGCTCTACGCCAAAAACTTTCAGGAGCTCGAATTTAACGTCCAAACCGATTTTCTGAAAAAAATGGAATCGGGAGCCCTCGACCAGCAAGACTGGAAGGAAATAAATCAGCGCGATTTTTTCAAGGAAATGCGCGTGCGAACCATGCAGGGATTTTACGGGCCACCGCGCCACGGAGGAAATAAAGACTATATGTCGTATAAAATGTGCGGATTGGAAATGCCGCATGTCCTCGGCCAAAACAGATATTAAAAAAACGCATTCAAATGGAGATCAAACACGATAAAGTCGATGCGGTTATAGTCGGCGCAGGCGCCGGGGGTGGAATTGTCGCAAAACAGCTCGCCGTTGCGGGATTTAAATGCGTATTGCTGGAAAGAGGCCAATGGCCTGACTACGACGACTCCCCAAACGACGAACTCATAAATCAGCGCACCCATGCGATACGCCCCCTGCACTTCATGGACAGGCGCAAGTTTGTCGATCCCGAAAAGCCCTGGATTACGGACTCGTTCCTCAACGCCGCATGCGTAGGCTCTGGGACGGTGACATACGGCGCAATGGCATGGCGTTTTATGCCCCAGGATTTCAAGCTTCACACGCTCTACCCCGACATAAAGGACTCCGCGCTCGCCGACTGGCCCATTACATATGACGACCTCGAACCATTTTATGAACAGGCAGAATACGAGATAGGCGTATCCGGCGACCAGAGCCAAAATCCCTTTGCGCCTCCCCGGAAAAAAGACTTCCCTATGCCCGCATTTGAATACAATAAAGAAGACAGGGAAGTTTTAATCCCCGCAATAAAACGCATGGGATTCCACCCCTACCCCATTCCGATGCTCCGGAATTCTGTGAGATACAATGGGCGGGCAGCTTGCCTTCGCAACCATACCTGTTGTGGATATATTTGCCCATGCGATGCGAAGAACGGGACTCAAAATACGGTGATTCCAGTCGCGATAAAAAGCGGGAATTGCGAGGTTCGGACAGGCTCGATAGCCTATGAGATTGTTATGGAAGGGCGCCGCGCCGTAGGCGTTAGATATTTTGACCTTGACCAAAATTCCCATTTTCAGCCGGCTTCAATAGTTGTGTCATCGGCGGGTTCGTCCGGCACGACAAAGCTTCTTTTGATGTCGAAATCCAAAATGTTTCCGGATGGGCTTGGGAACAATTCCGACATGGTGGGAAGATGCGCAAACTCACACCATTATACCGGCGCGTTTGGACTATTTGACAGAGACGTTTCAGCTGAACAAGGGCCGGGAGCGACAGTTGCATTTTCAGATTTAAACCATATTCCAGACAAAAAGATTTTTGCCGGGGTTTTGTGCTCTGAATTTTATTCGCTTCCATGGGCAAAAACCCAGATAAGGCCGCCAAATTCTCCAATGTGGGGCGCCGAGCACAAAAAATTTCAGCGCGAGAATTACAGGCGGATACTCAGGATAATCGGCCCGGTACAGGAAATACCTATGTACGAAGCCCGAATAGTGCTGCATAAGACAAAAAAAGACGCCTTCGGAATGCCGATGCTCGCGACGCAAGGCGGAAAACATCCTCTAACCGTAAAACAATCCAATATAATGTCTGACACTGCCAAGGCTGTATTAGAGGAAGCCGGTGCCATACAAACCTGGAAGATTAACAGTGATCCTGGGCTTGGTTGGTGCAATGCGGGCGGCCAGCACCAGGCGTGTTCATGCAGAATGGGGGACAATCCCAAATATTCTGTTGTCGACCCGAACTGCAAAATTTGGGGGACTGAAAATGTTTTCATAGGCGACGCCGCTGTGCATGTAAACAACGGCGGTTTCAACCCTGTCTTGACAATAATGGCACTCGCCTTCCGCACAGGGGCCCACATAGCAAAAACCTTCTCAAAGGCTTAAAATGAAGAAGATTTTCTTAGCGTACATTATTGCAATAGCCGCCCTTTGCGCCCTCATCGCATTTGCCGGATACTCGACCTGGAACGCCGCCGACCCTGAATATACATGCGCGCAGTGCCACGAAATTAAGCCGACCCACGATAAGTGGAAAGATTCCGCCCACGCGGAAGTTTCATGCGTGGAATGCCATGGGACCGCAATATCCAACGGTATCCACAGTTTGAAGGAAAAAATCGGAATGGTAGTGTCGCACTTCACCAAAGACGTGAAAAATTCCGAAATAGAACTCACGGAAAGCCAGCGCCTTGACATTATGAAGCGCTGCGCCTCGTGCCACGAATCGGAATACAACCAGTGGAAGAGCGGCGCACATTCGACTACCTACGCAAACATATTTGAAGATAAAGTCCATAACTCCCAAGAGAAGCCGTACTGGGACTGTCTCCGCTGCCACGGAATGTTCTACGGCGGCAATATCCACGACCTAATGGATCTAAACGGCGAGTGCGCCGACTGGAAAATAAGGGATCCCAACCAGCGCGGGTTGCCGGCAATTCCATGCATGGCATGCCACCAAATACATTCAAAAAAACCTAAAATTCCGGCATTTGAAAACTCCGGGAAGTCGGCTATTCCAGCGTGCCCGATTCCCAAAACATCTTTCTATTCGCGCGCGGACAAGGCGCATTTTAGAACGGACAAACTCGGAGAAGTAAAGCGTTATCTCGGCGAGAAGGAAGTGGAAGTAGCGCAAGATCCGAATTCAAAGCTTTGCTACAACTGCCACTCGCCAAACTGGATGCGGCAGGTGCGGACTTCCGACGATAGGACTCCCGTGGGAGCCCACGAAGGAATGGGTTGCGTGGTATGCCATAGCCCGCACTCCAATTCAGCCGCCGAATCGTGCGCAAAATGCCACGACACGTCCGTCGATAAATACAAATTCACTCCTGGCAAATGCCCGCAATTTGCCGTATCGAAACAGTAATTTTTTCGGAATAAAATTTAGAGGAACGCCCCGCCGGAAATACTTTTATTTTCCGTGGCGGGGCTTTTTTTTGGAATATGCAAGCTTGCCCGGCTAAACGGCATGGAACTTTAGCCTGACAAGATCCGAAAGGTAAATATCTTGCAAAGCCAAAAAATAACCGGTTTGCGAAACAACTGCAAATGGCATTTCCAGATAGGAAGATTAAAATAGCGGCGGAAAAGGTAAAAAACAGCCGCCTTACACCTATCCGACCGCGCTAAGAATTGAAACGTAACAGGGGCTTGCCCTTTTCGTTCGACGCCCCGAGCTAATCCTCTCCGCAGGTATAAGGAGTGCTACTTTGCGAAAAGGGGGAAACTATTTCGATCTTTTGCAGAATTTCGCCGACTCCCGACAGCAAATCCCGAATATGGGAAACACTGTTGCACTCGCGCGAAATGTGTGCGAGATATATTTTCTCGCTCACTCCACAATCAATGCATTTGAGCAGCTCAATGGCATCGGAATTTGAAAGGTGTCCGTGGCTGCCCTTGATTCTGGTTTTTAAAGAATAGGGCCTTGAAGAATTGTCCAACATTCTCGGGCAGTAGTTGCTTTCAAGGACAAGAATATTCGCGCTCTTGGCAAAGTCGCGAGCCACAAATGTCACTTTCCCCAAGTCTGTCATCCATACGAGCCTTTTGCTGGAGCAGTCGAAACAATATCCGACAGAGTCGCTGGAATCGTGCGGAGTCGGAAACGATGATACGCAAAATTCGCCGAATTTAAAAGTGTCGCCGCTCTCGAATACAGCCCAGTCAAGCGCTTTTGTTGCAGGCTCGGACGATCGAATTGCCTCCGCCGTACACCTATTGGCAAAAATTTTGGCGCGGCACCCCCTAAAACTCTTTAAAGCCCTGCAATGGTCGATATGTTCGTGGGTGACAAATATTGCGTCTATGTCAGAGCGCGACGCTCCCCTTTCATTTAGGTATGCGTCTATCTTGCGTATTCCCACACCCGCGTCTATTAGGACATTCTTGCCGTGAAAGCTCAAAAAAGCGCTGTTGCCCGCGCTCGATGTTTCTATTATCTGAAAAAACATACGCCGATTTTTACGGCTTTGGCTCTTCTTTCTCAATAAGTTTTTCCATAATTTTTTCGTTCCGCTGCCGGCGTTCGGAAACCGAATCTTTATAGAGCCTGTATCTATAAAAGTCGTTTATGGTAATCGTACCTTTGGATCCGACTTTAATGCGCTGTTCAGGATTTATGAACGAGTCACCCGCAAACAGCACGGCCTCGCCTGAATTTACAAGAACTTCGACGCTGTACTTATCGACAAAAATTGTGAGAAAAATTGTATCGCTGTTATCCAAATACTGTGCGTCATAAGTATCTGCGTCTCCGCCGAGCCTCCCGACCATGTACTGTCCACTATGCGGCTTTAATGTAAAAACGCTTGTACCGACCTCTAACCTGAAAGTGTCGCACAGCGACACGTCAAACGAGCCCTGCAAAACATAGCAGTTTCCGTATGCATCCGGGAGCTCAAATATATTGTCCCCGAAACTCATCTGGTTAAGGCCCACAGCGTCTCTGCCGGACGGCTCTATGCGCGAAGCTATTTCTTCCGGTATTGAGGCCCTCATCTGGTACTGCCCGTCCCGGAGCCTCACAAGTCTCAACTCCCACGGCAAACTCATTCCCTGTGAGAAATTCTGCCCAACCGCCCTAAGCAATTCTGCGGGCTGGCGTATCCATGAAGTCGCAATAACTCTATTTCCCGGGGCATTGTTCCAAATCTGCGTAGCGTAATTGGCTCCGTAAAAAACGCGGAGCGGCTTTTTTGAGATCTGCTTAAACTTGCGCCCGTCAAAGTCGCCAACAATATATTTTCCCGCGGCGTCCATAGCTACCCACTTGTATTCTCCCCTACCGGAAACTGGCATTTTCACAAATTCTGGGCATTCGTAGAAACCCTCGGCGAATTCGTCTGTTTTCTCCCATTTTTCCAAGTCCTTAGACACGTATATGGCAAAGAATTTTTTTAGATTTTCACCGCTGCCAGACTCTTCGTATCTAACAATAGTCCATAGCCCCGAGTCGTTATTGAAGAAAATGCGCGGATCCCTGCCGGGGGCTGTAATTATCGGATTTTGTTTAAGCTCCCTAAAATTCACCAAATCTTCGCTGACCATTAGGCATTCACCGCGGGCGGTGCTCGTGTAGGCGAAAATCACGCCGCCATCTTTTGTCTTGAACAACCCGCTTTTATTTTCCTTGTCGTAATATGCGCTGCCCGAAAATGCTTCGTCTGCACTGCCGTTTGGAGAGAATTTGGGATATAGAACTGTGGGCAAATAGTCCCAGCGCATCAGATCGCTGCTCGACGCATGCGCCCAGTGCATACCATGCTTCCAGTTCATCGAGAAAGGATTGAATTGATGGAACAAATGCCATTTCCCCTTAAAATACACGAGGCCGTTTGGATCGTTGAGCCAACCGTTAGGCGCAGTGTAATGGAACATTGGCCGCCCTTGGTCGCGCGAATAATCGCGCCTATGGGGGAAATCGCCCTGTCGGATATTAGGGGTATAATCGCCTTCCGGGTCGAATTTAAAAAGAAGTTTTTTGCCCTTGTAAGGGGAGACATTGATCTCGGCATCCCAAAGTGAATTGGAAGGGCCGAACGCAAGCAGTGCGTCGTACGATGCGATAATCTTGCCGGTGCTCGGGTCTGAGAGGGAAATTTTGCGGTATTTGGAATCCGAGGAAAGCGGTATGAATAAATAGTCGGACTTGACATCAATCTCCATCAGCCCGGGCGTTTGTTTTTTTTCTTTTCCGAGTGCGGGCAAGGCTGCGGCGCAAAGCAACGCGCAGATAATAAAGTGTAGGATTTTCTTCATAGATTAAGGCAAATAAAATATCGAACTTAGAATAAAACGATTAAATCCAGGATAAAATTTTGGGCAAGTTAAAATTGCGGAGGCTTTTTTTGCGATACTAAATAAAAAACATCTCGGCGCGCGTAAAAAAGCAAAATTGGGCAAGACTTAATTGCCGTTTGAATTGCTGCATTGTTCATTTTACACCGCATTTGTGGCATAGCGAATAAAAATATATTGCAGCATGTATGAGTATAAACATTAGACGCTTATAAGAAACATGAAATAATACAAAGCCAATGTGCACAATCATTGCATTTATGTACATTTATCTTTGGGAAACTATGGCTTTCAGAAATGCAACTTGAGTTGGAACTACAAGATTTTCACATTATAAAAATCGCGCATATCAAAGCTGCTGGGATCTCGCAAAGCATGATGGAGCTGATAATCCACGAGAGATTTGAAGCCTTATTAAAAGAGAGGCTCAATTACAATTGCCCGACGATAATAGAGATAGACGAACACACCATACACAAAAGCTACAAATTTGCGACAACAGTAGCCGACCTAAGGCATCATAGAATATGCGATGTAATTAAAGGCAAGAGACATGGGGATATATAATAAGCACTAATGTCGTACAAAGGCGGGGAAAATATGAAGGTAGTCTGCATAGATTTATCAAGCGGCTACCGAAGTATCGTAAGGAAATGTTTTCCAAAAGCGAAGATAGTATCGGACAAGTTCCATGCGATACGATTAGTGCTTTATCATTTTATGGAATTTTGCAAGAACGCGAAATAAGAAATGAAGTGGGAAAGGTCGCTTAGTTGTCCTTTGCGGGAAAGGAAAGAAAGCCTAAAGCCGCAAGATAAGGAGTACATTAAAAGTTTTTTTAAGGGAAACCCGGCAATAGAGATAGCGTACGAATTTAAAGAGAAGCTATGCAAGTTGCTAAACAAGAAGAGTCAAATGGCAAAACAATGCAGTAAGAATATTAGGAAGTTAAAGGAAATGATGAAGGCAATGGGATATGAGACACCGACAAAGTTTTGGAAGCTTGCGGAAACGATAAGCGAATGGTTTGCGCCAATAATCGAAATGTAGAGATTTACAAAAAATAACAGAATGACCGATGGCTTCCATTGCAAGATTAAGCTAATTCAACGTCTGGCCTACGGCTATAAAAACTTTGAAAATTATAGATTGAGAATCCTTGTCCGATGCGGAATAAAACTATGAAATCAAAAACTAAAATATCTCGCTATTCCACAACCTTTGGTGTTGACTCCTAATTTCTACTTACTTGATAATTAAACTCAAATGTGTTGCAACTTTTAGAGAAAAAATACCGATTTTAGAGTTTGAATTCGTGAAAAGTGAGGACTTTTCAAGGGAAAAAACGCATAAATTAGGCACGTGGGACGCACGCGCGGCGCACGGTGTCAAAGCCTGCGAACGCTTTATTTATGGGACAAAGAAGCCCGCTAAGCGTTTGCTTAAGCGGGCTTGAAAGTGGTGCTCAAGGAGGGACTCGAACCCTCATGCCGTGAAGCATACGAACCTGAATCGTACGTGTCTACCAATTTCACCACTTGAGCTTTTTAAAGTTTTAAATCTTGGTTTTGCGCGCCGCGATGTCAAGCAATTCCGTATTCTTTTTGACTTGCCCGCATTCAATAGTTAATTTATCTGTTTGTTATGTATATTAAATTGCCACTTTTCTTTGTAGCGTTTTTAATTTCTACATTTTCCGCATTCGCAGCCGAATTTGCAAAATCAAAACCTCTTGCTGGTAAGTCTATCGTATGCGTACTCAGAGCTCAATATCCCGTAGACCACCACAATACCGCCAATATTTTTCAAAGGGGAGAAATTAACCAAAATTCTTGGCATAAACTTGCAAAAGACGGCTCTCGGCTTCTTAAAATCGACTTCGACGCAAAAGGGAATCCGTCGCAAACTATACTGCTCGAACTCCCCAAAGGCATAATACGTGACCTCGAAGCCTCGTACGACGCCTCGCATATTCTCTTTTCCATGCGAAAATCCTTTGAAGACTCCTATCACATCTACGAGATGGACTTGAAGTCCCGCAAAATAAAGCAGCTAACCCGCCTTGCGGAAGTCTCGGACATCGACCCAATTTATCTTCCCGACGGCGATATCGCATTTGCGTCCACGCGCGCCGCAAAATATTGCGGATGCAACAGGCATATAATGTGCAACCTCTATAAAATGTCGCCGGACGGCGCCAATATAACACAAATAGGCAATTCGATAGAGTTTGAGGGAACCCCGTCCATAACACGCGACGGGAAAATCCTATACACGCGTTGGGAATACGTTGACCGCAATTTTTCCGGAGCCCAAGGGCTCTGGACTTGCAATCCAGACGGAACCCGCCACGCCCTATACTGGGGCCAAGAGACAAAAAACCCCGCACTCAACGGCATCCAGATTCCAAATTCAAGCAAAGTTGTCGCAATACTGTCATCATGCCACGATATCGCATGGGGAGCGCTGGCTATTATCGACAAAAATATCGGCGTGGAGGGCGAAAAATCCGTAGTTAAAATTTTTCCGGAGAGCGCGAGAAAGCTTATCGACAAGCCCGGCGATAAATACGCAGACTCAATGAAGGCGGTGAAAATCAAATACGAGGACCCCGAACCAATTTCTGAGAAATTCATATTGTCATCAAGGCAGGCGTCAGAGAAATCGCAAACAATGAACCTGTATCTTACAGATATTGAAAGCGGCACGGACGTTCTCGTAGGGAAATCCACGGAAGGAATGGGTCTGTTCGACGCAAAGCTTCTCGCAAGGCGCACACCCCCTATGACCGCCGCCCCGCAACGCTCATACGACACTTCGGAAAAGGCTCTCGCGTATGTAAGCGACGTTTACGAGGGAACGCACTTAAAGGGTGTAAAAAGGGGAGATATAAAATATCTGCGCATAGTCGAGAATCCTCCAAAACTCTATTGGAGCGGCGGATACTGGGAAAACGAAGGCTCGCAAGCTCCGGCAATGAATTACGACGATTACGACGATAAAATAATACTCGGAACAGTCCCGGTCGAGAGCGACGGCTCGGCATACTTTGAAGTTCCGGCAGAGAAATTCATATATTTGCAGGCGCTCGACGCCAACGGCGACATGCTCCAAACTATGAGAAGCGGAATGTCTATCCTGCCCGGTGAAATTGCGTCTTGCGCAGGCTGCCACGAATCCCGCGCCGCCCCTCCGCCGGCGTCATTGAGGCATTCGCTTGCGCTGAAGAGAAAGCCGAGCAAAATAAAGCCGACACCGGCAGGCGCAACTGGCTCGGAATTTTCATACATAAAAAACATACAGCCTATACTCGATAAACATTGCGTAAAATGCCACGACTTTGGCGGGAAAGGCTCGGAGAAAATTGTACTTTGCGGCGACAGGGGGCTTGTATTCAACCAGTCGTATTTGCAGCTGCACTCGAAGAAGGCAATATCCGCAATCGGCGCGGGGCCCGACGCCGTTGTGGAGGCGAACACATGGGGCGCAAAACACAGCAAAATAGTCCGCATGATAAGAAACGGCCATAGCGGCGTAAAAATGCCAGAAAACGAATTTGCCGTTCTCCGCGCATGGATAGACCTCAACGCGCCGTACTATTCCACAGAAGACAGCGCATACCCTCAAAATCCCTCTGGGCGTTCCCCGCTCGCGTTCGCAGAAATACAGAGAATTTTCGAGCTTGCAGCGCCCGAAGCAGAAAAGATCGGATACTCAAAGAAGGAAATTTTGGAGCAAAAGGCGCCGTTTGGCGTATGGAAAAATAACGTGATAAAAAACAGAATAGCCGCCCGTCTTTACCGCTTTGAAATAGTATCTTTTGACCGCCCGGAAATGTCGCCCATTTTCAAAGCTATTCCTAAGGGGACTTCCGCCTACGGCGAAGCGCTCGAAATTATACGTCAAGGCGCACGGCGGCTTGACAGCAAACCGCGCGCAGACATGGAATCCTTTGCATCTTCAGAAGACGCAAAAACTAAAAACAAGCGGGCAGCCGCCCTTCGACGCCTTGAAGAATCCGCAAGAAAGGCCATCGAAAACGGCGAAAAATTTTTTGACCCCCAAAGCTTGAAAGACATCTCAAAATATCTTTCCGAAAATTAATCCTTCGCCCTGCCCGATCCATTTTTAATCAGCCGCACCGCATAAAAAATTTTTAAAGATTTTTTTGCTCTTACGCATAAAGTAGTATTGACTTGTCGTGCGTATTTTTGCGGTCTATATCAAAAATTATATAGTTTTTCATCTGCCATATCTGTCCGATTTTTATTGATTTAATAAACTTTTGTGCGATATTCTAATTACAGAAAGAAGAAAATATGACAGAAGAACCGACACTTTTATCGCAAATCCTCTGCATTATATTTTGGCTGTTTATAACTGGCGGCTTCATATTCTTTTTGTGTCTGTTGAATTATATTTTCAAGCATGCTAAATGCACTGTCTTTAATGTTTTTGTTCCTCCATCTGAATAGAAACTTCTCTTTTACTTCTGTACCTCCCTCAATTCGCGGTTAAGCGGTTGAGGGATTTTTTGTCTATGGAGGCAGCTTGCGCGTCGAAGATTGCGAGCTTGTCGAACACGTTTGCAATGCAATCAGCATGCCTGAAAAAGATAAATACAACCATAGAACGTTGCTAAAAATACCTTCCAAGCTGTACAGATGTGTAGACGTTATTTTGTACGCTATGGGAAACTACGTCTCCCGCCTTAAGATCGACAAAAACTATCACTCCAAGCGCCAGCTTCATTGGGATTCCTCCACTGCTAAATAAAGTGTGTCTGCGCACATTTTTTTTTTAGAATTTTCATTCTTCCGCCGCGCTTATTCGGACGCCTAAAAGGGGAGCGAAAATGCTTGCGCTAAGTCTTCTCAAGACTTCTTCCGACGGCGGCATTTACCATCACTTGTCTCCGAAAGCTTTTTCTGCAAAGTTTAAATCTGCTTTACTGAAGCACCTTTTGACGCTTTAACTGTAAATTCTAAAAGCATCTTTTCCTCTTTATTTTCAAAATGTTTTAGCCGATAGCGCTTGTTTCAGTGGTTGAAGTGCGGCGCGGTTGCGATACTTTGCAATTGAGTGTCGCACGGAGTCGCAAACGGGCGGCACTCCTTTTTTAGCGTTTTAATATCAGTCTTCCTTTTCCGCACTTCTCTAAATTCTTGCACTTTACCGATAAACTATGTGCAAACTACTGTGCTATTCGATACGGCGACTGCCATTCCATTTACTTTTCCGCCGAGAGGTTCAAATATCCTTTACTTCATTTTAAGGCAAACTTCGCAAGATTCTAAAAGTTCAAATAGAAGACCCTGCCGGCAACAAATTTTTTGCGCAGTATTCTTATTATTAGCCGACTTATTCCAACCTTATCTCTTGGGTCTCATTAGCCGCAGTTTTTAAGCCCGAAAAATTTTTGCATGCGGGGAAACTGTGCACGCAAAAAAAAAAAGCGCCCCTTTATATGGGGCGCCAAATTTCACCTTGCCTATTCGTTAGGCACGCCGCACAGTTTTCACCCGCTAGGCATGCGCCGCCCGCCGGGTAAAAACGGCAGAGAGATAAAAGCCTATTCTTCGCCGAGCGGCTTTGGCTTGTCTTTCGACAATTCGTACGGATCAAGCAAGTCAGGCCTCAACTCCTCGTCTTGCTTTTGCACGTCAGCCACCCAGCCTCCGCCGAGCGCCGATATAAGGTTTACGTACGCCTTAAACCTGTCGCCTCTAAGCGATATTTGCGCGCGCTCGTTGGATAGCGCAAGTCTCTGGGCGTCGCTTACGGAGAAGTAGTCTATATAGCCGTGGTCGTACTGCGTCTGCGTAAGATCTTGAACCTTCAAAGACGCCTTTACGACATCGGTGCGCTTGTCGTATTCGCGCTTCAAATAATTTATCTGGGCAAGCGCGTTTTCGACCTCTCCTATTGCGCTTAAAACAATGCTCTTGTAGTTTTCGACTGCCTCTTTGTGGGCGGCAAGCGCAACCTGCTTTTGCGCGTATATTCTGCCCGCCTGGAAAATTGGTATATATATTTGCGGGCTTATACCCCACGCAAAGCTCGAAGAATTTATGAGCTTGTCAATCTTTTCGGCGGAAAGGCTCGTATCTGCCGAAAACGATATCGTCGGGAAGTACGCCGCATGCGCCGCGCCTATTCGCGCGTTGGCGGCATAAACTTTACGCTCGGCCTGGGCGACGTCCGGCCTGCGCTCCAAAAGTTCGGAGGGTATTGCGGCAGGCAACTGCGGAAGCGTTTCCGGGAGCGGAGACGGCTTAAAGTTGAGCTGCGACGGAACTGTCCCCACCAGTATTGCGATATCGTTGCGCGCCGTGGCCATCTGCCTTTCGACAGATGCGAGCTGCGCGGAGGCGTCGTACTCTTCCTGCAAAGCCCTTTGCATATCGACATCGTTCGCTTCGCCGTACTTCAAGCGGCGGGCGACGTACTGGGTCTGGTCTTTGCGGACCTTTACGGTGCGTTCAAGCAGCTCTATTTCAGACGAATACTGCCTTATGGTAAAATAGAGCGTGGCAACTTGCGCCTGCATCAAAAGCATCAAGTTTTCGTATTCGTCGAGCGACGCCTGCGCTTCGGCGACGTCGGATTCTATTATGCTGCGGATTCTTCCGAAGAGGTCGAGGTCCCAAGTGATTCCAAAACCTGCCGCCCAGTTGTCATATGTACCAGAATAGCTCTTGACATTTCTGGATGTACCGGTGCGCGAGTAGGAAGCATCTCCGTTAAGTTGCGGATACAAGTCGCTCTGGTCCATTAGGGCTGTTTCGCGAGCTTGTTCCACGCGCCAGAAGGCCGCCTTCAGATCAGGGCTGTTTTCGCGGCACTGTTTTAAGAGGGAGTCGAGCGTCTTGTCGTTGAACACTTTCCACCAGTCGCCCTTGGGCAGAGAATCTGCGGGAAGCGCCGTCTTCCATAGGCCTTCGTCGCGGGAGAAGTGTTCTTTCATCAGCTCCTCTTCCGCAATTTTAAAGCTCGGCTCAACGTAGTCGGGGCCCACCATGCACCCCGCCAGAGCAAGCGCGGATACCGCGAAGGCGGCATTTGCGATTTTTCCTTGTTTCATATGTATACTATTGCTGCACTTTGTAATTTTTCCGAATCAGATAGAAGAAGACCGGCGTAAAGAGTAGACCGAGAAGCGTGACGCCTATCATTCCGAAGAATACCGACGTTCCCAGTGCTTGGCGCAATTCCGACGCCGAACCCGTTGCAAACGCCAGCGGAGCCACGCCCAAGATGAACGCGAAAGATGTCATCAATATCGGACGCAAACGGTTCTTCGCCGCGTTGCTTACGCTCGACACGATTTCCTCGCCCTTTTCCTGTCTCTGTTTTGCGAATTCTACTATAAGTATTGCATTCTTACAGGCAAGCCCAATCAGCACGATAAATCCGATTTGCGTCATAATATTGTTGTCCATACCCCTCAACAATACGCCGGAAATCGCGAACAGAAGCACCAGGGGCACTACGAGTATGACGGAAAGCGGCAGCCTCCAGCTTTCGTAAAGCGCCGCGAGCACGAGGTACACAAAGAGCACGCACATCGCAAAAATTATCGTCGCTGTATTCCCGACGCGCTTTTCCTGGAAAGCCAAGTCGGTCCATTCTATGCCCATGCCGGAAGGCAAAACCTCGGCCGCGATTTTTTCAATCGCCTCCATTGCCTGCCCCGTACTGTATCCTGGCGCGAGGTTTCCGGTGACTTCGGCCGCCGGATACAGATTGTATCTCGCGACGCTCTCCGGACCGATCGTGCGGCGGATATTTGCGACAGATCCGAGCGGTACATTCACCCCGCGCACATTCGGAACTTTTAGGTTGTATATGTCTGAAACATCGCCGCGCTGGGTGTCCTCAGCCTGGGCGACAACCCTGTAAACGCGGTTTAGAATATTGAAGTCGTTGACATAGACAGAGCCGAGGTTGTACTGCATTGTCTCGAAAATCGAGCTTATCGGAACGCTCAATTTCTGCGCCCTTTCGCGGTCGATATCCACATATAGCTGCGGAGACGATATGCGGTATGTGGTGAACGCGAGTATGCTCTCGGGAGACTCCGTCGCCTTTGCCGCTATCAACTTTGTGTATTTTTCGACAGCCTTTATGCCGTGTGAGGTTCTATCCTGTACCATCAGCTTGTAGTCGCCGCCCATGCCGATACCGTTTACGGCGGGAGGTGTCATGACAAAGCAAGAGGCTTCGGGAACTTCTTTTTGGAGCATTCCGTAAATCCCGCCTATGATGCTGTCGAGAGTTATGCCCTTCTCTTCGCGCTCGGCCTTGGATTTAAGCTTCATAAAGTTTGCGCCCGCGTTTGAGGTTTTCGCCATAGTCGCGCCGTTTAGGCCGACGATGGACATTACGTCCTCAATTCCGTCCATTTTTGACAAAAGCTTTTGAATTTTCAGCTGCACTGCGTTAGTGTGCGCAAATGTCAAACCGTCGGGTAGCTGGAGCGTCACGAAAATATAGCCCGTATCCTGTTTTGGAATAAAGCCTTTTGGAGTGATTTCAAACAGGTACACCGTAAGCGCCAGAAGCCCGGCGTACAAAATTAAGACAATGGGCCACACCTTCACCGCGATTTTCACAAAGCCGCGGTATTTTTCCGACACCCACGCGAAAGTTGCGTTGAACCCCTTAAAGAACCATCCGAAAAGGAAATTCCATATTTTTGTAAAGAAGTCGGGGTTTTCGTGGTGGCGGAGCATAATCGCGCAAAGCGCCGGCGAAAGAGTGAGCGAAACTATGCCGGAGAAAATGGTTGAAACTGCAATTGTAAGCGCGAACTGGCGGTAGAACTGCCCGGATATGCCCTCGATAAACGCAGTCGGAATAAACACGCTCGAAAGCACGAGCACGATTGCAATCAACGCGCCCTGCACCTGCGTCATCGCCTTTTTGGTTGCCTCCTTTGCGTCCAAGCCGTCGCGCATGTTTCGCTCTACGTTTTCGACGACGACAATCGCGTCGTCAACGACAATGCCTATCGCCAGCACCAAGCCGAATAGCGACAAGTTGTTGATGGAAAATCCGAAAAACGACATCATCGCAAACGTACCTATGAGCGACACTGGTATTGCAAACAGCGGTATTACAGCCGCCCTCCAATTTTGCAAGAACACCATCATAACTATGACAACCAGTATGATTGCCTCGTATATTGTATGGTAAACCGCATTGACGGAGTCCCTAATATATGTCGTGTTGTCGAGGCCTATGTGGTAGTCGACACCCGGAGGGAAATTCTTGCGCATTTCTTCGAGAGTTGCGTGTATGCGGTTTGCTGTGTCGAGCGCGTTGGAGCCCGGCAGCTGGTACATTGCAATCGCGACCGAAGATTTGCCGTTTAGGTAGGATTCGTCCGAATATGTGTATGCCCCAAGCTCGACGCGGGCGACGTCTTTTAGCTGCACTATTTTGCCGTCGTCGGTGTATTTTATTATGATATTTTCAAATTCCTCGGGGCTTTTCAGGCGGCCCTGGGTATTTATCATAAGCTCGTAGGCTGCGTTGGGGTTTGTAAAGGGGGGCTGGTTCAACTTTCCGGCGGCCACCTGCTTGTTTTGCTCGCGCAGAGAGGCTACAACCTGAGAAGCTGTCATATTGAAGTGTGAAAGCCTGTCGGGATTCAGCCAAACTCTCATGCTGTACTCGCGCGCGCCGAAGATGTTGACGTCGCTAACGCCGAATACGCGCGCGAGCCTGTCTTTCATCTGGGTAATTGCGTAGTTGGTCAGATACAGCTTGTCGCGGCTGCCGTCCGGCGAGTACAAGTTGGCAACCACGAGCATATCGGGCGAGCGCTTTTTGACGGTGACGCCTATGCTGCGGACTTCCTCGGGGAGTCGCGGCTCCGCGATTGCTATTCTGTTCTGTACGAGAACCTGCGCAGTGTCGATATTTGTTCCGACTTCAAATGTCACTGTGATTGTCGCGGAGCCGTCGGCGTTGCACTGGCTGGACATGTACATCATATTTTCGACGCCGTTAATTTCCTGTTCGAGCGGCGCGATGGCTGTGTCCATAAGTATTTCCGGAGACGCCCCCGGATAGTTTACGGTCACGGTAATGGACGGCGGGACGACGTCCGGATACTGGGTTACGGGCAAACGCACGTAGCCGACTATGCCCACGAGGGTGATTACAATTGAAATCACCGCCGCAAAAATGGGCCTGTCTATAAAAAAGTGCGAGAATTTCATCTTATTCGAAAAGTTTTGCGTTATTTAGATTGCGCCAAAGGCAGCGGAGTGACTTTCGCACCTGGGGCGGCGCGTTGCAGCCCGACGAATATTACGTCGTCATTTTCGGTGACGCCCTCCTCTATCGCGCGGTATTTCCCGAAAAGCCTTCCGATTTTTACCGGGCGGTATTCGACAATTCCGTCTTTATTTACAACCAAAACATAGCGGTTTATGAGGTCGGTGCCTATGATTTCTTCGGGGAGGACTAAAAATTCCTGAGCCTTTCCGCCGCGCACTTTGATTTTGCCGAACATGCCTGCCGCGAGGTAGTGGTCGGGATTTTTAATGTCGGCGCGCATTGTGAGGCTCGCTGTCTGGGAGCCAATGCGGTTGTCGAAATAAGTGAGTTCACCTTTGAAGGGCTTGTGTTCTTCGCCCCAGAGTGTCATCTCTACGGGCGGGCCTTTGCGGTTTATTACGTCTATTTCTTTAAACAATCCGCTGTTCTGGTAGCGGAGCATGTCGCGCTCGCTAATTTCAAAATATGCCTGCACGATGCTGCTGTTGACTATTGTCGTAAGCACTGTGGTATTGGCAGTGATAAGGTTGCCAGGGTCGACCATGCGCTGGGAGACTTTTCCCGATATCGGAGCGCGTATATGGGTGTATTCGAGGTTTAGTTCAGCCTCTTTCAGGAGAGCCTGCGCGTTCAAAAGGCTCGCTTCGGTGCTGAGAACGTCGGATTCGCGCGTATCGTATATTTCTTTGGAAATGGCGTTTGATTTCAGCAAATCTTTCGCTCTTTCGAGATTGGTCTTAGCCAACAGAAGGCGCGCCTCAACTTCCTTGACGGAGGCTTTTGCTGCCGCGAGCGACGCTTCGTACGGGCGGGGGTCAATTACAAACAGAAGGTCGCCCGCCTTTACAATCTGCCCCTCTTTAAAGAATATTTTTTCGAGGTAGCCGCTCACGCGCGAGCGCAATTCAACAAATTCGAGAGGCTCGACTCTCGCGGTATATTCGTCCCAAATCTCAAAGGTCTTTTTAATGGGCTTGGAAACCTGCACTTCCGGAGCGGAATGGGCCATCTGCGGTGCTTTTTTGCCGCAGCCTGAAACCGCGATAAAAGCGGCGCCCGCAAGCGCGAAGGCCGATAATTTTGCCAATACATTCCATGTCTTGATATTTTTCATATATTTTAGCTATAAAATTGGGTTGCGTTTTATTAGTTCGTCGAATATTTCGCCTATTATTTCTATTACCTCGCCGGTTTTGTCCGGACCGAGGTGTTCCCAGCCCGCGACTTTTTGGAATCCCGCGCGGGAACAGTTAAATATGTGGACTTGCCCTACGAGCATGTGAGCCGCGATTCTTGCCTTGTCTCCATTTATCGCCCCGCAAGATGCAATCGACATCAAGTGGGCGAGCATTTCAAGCTCCGCGCGGAATACGTCTATAAATATCTCGAAAACCTGCGTTTGGTACAGTTCCTCGCGCGTTATTATGAGAATTATGGAGCGCAAAATGTAGTCCGGAACTTTTTTAGAGGAGAGTTTTGTGCGCAAAAAATCGAGCGTAAGCTCCCGCGCCTCAAACGGATCCTCCGATTTCAGAACATCGGCAAACCTGTTGAAGTACGGCTCGTTCATATATTTTATGAAGTCGCGTATTTGGCGGGCGAGCTCCATATATAGTTCATTTTTTCCGCCGAAATAGTAGCTTATCGCCGCATGGTTGACATTCGCCTTGGCGGCGATTTCCCGCGTTCTGGCGCCGGCAAGAGAGCGCAGCCCGAATTCTTCGAGGGCGGCTTTGAATATGCGCGCTTTTGGGTCGTCGCACCTGCCTTCGGAAAGTTCGAGTATGTAATTCTTTTCGGACATCTGAAAAAATAATTTTTTAACCAAATGGTTTAATCATTTGGTTTGTCAAGAATTTTCAGTTATTTTTTTATTTTTTATGCTTGCAGTTTTTACGCCAAAGCAAACGCGCAATCAATATATGCGACATAAATCGTTTATTCTAAGCATATAAAAAAATGATTCTAAAAAAACGGATAATTACTCAAATGCGGAAAGCACATTCACAAACCTAAAATAAAAATTTTGAAGGTGGGATAAAATAAAATACTGCGAACAAATTTGCCTTCCTTAATGCAATAAATGCCTGCGCGGGCAACCCCAAATTTTTGTTCCATATATTGTACACAGAGTAATGTAGATAAAATTAAACAGTAGCTCAGGTTTATGGAAGGGGCTTTTTCTTGACTTTTCTGTCCTCCGACATTTTTTTATACCTACACACAAATGCATATGAAATTAAGACTTCTACAATTGGTGGCGATTCTTATCTCCACTCCTTTTTTAACACTCGCAAAAGACCCGTTCGCAGGCTTTTACGAAGGAAAAATAACCGGGGCGAAATCCTATCCCCTGCAAGACTCTCCGGAAGTCTACGGAAGAGTCGTTAAAAATGCGGACGGAACGTATAAATTCGACCTTCTCTCAGGCATTTTTGTGCGCTCGGAATCGCATTGCAGCGCCACAAATCTCTCCGCGAAAGACGGGAAAATTGAGCTTAAAAATACGAGCGGCGCAAATCTGACGGGCGAAATAACCCCGCAAACCGTCACAGCTAAGGGTACTATCGGCGGAAACCAAAAGGTCGAGCTGTCGCTGAAGCGCATGAATGTAAAATCCCCGACGCTTGGACTCGAAGCCCCCGAAGGGGCAGTCGTGCTTTTTGACGGCAAAGATATGTCAAAATGGGTTCAGGCATACAACGGCTCCGAATGCGCATGGGAACTCAAAGACGGCGAAATGACTTCAAAACCGCTAATGGTCGACGGCAAAAGGCGCGACGGCACAATACGTTCGAAAGGCAAGTTCGGGGCTTTCAGAATGCACCTTGAATTTAAAATCCCCCCGACCGGCCCCGGAAATTCGGGCGTATACGTTGGCCCATACGAAATTCAGGTATTCAACTCATTCGGGCGAGAAGGCTCTTGGTACGATTGCGGCTCGATTTACCGCCAGCACCCGCCGAAAGTAAACGCCTCCATCGAGCCCGAAGCGTGGCAGACCTACGACATCGAGTTCCACCCCGCAAAATTTGACGGAGACCGCCTCATAAGCCACCCGACCTTTACCGTTTACCACAACGGCGTGAGAATCCACAACGACGACCCCGTATATTACGATACCCGCCTGCACCCGGCCCACGGCGCGAAATACCGCCACAAGCTCGCAAATTGGCCGATAGAGCTGCAAGACCACGGCAATCCCGTTTCGTACAGGAATATATGGATTCAAAATCTGTAAAAATAAAATCTTTTGCGGCGGCAACTTTTGCCGCCGCGCTCATTTCTGCGCAAGGCTCCGATATAGTCGCGCACCGCGGCGAAAATTCACAGGCGCCCGAAAATTCTATTCCCGCATTTGAGGCCGCATTTGCAAACGGCGCAAAATTTATCGAGGGCGACTTCTACCTTCTCGAATGCGGAGAGATGATATGCCTGCACGGCCAGGGAGAACTCGAAAAGCTTGCGGGCATCAAGAAGCCGCTAATGAAGCTTAACAAGGACGATTTGCGCTCGATAGACTTGGCGTCAGTTAAATTTAGGCATCTATCGCCGGTTAGAATACCGACTCTCTCGGAAGTTTTCGCGGCAATTCCCAAAGGGAAATCGATATTTCTTGAAATAAAAAACTATCCGAAGGGTTTTTTTGAAAAGCTTGAAGCGGAAAGGAAGGCTGCGGGCATCGGCGAAGAACAAATATCGCTGATAGCATTCGACTTCAACGCCCTCAAAGACGCAAAGGCTCGAAACCCGCGCTACAAATGCTACTTTTTGTACAATACAAAAAAGGTCGGAGATAAAATTACACCATCTGCCGACGAAATCGCAGACCGCGTAAAATCGGCAAACCTCGACGGAGTCGATGTTGCATGCTGGGGCGTCGATAAAGGCTATATCAGCGCGCTTAAATCCCGCGGGCTGTACGTCGCTGTCTGGACCGTAAACAACCCGAAGGATATGGAAAAATTTGTGGAATGGGGGGCGGATTCAATAACGACCGACAAGAGCGGCGATTTTATAAAAATTCTATCCTCCAAACGCGCCAAACCTTAATTTGAACTGCATTTTTAAGCGGCGCGAAACCCGTTTTAGGATTTCTTTTTTTCGGAGAAAATAGGATTTTTAAAGTCCGCGGCAGATTTCACGCTATTTAACTTTTTGCCCGAAAATTTTTATAAAAATTTGCAGACGGCCCATCGCCCAACTTGCGGGAAATTTTTAAATTATTTAGAATACCGAGCAAAAAAGTTGCGTACAACGCTAATAAACGGGAAGCTTAATCACATAATATATTACACAATAGACACTAAGAAAATTAAGCTAAAAGCTATTCACCGCCCTCCTTAAAAAAAAATTTGACAACCCCCCAAATTGAGTCTAACCCACGTAGGGGAAAATCCACCGATTATGAACAATAGCATTGACGAAACATTCTTTCTTAACGCCGACGCGTTTTTTGCCCAAAACGCGGCATTCGGTTTAACTTACGACGACGTGTCGCTCGCGACGCAATACTCCGATATACTACCGCGCCAGACGCGCCTGGACACTTCAATTTCAGACAAAGTATCGCTCGCGCTTCCCATAATTTCCTCTGACATGGATACTGTCACTGAGTCGCAAATGGCGATAGGAATGGCGCTCAATGGCGGCCTTGGGCTGATACATTGCAATATGTCGCAGAAGGAGCAGCAAGTAGAGGTCGCGCGCGTAAAAAATTACATACACGGGCTGATACAGGAGCCGATAAAAGTATCGCCTGAAATGCATATCGGCGATGTCCTAAAACTTGTAGCGGATAAAAATTTCAGGTTCAGGACCTTCCCCGTGGTTGACGCCTCAAACAAGCTCGTGGGGCTTCTTCCCGGAAGCATCGTAAAGGGCCGCTACGCAGCCCTTCCCGTTTCGCGCGCGATGACCCCCCGCAAAGACGTCTTTACCGTCGCCCAAAAGGACCTTGGCTCCGATCCCATAGCGGTCGCCGACGCATTTTTCGACGAGCACTTCGGCGTGCATAAGCTACTTGTAGTGGACTCCGACGACAAGCTCCGCGGGCTCTTCACTTTAAGCGATATCGAGCGCATCTCCGACGAGCGCTCCTCAACCCAGAAAAACGCCCGCGACTCAAAGTTCCGCCTCTTGTGCGGGGCCTCTATTGCGCTAATGCGCAAGCCCGACGGCTCGCTCGACCTTGAAAGCATAATATCGCACGTCGGCAAGCTTGTGGACGAGGGGCTCGACGTTGCCGCCGTTTCCACAGCCCACGGCTTTACGCTCGGCGTTGGAACAGCCGTAAAGGAAATCCGCAAGGCATTCCCGGAAATTACGATAATCGGAGGTAATGTTACGAACGCAGCCGGGGTAGAATACCTCGCAGAATGCGGCGCGGACGCAATAAAAATCGGACAGGGGCCGGGCTCGATTTGCACAACGCGCATGGTGGCGGGCGTCGGCATTCCGCAGCTTACGGCGCTCTACGTTTGCTCAAAGCAGGCGAGAAAGCTCGGCGTGCGCACGATTGCCGACGGCGGCATAACCAAGAGCGGCGACATGGTGAAAGCGCTCACCCTCGCCGACGCCATGATATGCGGCGGGCTATTGGCAGGCTGCCCCGAGGCGCCCGGACAGGTCATGGAAATAAACGGCAAGATGTACAAGCAGTACCGCGGCATGGGAAGCCTTTCCGCGATGAAGGCAGGCAGCGCCGCGAGATACGGGCACGACTTCAAGGTAAAAAGCGACAAAATTACCGCCGAGGGCGTCGAGGCCCTCAAAGAGGTCTCTATGTCGCTCGACAGTGTTTTGATGCAGTTTGTAGGCGGAATACAAAGCGGCATGGGGTACCTCGGCGCGGCGGATCTGCCGGCATTGAGGGCAAACGCAAGGTACATACGCGTGACAGGCGCAGGCCAGCGCGAATCCGCTCCGCACGACGTTATTGAAATCAAGCAGCCCAAAAAATAAAAGGAGTCTGCAAAAAAGCCCGAAGTTTTAAGCTTCGGGCTTTTTTTTGGACTGCGGAAAGTCAGCATTGACTTTGCGCTTTTATTAAAAATCTATTACAGCCGAGAGATTGCCACATAAGCAACACGCAGAAATGGCTGTTTTTATGCGGGCGCTGCGCAAAGTACAGCAGGCTAAATAAATTTATTCCGATAAAATATTGAGGTGGCTAAAATTTCTAGTATAGGCGCCATGCGGTAAATTTCAAATAAAGCAAGCCGCAAAAAAACGGAGGCGATCACGAGCCTCCGTTATAAGAAAAAAATTTCAGTTTAAAAATCAGAGCGGCTGAACCCAGATGTTTCTGTAGGCAACCTTGTTGGAATGGTCTTGCAGGTTGAGCTTTATTCCGTTTCTGGGATGCTTAAAGTTTGCAAAATTGCGCGGGCCGATGCTTGTGCAAGAATACGCCGGTGTATCCTTTTGAACTAGCACTCCGTTGAGATAAACCGTGAATTTCGGGTATTCAACAAGATTGTCTCCGTCAAATTTTGCGGGGTGGTATTCGATGTCGTAGGTCTGCCATGCTTCGGGTTCGAGAGAGGCGTTTACATACGGAGGGTGCATGCGGTATATTGAGCCGCATTCGTCCCAATATCCCTCAGCTCCGAAGGAGTCGAGAACTTGCACTTCATAGGGTCCGAATATTACGCCGGAGTTTCCCCTGCCCTGTGTGCGAGCCACCCCGTATTCTGCCGGAGTTTTAAATTCGAGGTGAAGGCGGATAGCGTCAAACGACTGTTTCGTGCGGAGAGTTCCGTTCAAGTGCTTTCCGTTTTTATCTTTTCCGCCGCCCGTGACAATCATTGCGCCGTCCTTTATCTGCCAGTGCGCGGGGCCTTCGCCGGCCGTGCGTTCAAATGCGGACAAGTCTTTACCGTCAAATAGGACTATCGCACCCATCGGCGGCTTTTTGCCGAGAGTCGGGGGAACAATATTCATTCTTTTCAGAGAAATTTTTGCGGGCTTGCCGTTGTATGTCACATCGGCATCGATTTTCTGGGGGGTTATCTTGCCGTTGAGTTTTAGATTTCCCGCATCTTTTAAGATTATCTCGTTATTTTCCGCGGAGAGAGAATCGACAATCGTGTGCGGTTCGGCGCGCGCCATAATCTGCGAAAGCAGTTTCAGCCTATACCCGTTGGGGCCTTTGTAAACTTCCGCAAACAAATCCGGGAAGTTGCCGAGCGGATAGCCTTTGGCGCCGGTAATCTCGCCCTGATAAAACCCTACAAAAGGATCTTTTTGGGCAAATCCGGTTAGAGTTAAAAGTGAAGCAAGCAAGCAAAATAAAAACTTTTTCATAAGCGAAAAAGCTTATGTTAATTCGCGCTTTCGTCAATATTTTCTTTGACGGTTTGCTAAAAACGTACCGTAGTCTTAAGCCTGCAATCCGTAAAACGAGCGCACACAATTAATATTTTGAGTTAATAAAAAAACGAATATTTGTGTTTGATAAACTTTTTCGCGCTTTACCAAGCCTATGGGAAAGTGGAAATTTTAGGCAAAAGGCAGAAGCCTATTTTTTTTGGGATAATTTGCGGGCGCTTAAAATATGCGGAAAAGCCCATGCAAAAATTGGCCGCGCAATTTTCCCTAAAACAATGCAGCTTGCAAATACGCCCCCCCAAAAAAGCATTAGATACTTTTAAAAATTTCCGCCGCGCGCAATAAGTATTATAAGAAAAAATCCGTCGGGAAGAACGCGCTTGCGGGCGTCCTCCAATATCAGCGCCTCCGCTTCGTCCGCGCTTCTTACTCCCTCAAACTCTTTGCGTATTCTGCTTCCCATAGACACAGCTCCCGCGCCGCCTATCCGAACAGCGGAAACGCTCATTTTTAACACATGCAATACACTCTTAAAACGCCCAAGAAAATACAAAAAAAATGCCGCAGCCCGAAAAACATTCCAGGCCGCGGCATATTCAATAAAACAGGGCGCGCAAAACTATTCGCCAAATCCGTCGGGAAGAACGCGCTTGCGGGCGTCCTCCAATATCAGCGCCTCCGCTTCGTCCGCGCTTCTTACTCCCTCAAACTCTTTGCGTATTCTGCTTCTCACAGACACAGCTCCCGCCTCGGCCTCTTTGCGCCCGACCACAAACATATGCGGAACCCTCTCGGTTTCTGCCTTGCGGATTTTGGCGCCGAGTTTTTCGTTGGAAGCGTCTATGCCGACGCGCACTCCGTCGTCGCGCAGTTTTGCGTACAGCTTGTCCGCGTAATCCATAACGTCCGCGCCGAGCGGAATTATCCTGACCTGCTCAGGAGCCAGCCACGTCGGGAAATTGCCCGCAAAATGCTCTATCAATACGCCCGTAAAGCGTTCGAGAGAGCCGAACGGCGCACGGTGTATCATTATCGGGCGGTGTGGCTTGTTGTCCTGTCCTATGTACGACAAGTCAAAGCGCTCCGGAAGGTTGTAATCAACCTGCACAGTGCCAAGCTGCCATTCGCGGCCGATGACGTCTTTTACAACAAAGTCGATTTTCGGCCCGTAGAAAGCCGCCTCTCCTATCTCCTCAGTAAACGGAACACCGAGCCCGCGCGCGGCCTTGCGGATTGCGGCCTCGCTCTTTTCCCAATTCTCCTCGTCGCCGACGTATTTGTCACTCGCGGGATCGCGCAGGGATATTCTCACGCGGTATTCGTTCATGCCTATCGTCTTGAACACCGCCTTTACCAAATCCAGGCAGCCCTGTATTTCGGAGTCGAGCTGTTCGGGCGTGCAGAAGATGTGGGCGTCGTCCTGGGTGAAGCCGCGCACGCGCGTCATGCCGTTGAGTTCGCCGGACTGCTCCCATCTGTAAACATTGCCGAATTCTGCGAGCCTCACAGGGAGATCGCGGTAGGAATGCGGATCACTCTTGAATATCTCTACATGGAACGGGCAGTTCATGGGTTTGAGTAAAAATCCCTCAACGTCGCCCGATTCGATTTTCTTTTCAAATTCCGCAACGTCGAGATGTTCCGCCGCCATTTTCGCCAAATCTTCCCTCTCTACAATCGGCACGAACTGGGAGTCTTTGTAATACGGGAAGTGGCCGCTCGTGCGGAATAGCCCGAGCTTTCCGATGTGGGGAGTGAAAACCTGCTGGTAGCCCTGCTTGCGAAGGAGTTCGAGAATAAAGTCCTGCAAGCTCTGGCGGAGTATCGCGCCCTTCGGCTTCCACAAAATAAGCCCCTGCCCGACCCTGTCGACTATCGTGAACAGCCCGAGCTCCTTGCCGAGCTTGCGGTGGTCGCGCAATTTCGCCTCCTCCATTTGCTTGAGGTAGTTTTCAAGCTCCTCTTTGGAGGCAAAAGCCGTTCCATAGATGCGCTGGAGCTGCTTGTTTTTTTCGTCTCCGCGGTGGTATGCCCCCGCGACTGAAAGCAGTTTAAACGCCTTTATGCGGCCGGTGCAGTCGACATGCGGGCCTGCGCAAAGGTCGCAAAATTCGCCGTTGCGGTACATCGTAATCTTTTCGCCCTCGGGAATGTCCGCGAGCCTTCCGAGTTTAAATTCCTCCTGCCCCGAATCTCTTATGGCTTTTTCGGCAGCGGCGCGGTCTAGCTCTATTCTCTCAAATTTTTGGTTCTCGGAGATGATTTTTTTCATCTCGGCCTCGATTTTTGCGAGGTCTTCGCTTGTGAACTTGTGCTCCAAATCAAAATCGTAATAGAAGCCGTTTTCGGTCGCCGGACCGATATCGAGCTTTGCGTCGGGGAAAAGGCGCAATACGGCCGTCGCCAAAACGTGCGAGGCGCTGTGTCTTATTTTCAGTAGGTCTTCATTCATGATTGTTTTCCTTTCGGCGGATATTTTATTTTTGTAAGAAAAATCCGCCCTAAAAGTCAGATAATACTGGATTTCGTCCGGTAAATGTAAAGTTTTTTTAAATCAAAATGGGCCAGCAAGGGAAAATTCCCCCTATCCAACAGCTTCAATTACTGTTTCCGCAACCATTGAAAGGCCGACAGCCGCAAATACGAAGACGCGCGCATATTTCATAAATACCCAAAATTTCCGCGATTTCAGAAGCTCTGCGAACTTCGCTGCGAGAACCGCAACCAATGACAATAGCGGAAGTGCCGTAAACATAAAAAGCGCCCCCAACACGGCGGTCTGAATCCACACCGGCAGCCCCCCGGGGGTTATAAACTGCGGAATAAACGAAAGAAAAAATATTATCACTTTCGGATTGGACACATTCATTATAAATCCGCGCACAAAAATGCGCCTCCCCGCGAGCCCGCTCCCGCCGCTCTTGAAGTCGGCGTCTATCGTCTCGCGCGATATTTTTTCAAGCCACGCCCCGCGCGCGAGCCAAAGCAAATACGCCGCCCCCGCGAGCCTCACCGCCGAGAACGCTACGGGACTCGCCGCAATGGCAATCGCTACTCCGCTTACGCACAAGCATGTGTGCACTATGACTCCAGAGCACAAACCGCACGCGAGCGTAATGCCGGTGCGCGTTCCTTTTGCGAGGCTTTCGGTTATCACAAAAAGTATGTCAGGCCCCGGCATAAATACAAGGGCCGCGCAGGCTACGATATATGCAACTATTATTGAAATGTCCATATTCTCACGCGAATATGTCGGGTCTTATGGCGCGGATTCTTCCGGCGGATTCGCATAGTCCGCCAACCGCAGCGCGTTCAAGCCATATATTTTCGTACCTCGACACTATTATCTTTAAATCCCTCTGTTGGGAATCCGTCTCGGTAGAAAAGTCGCCGCGTGCTTTGCGCATTGCCCATTTTATCATTTCAACCCCCAACGAAAGCTCGGTTTTGCAAAGCTCGCCGTCGCGGCACGCGGGCGACGAACTTTCGGATAGCGCCAAGGCAAAGTCCGCCGTTCCCTCTATTGCGGAGAAATCGTAGCCGCATTCAGCCGAAAGTTTTTTTGCATCTTCGGGCGACGCAAAAAATATTTTGTGGTAAAAGCAAAAAAGCTTCATCACGGGATCTGCCCGCCCAAGCATGCAAAGCGCCCTCGAGAAATTGCCTGTGCCGTCGATAAACACAAATTTGTCGAGCGCCTCGCATACAGGCTCCGCCGACGGACACATTCCCCAAGATGCCGCGCCCCCGAGCACCAATGCGGGGTACATCGCGCACCACGGCTGGTGGTTTCCGCCGTCGCCCCACTGCGTGAGAATCATTCCCTCGGCGCCGTGCCTCTTTGCGCAGTCGCATGCGGTTTTTATGTTTTCATAAGCGCAGTCCCAGCGCGAGCCAAAAGAATTCCATGTGCTCGTTCCGGGAGCGACGAGATATTTTCTTCCCAATCGCTCCATGTATGAGCACTGCTGCTCGTACGGGTGGTCGAGGTAATACCCCCATAGAATTGGCGTCATGTCGGCGGGAAGCCGTTCGGAATATTTCGGGCTTTGCATGAGCACGTCCGCCCAAAAGCAGACCTTTTTGCCGTACTTTTCAGCCCTCTCCCTAAGCCCGAGAATATGGCGTATGTAAATACCGTATTTTCCGCCTTCGGCTTCGCACTGCGCTTTGCTGCGCCCCATGCCAAGCTCCCACGGTTCGTCTCCGCCAATATTAAAGTTTTCGCTCTCAAAATTGGGCAAAAACTGGGCGTAAAGAGAGTCCATAAAGTCGAGCGCATTCCCGTCCGGATAGAGTGTCGTGGGATATTTGCGGACAGTGCCAAGCGGGTCTACAAACGGCGCCTTGCTCTCAGCAAGATGCGCGTATTTTGGATACCTAAGCCATCTTTCCATGTGTCCGAGCCCGTTCATGTTCGGAACGAGCTCTATCCCCGCGCTTGCGCATATTTCGCCGAGCTTTCGCACAGCCGCCGCCGTCAGCGGGGACGCGTCTGCCCACACGAGCTCGTGCCCCTCGAACGCGAAAGTGTGCTCCGTATAAAGCTCGAGCCTGTTATATTTGAATAGCGCGAGCATGTCCACGAGCTTTGCTAGCTCGCCAAGCTTTGGCACTTTGCACCTGCTGATGTCCAGCATAAACCCGCGCACTTCCAAGTCCGGAGCATCGGATATCTCCACGAACCTAAACCCTCTTTTGTCGGACTGCATTCCGATTTGCCTGAGAGTTTGAAGCGCGAGCCTCGCTCCTTTTTCGGAACCTGCCCTCACCTTTATTCCGCTTTCCGAGACCGATATTTCATAGTTCTGCGCGGGCATTCCGCCGGGGTATTCTAGAGATAGGAAGTCTCCGACAGGCAATCCCAGGGAGTCTATTTTAAACTCAGCCTTATCCCACGGCAAAAAGCCGCCGCCCCATTTGACAGACTTTGGGGCAGGCAGCAAAATCGGAGCGCTTTCAGAGAAGTCCGGCATCGGCGTTAGAACGTGTGCACAAACAGCCCCGAGCGCAGTTTCGGCTCAAACCAAGTGCTTTTTGGGGGCATTATTTCGCCCGCGTCGGCAATGTCCATGAGCTGCGCAACCGTCGTTGGATACATCGAAAACGCCACGGCGAATTTTCCGGAATCTACGAGTTTTTCAAGCTCGCCGGTTCCCCTTATGCCGCCGACAAAATCTATCCTTTCGTCCGTGCGCGGATCGCCTATTTTTAGAATCGGCGACAGCACCCTGTCCTGCAAAAGCGACACATCGAGCCCTTCGACCGCGCCGAGGGACGACGTATTCTCAAATTTCAGCGTATACCATTTTTTGCCGAGGTACATATCCACAAAATTTGGGGCCGCCGGGGATTTCTCGCCGCTCTGGGTTACTGTGCACACCTTGGATAGTTTTTCGAGGAACTCAGATTTGTCCATTCCCGCCAAATCGCGCACTACGCGGTTGTAGGGCAGAATTTTCAGCTGGCCTGCGGGAAATACCACGGACAAAAACCAGTTGTAGTCTTCGTCTCCGTTATGGTTGGGGTTTTCGGCCTTTAAATCGCGCGCGCAACGCGCATTGCTCGCGCTGCGGTGGTGCCCGTCGGCGACGTATGCGCACGGAATTTTATCGAAAATCTCCTTTATTTTTGCGAGCTTTTCAGGGTCGGATATTTTCCAGCCCGTATGGCGAATGCCGTCGTTTGCGACAAAGTCGAATATAGCGTCGGCGTCGTCCTTTTCGGCGATTATCTTGTCGAGGGCAGTGCCGTCCTTAACAGTCAAAAATACGGGGCCGGTATTAGCGCGCAGGGTTTTGGTCAGGCGGTAGCGGTCGTTCTCCTTTGCGGCGCGGGTTTTTTCGTGCTTTTTTATCACGTCGGAATCGTAGTCCTCGGCGGAGAAGGTTGCGACGAGCCCCGTCTGGGAATGCCCGCCCATCTCCTGCCTGTAAAGATACATGCAGTTTTCCGGTTCGCGGACGAGGTCGCCGTTTGCTATCAGGCGCTCAAAGTTTTCTTTTGCATGGGCGTATACGGCGTCGGAGTACGGATCCGTACCCTCAGGCAGCTCTATTTCAGAGCGAACAACTCTCATAAAGCTGAGCGGCCGTCCCTCGGCCTGCTCGCATGCCTGTTGATAGTTCACCACATCGTAGGGAAGGCTTGCTATGGCTTCCGCTTTGCCTTTGGCCGGGGTGAGTCCCTTGAAACTTCTTATTTTCATACGGAGGATATTAAATTCACATTTACAGAGCTTTTTCAAGTTTTGCTTTAAAAATCTTGAAAAGATAATCTAAAAGCGCGATACTGCATGATTATGAATGGAGAAAAAATTTTTGGAATGCCGACATGCCGCCGCGGCGGTTGCATATTTTCGCTCGTAAAACTTGCCGTGCTTGCGCTAATCATAGTTGCGGTAATAGGCTATTTTGGCATAAGCTATATTGCCGACTACGCGCTAAAAACAATAACTAACGGAACCGGAATAGACGCCGGCGTAAGTTCCGTATCCATTAGCGTCACGGAGCAAAAGTTCGACGTAAAGAACTTCTATATCACCAATCCCCCGGAATACCCGAAAGGAAACGCCATAGAATTTAAGAACGCGTTTGTCGACGCCGACATTGGCATAGGCGACGTCCTCTCTAAAAAGCTCATAAAAGTGGAGGAAGTAAAAATAGAGGGGCTTAAAATATCATACGATATGAAAACTCAAAGCGGGCTTGCCAAATTTGTATCGTCGCCCGACAACAACCTAAACGACATCGTAAAGCTACTTGTCGGGACACAGGAAAAGCAAGAGCAGGAAAAACAGCAAGCCGCGGAGGAAACACCCTCTGAGCCCTATAAAATTATCCTCGGCAAGCTCGTGTTTTTGGACGGAGACGTCAAGGTCAGCGTGAACGGCAAAATAATAAACATAAAGCTGCCGAGCTTCACAGTTGAAAACCTCGACAACAACGGCGAGGGATTGACCCCTACCCAGCTTACGGTTGAAATAATGGGCAAACTCGCAAAGCAAGTGACAGTCGAAGTCGCATCCGAGCTTGCAAAGGAAGGGTTGCAAATAGGCAAAGACGTAGGCAACGACGCCGCCGACGCCACGGAAGGCGCCGCAAAAGACTTGAAAAAATCAGTCGAAAGCGCACTCAAAGATCTCTTTAACTAAGAGCATATCCGCGATTTGACGGACCACTTTATGTTAAGGCAAAAAAAACTGCCACCTTTGGCGGTTTTTTTTGATGACAATTAAGGGAATCTTCAAAATAATTTGAAATATGAGCACGAGTATAGCCCGCTTGAGTAAAGCCCGCAAAACCGCCTCTGCCACGCCCAAATACGCGGAGCTATACAACTGGATAACCGGCCTTATAGAGTCTGGGAAGCTGTCGGCCGGCGACAGGATCCCTTCAGAAAACGAACTCATAGCAAAGTTCGGTGTAAGCAATACGACAGCACGCCGCACGCTTTTAGAGCTCAAAAATAGCGGCTGGGTCAGGAAAGTCAGGGGCAGCGGAACTTTCGTCTCCGAAACGCCCCCCGGCAAGAGGCTCGTCAGGGAGCTCGGCTCTTTCGAGGCAATTCTTGGGAACTTCTCTGAAAATCTCGAGCGCGACGGATACCGCCCGAAAATAAAGGTCATCGAGAAAAAAATCGCCCGCGGCGGAGTGCATGCAAACATAGGCCATAAAACCTACTCAATAGATTCCGACGCCCTAAAAATAAGGTGTCTGCGCTATGCCGACGACACCCTGCTAAAAGACGAGACAAAATATTTTTCTTTGTCCGCATTCCCGGAAGCAGTGGAAATAAAGCCCGCGGAAATATCCGCGCGCCTGTACTCCCAAAAATCAAAAAATAAAATCGCCGAAGTAGTCCGCGATATTTCCGCCATCGTCTCCGATTCCGCCGATGGCGGGGAACTTTTCGGGCCGGGAGCCATCGCGCTAATCACGCTTGAAGGAGCGGCTCTCTGCAAAAATGGGGAAGTCGCGGAAATCGAATTCTCAAATTATAGAGCCGACAAATACAGATTCTTTGTTGGCGCGCAAAATATTTAATGAATACAATGACTAATAAAATACGCTCAATTATCCTGCTGTCTGCAACCGCAGTCTTGCAATATGCAGCCTCAGCAGACGGTGATTTTTATAAATATACGAACCACTATCCTGACCGTCCGGAATATTCTCCGACGCCGAAGCTTTTTAAGACTCCCCCGCCGTCCGCCCGCCCGCAAACTTGGTGGCATTGGGTTAACGGCAACGTCACGCGCGAGGGAATCGACGCCGATTTGAAGGAAATGGCTGACAAGGGGTATGGAGCTGCGATAATATTCTCGCTCGGCGGGGGAAAAGAGGGGCAAATAAAGTTTAATTCCCCCGAATGGTTCGAAATATTTTCGTACGCAGTTTCAAAAGCGAAGGAGTATGGAATTGAGTTAGGCATACACAACTGCGACGGCTGGTCGGAGTGCGGCGGGCCATGGGTTGGAGTCGAAGATTCGATGAAGGCGATGACCTGGGTTTTAAAGCGCTCCGACGGCGGGGAAATCGAGATTGAACAACCGCCGTCTAAATACAACTTTTACCGCGACATTGCCGTTATTGCCTATCCTGCGCGCCGCCCCGCCAAGCCTGAGGCCGCCGGCAAGCTCGCAAAGATAACGCCTGCAAACGACAATTCTTCCGTTGGCCCGGAAAGCGAAATCCCCGCAATGTTTGACGCCAACCGCGATACCATATTTAAGATATCCGCAAAAAAACGCGGCTTGGGGTATGGCGCAGTACTGGTATTTTCCGAGCCTTTCCGCGCAGGGAGCATTTATGTCGAGACAAAAATGGCGTACAGATTTCCGCCCAACATTATAATAGAAACCTCGAACGACGGAAAAAATTTTGAGAAGGCGGGAGAGTTGAAATTTGGAATGTCGCCCGTTGGCAGCGCGAAATTTAAGGAGCGCAGCGCAAAATACTGGAGGCTTTCGAGAGACGATAAAGGCTCCAACGCCGAACCAAATATGGGAATCATAGAGATGGAGCTAATTCCCGACGGGTCGGTGCCCGCTAACGCCAGCCAAATTCCGCAACATGCGGTGAAGGCGGCGCTTATAGAGCATTCAAGGACAGACATACCGCCTACGGGAAAATTTGATGTCAAGAAGGACTCGATAGTTAAACTCTCGGAAGTGAAAGTAATGGCGACACCGAAACCCGACGCAAATGGCTCGATAAAAATATCGTTGCCCGCAGGGAAATGGGAAGTTGCGCGGCTTGGATATACGACTACCGGCATGAGAGTCCACCCGTGCACAAAATACGGAGCCGGGCTTGAAATCGACAAGATGAGCAGCCGCGCCGCCGACATGCACTTTGATTCCTACATCAAAAAAATGGTTGAAGCCTCAGGTTCCGAAAAGGGCAAGACTTTTAGGTACGTCGAGACCGACTCTTGGGAATGCAAGCAGCAGACGTGGACAGAGGGATTTGAAAAAATGTTTGAAGATACAACAGGTTACGACATTTTAAAGTGGTCGCCTGTTTTCTTTGGCGCGTGCGTTGAAGGCGCGGAGAGCTCCGACAACTTTTTGTCGGATTTCAGAAGGGCCGTATCCGGAGCCATAATGAAAAACTTTTTCGGCAGGCTCGGCGAGCGCATACGCTCCGAATCCATGTCGTACGAGCTCGAGCCCGTGACAAATACGGCGATATGCGACCCGCTAAACAATTTCAGGCTCGCCGACATTCCCCAGCATGAGCAATGGAATCCGATGCGCGACCCCAATGCCGTCGCGCGCGACGGCGCCGGATATGTCGGCTTTAACGGAGTGGGCGACGAAGCCGTCTCTGCAGGGAGATTTTACGGCAAGAGGCTCGTGACGTGCGAATCTCTCACCGCGTACGTGGGGAACTGGTCCGATACCCCGCTTTCGATAAAAGGAACTCTCGAAAGGATACTGCGCGGCGGATACAACACGGTTGTATTCCACTCGTACACCCACCAGCCTGACGAAAGCGTGCCCGGTTGGCAGATAAACCCCTGGGGCACGCCGATAAACCGCAAGATAACATGGTGGCCGCTTGCAAAACCGTTTTTTAAATACATTTCGCGCGTGCAATATATGAACCAAAGCGGGCGAAGCGGAGCCAAAATATTAAATCTATATTCCGACACTATTCCGGCATTTAAAAGGAGCTTATACCTTCCCGAAAATGTGGAGTACGACATTATAAACGGCGACGGCGCACGCGAATTTTTAAAGGTGGAAAACGGAAAGCTACTGAGCCCCGGCTCCATGCGCTACGATATGCTCGTGCTGACGCCAGGAAGATTCATGAAGCTCGAAACCCTCCGCGCCGTAAAGCGGCTCGTCGAAGAGGGCGCCGCCGTCTGCGGAAGCTCGATAGGCAAGTATGAAACTCTCACAGGCGGCGACTCCGCCAAAGCCGAGTGGGAAAAGCTAAACACAGAGCTTTTTGCGGGCGGAGAAAAGAAGATTGTGAAAATTGGCAAGGGCAAAATCTACGCGAACTATTCCGCGTTTGAAGCCTGCAATGAGGAAGGCATAGAGCCTCCCGCGCTTTTCTACGACGCAGCGGGCTCCGTTAAAAAGATTCTGTCGACAAAAAGGCTCCATGCCGACGGCAGCGTCTGGTACTGGATTTTAAATACTTCCGGAGAAGACAAAACCTTCGAGTGCTCTTTCGACACCGCAGGGAAGTCGGTGCGGATATGGAATCCGTACGACGGGACGGAATCTCTCGCGGCGGTGGCTGTTCAAGACGGTTCGCGTACGCTCGTGCCTCTCAGCCTTCCGAAGCATTCTACTGTATTCGTCGTTTTTAAAGATGATCCGGACGCGCCAAAGCCGTTTGCGGAAATCAAGATAAACGGTGAAAAAGTCTTTCCGATTGCCTCCAAGAACACCGGGACAAGCAACTTTTCAATATTGCTGGAAGCCACACCCTCGCGCGACAGGCCGATAACGGCGCAAAAGCCCGATGGATACCTGCGGACCGACAACGAAAACTTCGCCGTCGCCCCGCGCGGCGAGCACCATGCAAGGGGCGCGGAATATGTCGGGACAGGCGTGAGCGTGGGCAAGAACTCGATAGCAGTCTTCGAGCACGGCGACCATCTAATAAATTCTGTGCTTGTATACAACGGCAATGTTCCCGACAAATCGAGAATATGCGTAGTATATAAAGACGGAACTCCAACGCTATATCTCAATGGACGCAAAGTGGCCGAAGGTAAAAAGTCAAAGAGAATTCCCGTAATGCCGAACAGCGCATCTGATAAATTCGGCGGAACGATAAGTTTTTATAAAACTTGCAATAAGCCTCTGGACGCGGAATCCGCGGAAAAATATTTTATTGAAGGCGAAAGCCAAAAACGCGCGCCAAACATAATGATGTCGCGCGACGGAAGAGCCTCCGCGGAATTCTTCGGCGCGGGCGAAATAGAGGCTATTGGAGCCGACGGCAAAAAGAGCGTTTTCTCCGCGGACGGAAGCTGGAAATCAATAGAAGTAAAGCCGCCGTACAAAGTGAAATTCCAGAGCGGGCGCGGCGCGCCGGAACAGGCAATTTTCAAAAAACTTGAATCGTGGACAAAGTCCGGCAACAAGGGGATTGCGAACTTTTCAGGCATAGCCGAATACTCGGCCGAATTTGAAATCCCCGAAAAAGCGCCAGGCGAAAAACTCGCGCTAAAATTCGACGACATCAAAGATGTTGCGAGAGTTCTTGTAAACGGAGTTGAAGTCGGCACATTGTGGAAGCCTCCATACGAGCTCGACATAACCTCCGCCGCAAAAGAGGGAAAAAATACACTGGCAGTTCAGGTTGCCAACACATGGGTCAACAGATGCCTCTACGACTCTTCTCTGAAAAAGCAGGAGCGCATAACATCTTCAAACGCGATGCAAACCCACTATCCCGATATTTCAAGCGGCAAGAAAAGCACATGGCCCTACCCCGCGCCCGAATCGGGAATCATTGGGAAGATTAGAATTGAATCGTCAAAAGTAGCCGAGGCGCGGTAATCCGCGCCAAGGCAAAGTGTGCCGAAGCTATCGCTTCTCTTATACGGCCCGTTTCCCCATCTGCGGAAAACGGGCCTAACTAATTGCGCACGCTTTATTGCAAAATCGTATATTTACAGCCCCCTGACCTTCTCAATACGAAGAAAATAATCGGGGATAGATCCATAAGTTGCATAGGTTCGGCACTTAGAAATTTAATCTACTTACGAAAAAAACTTGCTGTGCCCCTACGATTTACTAAACATAAAAAATATGATGAAATTTGGCATATCTCAGAATGGCAAAAAATTCAGAAGCATTGCAGCAATCGCAATTGTATTTTCTATATTACCAAACTTCGCAACGGCTCAAGACCTATATTTTAAGGACGTAAATTCGCAATCCGGAAAACTCGATTTAAGCGCAAGCTCAAATTGGTTTACCGACGCATCAAAAACCGAGCAGTTTGCCGGAAACCTTGGCGCGGGCAACAACGGCATAGTCGCTTGCGACGGGACATCAGGGACAGCGTATATCGGCTCCGATCTGACATTGGGGAATCTCGAATGGAAAATATCAGGCATCGATACAAGCGCCGACTTATCCTCTATCGCCGACTCCGCAACAATGAATATTTCCGGCAATCTCAACATGAGCCTGCTCGTGTCTACGGGAAGCGCAGAATTGTTCACCTACATGCGAATGGGAAAGGATTCCGCGATAAACGTCGGAGGAAATGTAGTAATAGACTACACAAAAAACGGGAATTGGCTGTCATTTAATATGGCCTCCGAAAGCGGCGCATCGTTTACGGTTGGCGGAGACTTTACAATAAATTCGCTAAACAGTGGATATCTAAATTTTTCCACCGGCATGACTGACTTCTCTGTAAAAGGCGTAATGCGCATTGACGGCGCGAGATGGTCGCTCGCGGGAGAGAGGGAATCAGGCACATATACAAGGACAATCGGCGGGATAAGCGGCATTGACAGCAGGCTTAACATAACAAAGAGCGGGCTTACCGTAAACCTTGTGCTCGCCAATGAGTCAAAGCAGGACGCCCTCGTAATGTATGGGCAGAGCTACGGAGGGAACTCTAAGCTCAATATAATAATGGACGCCGCCTCAGACAACGGCGCACAGATAATCAGATTCAATAAAATCACCCCAACATACAGCCAGAACCACACCGACATAGGGGATTCCAACATAAACGATATAACGGTTTCAAACGGAAGGCTCGACGTCGGCATGTATAGCGAAATGAAAGGCGGCAAGTTGTCGATTTCCGGAGAGAAAGCGGTATTTAGCGCAATTTCTAATGAAGCGGGCGGATCAGATGTGGGAAATGTTTTATTCGCAGAGGGAGAATGGAGCAGCGGAAAGATTGTCATCGACATAGAAAATGAGTCGTCCTACGACAAAATAGCCTTTGACGGGACTCTTTCAAAAACGGGAGAAAATATTTCAATAGAATTTCTATTTGACGCAAATTCGATGTCCGAACTAATACAGTCGTCCGAGACCGACAGTTTTATCCTCAGCGACGCTATTACCTACGCGGAAGGAAGCTCCATAGAAGGAACTGTGCTGAACGGGATTTATGATGGGATTAAATGGGAGGCCGTGTTCGGAGATACTTCCATGAATGTCTCTTTTACGAACATTCCCGAACCATCGTTAATATCGGCAATATTCGCTTTGGCGACAATTCCGATGCTCTTTGCAAAGCGAAGAAGGCTGTTTTGATATTTTTAGAAAACTCCGGGCTACTCCAGCCGGAGTTTTTTTATTGTCCGTCTACGCCGGACGGGTGTGCGCAAAATAAAAATATGCATTATTGACAAGCAAAATGTATAAAAGATAATAGATTTATGAAAAAGTTTTCCGTTTTATTCTCAATTATTCTAAGTGTTAACGCATTTTGCGACGAAAGTAAAATTCCTCAAAAAATGCGCGATCTGTGGGAAAATCCAATTACAGACGCGCGCATTGAAAACGGCATTCGAGCAAACCGCATGGGCGAGTTCTATCTGGACTTTGACAAGCCTGTCGAAAACCTGAACATAAAACTTGCAAGGCACGAATTTCTTTTCGGCGTGTACGCATCGCGCTCAGTATCAGAAGGCCAGCCTGTAAAATATACGGACGAACAAATAAGCAAATACGCCGATCTTTACACGCGCATATTTAACTACGGCACTGTTGCAGTCGTATGGCGCAGAGTCGAGCCGCAGGAAGGCAAGTTCCGCTGGGACTACTCAAACGACAAAAATTTAGACCTTTCCTACACGAGCAACCCGACTGTAATGCAGTCCGATACCGCCCTCGCCTTCTGCGAAAAAAATTCGATAATCCCCAAAGGCCATACTTTTTCTTGGCCGATAAGCGTATCCCACTTCATGCCGGCGTGGACTCTCGACCTTAAAAATCCCGACCTTATAGAAGCCGCCTCTAACCGCAACATTCGCGACATAGCCGATCGCTACCGCGACAGGATTAAGATATGGGACGTCGTAAACGAAGCCGCGGATTACAGGGATAAAGGCTCAATCCTATATGACGATTATGTCTACAAGGCTTTTAAAGAAGCCGAACGCTGTCTTCCCTCGGACGACAAATTCCTGATAAACGAAACAACCTCCGCTTGGTATCAATATATAAGAGACGAGCAAACCGGCCGCTTTTTCCTACTCGTAAAAAATCTTATAGACCGCGGCGCGAAAGTCGACGGAATCGGGCTGCAATTCCACTTCTTCTCCGACAAGGCATTTGGGGACGTTTTGGACGGCAAAACTTTCACTCCGCGCGATATGACAAAGGCGCTCGACGGCTACGCAAAACTTGGCAGGCCGCTGCATATCACGGAAATCACAATCCCCACAAGCCGCGGCGAGGAAGCGCAGGCATATTTTGCGAAGCAGGCTTACAGGCTGTTTTTCAGCCATCCGTCGGTTGAAGCCATCACATGGTGGAATATGCGCGACGGCCAGGCGGCCTCCAACGAAGCCCACCTGAACGGCGGGTTAATACGCGACGACCTCACACCGAAAGCTTCGTACCGCGCCCTCGAGCAGCTGATAGCCAAAGACTGGCAGACAAATGTCACTTTTGACAAACCCGTAAAAAATGCGCATTTTGAAGGTTTTTATGGAATGTACGACGTCTCGTACAAATACAACGGAAAAGAGTACAAGCAAAAAGTCTGGTTCGGCAAAAAATCCGACAAATCCCAGTCTATAACCGCCGTTCCTACGGATTGGCGCAACCGTTTTAGATAGTATTCAATAGATTTTGGAGACGCAAGGGTTGGCACACTAAGCATAGATTGGCATATGTGCATTGAATAATATTCCCAACGCTTTTGGCGGGCAAAATATTTTGCCCGCTTTTTTTTACCCGCGCGCCATTTTCCATTTTATAATTTTGTCTGATAAATCCATTTTTGGCGTGTTGGTTTTGATGCCGCAAGATTCTGCCTCGGTGCATTTGCGCATATATAAAAAAATATCGAGACTGTTGCTATACGCCGCCGCGCAGGGAAAACCTCTCCAACTTAGGTGCAATCTTCCCACCAAACATAAAAATCATAAGAATTGTGTTAAAAAAAATGGGGGCTGCAAAGCGCCCCCAAAATTTTCCATAAAAAACGTAAAAATAAACGATTGAATAAATCAGATGTAGATCTCGCGCTGCGTGCCAGGGCCATTGTCCGGGCCTATCATTCCGCGGTCCTCCATTTCATCGATAATCCTTGCGGCGCGGCCGTACCCTATTCCAAGCTTGCGCTGCAATAGGGAGGTGCTCGCCTTTTTATTTGCCTTAACAACCGCGACAGCCTTTGAGAACATAGCATCTCCGGAATCGTCGCCTCCGCCGGAATCCTCCTCCTCTTCGCCTGCGCTGTCTATCTCCTGCTGGACTTCTTCGGCGTACTCGGGCTCCCCGTTTACTTTCAGCGCGTCGACAACCCTCGCTATTTCCTCGTCCGACATAAACGCGCCCTGCGCCCTGACCATATCCGCCGAACCGTTGTTTATGTAGAGCATGTCTCCATATCCTATCAGAGTTTCCGCTCCCTTATGGTCGAGAATCGTGCGGCTGTCTATTTGCGAAGTCACTTTAAAGGCAATTCGCGTTGGGAGGTTGTTTTTTATAAGGCCTGTTATGACGTCGCGCGAAGGCCTCTGGGTTGCGACAATCAGATGTATGCCCGCAGCGCGCGCGAGCTGTGTAAGCCGCGCTATCGAGCCTTCTACCTCCTTGCCCGCAACCATCATTAGATCTGCAAGCTCGTCGATTATGCACACGATGTACGGCAGCTTTTTCTTGGGTATTTCCACGCCGGAATCGCCGCCGCTCTCGGATGCCTCTTCCTCGGAATCCACGAGAGCCGTGCGCTCCTCGGGGGTCATTGCAGCGTCGGAGGCCTCTGCTATTTGCTCGGACTGCGCGTCTTTTAAAATCTTCGCATTGAATCCCGCTATGTTGCGAACTCCTGATTCCTTAAAAATTCTGTATCTGCGCATCATCTCCGACGTCAGCCATTTGAGCGCCGCCGGCACTTTCTTAGGATCGGTGACGACAGGAATTAGCATGTGCGGAAGAGAATTGTATATCTGCATTTCGACAACCTTCGGGTCGACCATTATGAACCTGAGGTCGTCGGGCGTCATTTTGTACAGAAGTGAAAGTATTATTGAGTTTATGCAGACGCTCTTTCCGCTGCCAGTGGAGCCCGCTATCAGCGCGTGCGGCATTTTTGCGAGGTCGAGCACAATGGGCACTCCCGTTATGTCCTTGCCGAGCGCGACAGGTATCTCGGCGCGGCTCTCGTTCCATTCGCGCGATTCAATGATGTCCCTTACGCGCACGATGCCCCGGATCTTGTTCGGAATTTCTATGCCTACCGTGCCGTGACCGGGTATCGGCGCGATTATTCTGACCTTTTCGGCACGGATACCCAGAGCAATGTCGTCTTCGAGGCTCGCAATTCTGTTTAGACGAACCCCCGTGTCTGGGCGCACTTCGTAGCGGGTTATGACTGGCCCGGACGACGCCTTTACGGGGTTTACGGCAATGCCGAAGTCCGCAATTTTAGCCACTATCTCGGCCATTCGCTCCTCGTAGTTTTCGCGCTCTACATTCTGTTCTTCCTTAGGCTTATCGAGCAAATCCACCGACGGGAAAACGTATCCGTCGCGGGTTTTTGTGGGAAGCTTTGCCACATACTTTTCAGCCTTGAACTCCTCAACTTTCAGAGACTCGTGCTTCGACGTTTTTTTAGGCTCCAACGGCTTTACATTGCGCAAGTCGATATCGCCTTGGCGCGGCTCGTCTGCGGCAACGTGCTCATCAGGCTCGGGCGTTTGGGCTTCAGGTTCTTCAAACGAGGGCTCCTCAACACCGCCGTCGGAATCCGGCTGGCGGCTCGGTATAAAATCCATATCCTCTTCGTCGGAGTCAAAGCGCGACGTAAAATCGCTGATTGGAAAGTTTACCGTCTTTCTGTCTCCCTGAATTTTAGATGTATCGGATCTCGCTGTTTCCAGGCCCGTTCCCTCCAAAACCGCGTCGGCTACGCCGGCAGCAACAGCGGCGTCAGCTCTTGTAGCTTTCGGAATATCCGGGCGCGAGAATGCGTTTCTGTCTGTCTGGGGGGGTGCTGCAATCTCTACGGGCTCAACCCTCTGTGCGGGAACCGGCGCGCGCGAAACTTCCGCAACGTTCCTGCGCGCAGCCATGCTTTGCGATAAAATCTTTTCCTCAGATTCTCCCGCAGACTCTCTGCGCCTACCAAATAGAACAGACGGTAAAAACGCTATCGCCTTGAAAATTATCTTTGCCACACGAAGAAAAACCGACGGCGATTTTTTAGCCGCCCCCGCGAGCTCCTTTGCCGCCTCGACAGGGCTGTCCACAAACACAACTATTACGCAAAATAAAAATAGAATTCCGACGAGCGCCAAACTCCCGAATATGTCGAGAAACGGCTTCAACGCATTGTCAAAAACTACCGTCCCGAATTTTCCACCCCATCCCAAGGGCCAAAAGGCGCTCTGTTCCCCGGAAGTTTCCACACCGCCCTGAAGTATCGCGCATAATATGGAAAAAAGCAGTATTCCGCCTACCGCGCAGACGAATTCAAGCTTTGAAATTCCCCTCGCCCTCCTTTGCCACAATAGAACTCCAAGCCAAAAAATATACACCGGTATTGTGTACGCCGCAGCACCGAGGGATATTATGGCAAGCAGCGTGAATGTCGCCCCAAATGCCCCGCAAAGATTTTCGCCGTATATTTCGGTTGTGGGCAAAAACGACTCCAAGTAGGATCTAAAAAAAATGTTTTGGCTCGGGGCATATGAAAACGCCGAAACCATAAGTATAAATGCAACAAAAATAAATACGCTGCCTATTATTGGGCGGCGGCGTCCCACCACCTCACCCAATTTTTCTCCGCGCTTTTTAGGTTCTTTTGCCATTTCTTATAAAAATTTTCTCCGTATGTTTTGGCGCCCGTACAATGTAGCAAATGAAATGCGGGCGCCGGTTGTTAATGTTAAAATTTTCCCGATGGGGGCAAATGTCAAAATTTTTTGTCGAGCAATTTTTGCGCGTGAGCTACCGCCGACTCCGAATTTCTGTCGCCGAGCATTCTTGCAAGCTCGCTTACCCTGCGCTTTTTATCGCCGTCGATTCTCGCAATGGAAACGCTCGTTGAAGTTTTTGTCTGGGATTTTTCCACGAGGAAATGTCCGTTTGCGCACGCCGCAACTTGCGGCAGGTGTGTCACGCAGAAAACCTGGTGGCTTTTCGACAATTCCGCAAGCCTCTTCCCGACCTCCGCGCCAATTTCCCCGCCGACATTGGCGTCTACTTCGTCGAACACGAGCAGCGGGGTTGCATCGGCGTCGGCAAGCGTCGTTTTTAGCGCGAGCATCACCCGCGCAAGCTCTCCGCTCGAAGCTATTTTTGCGAGCGGCAAAAGCGGCTGCCCTGGATTTGCCATAAACATAAATTCGCAGGAGCTCCCGCAATCGGGCGAAGGTTCAGGCTCGGCGGATATAGATATGCCGAATCTGGCATTTTTAAATCCAAGCCCCAAAAGTGTCTTGGACGCGCGCTCGGCGAGTTTCTTTGCGGCTTTTTCGCGGGCTTTCAATATCTTATCCGCAATCGGCGCGAGAGACTCGAGAAGTTCGTCGGCGCGCCTGCGCAATTTTTCCATAGTTGCCCTGACGTCGGACTGGTTTTCAATTTTTGCCGCCATTTCGCGCCTGGCAGACAGCACGGACTCAACCGAGTTGCCGAATTTTCTGCAAAGCCCAAGCCAGTCGGTCATCTTTCGGCGGACCGTCTCAATCTGAGACTCGTCCATATTCGAGGAGCGCGCGAGATTCGCGTACTCGGAGGAAATGTCCGCAAGCTCGAGCCCCACTCCCCTTAGCCGTTCAGACAGCGATTCCGCCGCCACCGAAAAACGCGATATTTCCGACGCAAATTTTGACGCCGCCGCAAGTTTTTCGAGTATTCCGCCGTCGCCGTCTATCGCCTCCGCAACGGCCGAGGATTTTTCTACTATGTCGCTCGCGGCCTCCGCGAGTTTCGATTTTTCCTCAAGCTCCGCAATGCTTTCCTCGGTCGGGTTCACTGCGTCTATCGCAGCTATGCGCGAGCGCAAAAATTCGATTTCGTCCTCCCCGAGACTCTTTGTTTGCGAGAGCGACTCTATATTTAAAAGCGTCTGTCTGCGCTCCGAATAAATGCGCATGTATTCTTCGAGAAGCTGCGAGTCTCCCGCAAAAGTGTCGAGCATTTCGAGCTGGTTTTTGCGCGAGAATAATTTTTGCGGCTCCCCCGGCCCGTGGAAGTCTATCCAGTATCCGCCGAGCTTTGAAAGGAACGAGAGCGGCGCGGGGGACGAGTTCACAAACGCCCTCGACGGCTTCGAGATTCCAACTACCCGCGATATCAAAAGCGTTCCGTCCTCGCACGGCGGCAGCCCTGCCGATTCCAAAAGTCTGTCGATTTTAGAGGTGTCTTTAAAACGCAAAACCGCTTCTACCCTGCAAGTGTCAGAATGTCCGCCCACGGCCTCCTTGCCGCATCTTGCGCCTGAAAGCATAGCGAGCGCACCAAGCAGCACGCTTTTTCCCGCGCCCGTCTCGCCGGTGACTGCCGTAAAGCCCTCGGTAAAGTCGATTTCGGCGCGCTCCAAGAGCGCGAGATTTTCTATCCTCAAATACTCGATCATTCTTCGCTTATTTTTGCCATATCCTGGCAAATTTTCCAAGCCGGTTTTTCACGTTTTTAAGATATTTTCGCAAAACTCTCCATTTTGCCGACTCAAAGAAGGAAGTTTTGAGAAAAAAATTTACGTCCAAAAAGAAAAGATTTTAAGAAAAGTTCGCGGCGGGAATTTTTAATGTGGGGGAAATCCCATGCCGGCGTGGGTGAATCGCCGCGATATTTTTACATAAATTCCAACGAGTAAAGGACTTTTTTGCAAGCCCGCCCGCGTGTAAAAGTTTTAACATTCCTATTGCCTTTTTATCGCAAAAGTATTTTTCTCTAATTTGAGAGATGAGACAAAAAAGCCTTTCCAATTCGCGCGACCGCATAAGCATGAAAGATATAGCCAACGCCCTTGGGATATCAAAAGTATGCGTTAGCCTTGCCCTAAGGGGCGCAAAAAACATATCGGAAGAGACAAAAAAACGCGTTTTTGAAACTGCCTATAAAATGGGATATAAAAAAGACGCACTTCTTTCCAATGTGATGTCGAACATACGCTCGCGCAAAAAGAAGGACGATTTCTGCGGGACAATCGCGCTTATCAATGCAAACAAAGATAAAGACGCCACTGTAAAATACCCAATTTTTGAAAAATATATAAGCGGCATAAGGGCGGAATCAAAAGAGATAGGGTACTCCCTCTACGAGGTTTGGCTGCACGACAAAACATTAACCCCGCACAAACTAAGCGACATAATGAAGGCGCGCGGCATTCGCGGCGGAATTATCCTCGGGCACGTATCGTCGGACAGCCTCCCGATCGGATTTTCAGAAATATGGAGAGATTTTAAATTTGTCTCCGCAGGCATAAAAACAAACAACCCGATGGTTGACTTTGTTTCCGCCGATAAATTTCTTATAGCCCGCCGCGCGGCGGAAAAAGCCATTGAAAAGGGCTGCAAACGGCTTGGGCTCGTCCTCGAAAAATCGGTGGACGACATCGTTGACGGGCGTTTTAGCGGGGGATTTTTAAGGGCCCAACTCGCCCTGCCCGAGAAAGAGAGAATTCCTCCGTTTCTTGAAGTTGCCGAGGCTAAGGAAAACCCAAAAATCTTTTATGCCTGGATGAAAAAATATAAGCCCGATTCGATTCTTTCGATTTCAAACCAGACGCGCGAATGGCTTGAAAGCGACAGTGTGACTCTTCCGGAAGACATAGGCATTATCTGCATTGACACTCCAAATTTCGGGCATGAATGGGTAGGTTTGGATCAAAACTACGAACTCGTAGGCAAAATGGCTGTGAGGCGGCTCTCCGATTTGCTAAACCATTCGGCTTCGTCGGGAAGTTTCGGGGTCACAACAGCTACTGTCATCGCGCCGAAGTGGACGGACGTAATATCAATACGCCATAAGACTTACAGCAACAAGCCATCGCATTGATTTTTATATCAGCCCCTGCGCTTTGCATCATATTTAAGTTATGCCAGCCCGCCGCTTCGCTTTTATTGGCAGATGCCGCCAACTCTTTAAAACACGCAAAAATTCATAAGAATATTACTGGTTTCGCAATATTTTTATGCAACTAAAGTTGGCTAAATAAAAATGCAAATAAGGCGCAAATATTGCGCCAAAATATTTTTATCCACACCACAGGAACAATAAAACCGCAAGCACAATAGAAAATCTATCCTCTCTTGCGGTTTAGAAATAAACCATAAATAATGCAGGCAATCTGCGGCAAACAGAATTAAAAAATACGTCGGCGCTGCAAAATATGCCGGCATTTCGGGCGGCGGCCTGCGCCGCCCGGCCAGTTTAAAAAAATCCCTCTACTTATCCGTAGGCACAATCCTGAAGTTTTCGACGTGGTACGACGGGTCGGCGCGGAATGTTAGCTTTACGTTGTATTGCTTTTCGAGATTCAGCAAGTACACATAGTCCTCGTTTTGAAGGCGCTGCAAATTTTCTGGGTGCAACATTATCAGCATTCCGATTTCCTTCTCGGGACCAACTGTATCGCGCAGATTCCGGCAAGTCGCTACAATCTTGCGCTGAATCTCGCCGCTCATTGTGCGCGCGCTCTTTACTATGCCCTTGCCTCCGCAGTACGGGCAAGCGACATATATGCCGCTTGAATTGCTCTGGGCGTGGCGCTGGCGAGTCATCTGCATGATGCCGAGCTGCGAGATGGGCAGCACTTGGCTCTTCGCCTTGTCCTTTTCCATCTCCTCTTTAAGCCGCTTGTAGACAGTCTGCCTATCCTTACGGCTCTTCATGTCGATTGTGTCTATAATGATTAGTCCGCCGAGATTTCTCAGCCTCACTTGTCGCGCCGCCTCTGTGACGGCCTCCAAGTTTGCCTGCAAAATAAAATCTTTTCCGTCGGCGTCCTTGCCCTTGTGGGAACCCGTATTTACGTCTATCGCAACGAGGGCCTCGGTCTCGTCTATGACGATTTCGCCGCCAGAGGGGAGCGGAACGCGGCGCTGGAAAGTCTGGGCTATTTGGCGCTCTATATTGTAGCGCTCGAATATCGGTATGTTTTCTTTAAAAAGCTGGATTTTGCTCCTGGCGCGACGCGATATTTCGGAGACGGAACCTAATATGCGCTCGTATTCGTGGCGGCTGTCTATCAAGATTCTGTCGGTCTGCTCGGTAAGGAAGTCGCGCACAGTGCGCTCGATGAGATCGGGCTCCTTGTATATCAGCGCGGGAGCCGGGGTCGATTCTATGCGCTGCTGTATTTGCTTCCAAATGTTCAGCAAAATGTGCAAGTCGCGCACAAAGTATGTCCAGCGCTTGCCCTGCCCGGCCGTGCGGACTATCACGCCCATTCCTTCCGGAATCTTCATCGACCTCAAAATTTTCTTTATTCTATCGCGCTCTTTTCTGTCCTCTATTTTGCGGGAAATTCCGCATTGCCCGGCGTAGGGCATCAAGACGAGATAGCGGCCTGGAATTGCTATATTCGTAGTTATCCTCGGGCCTTTTGTGCCAATTTGAGTCTTTGTTATTTGTACGATTATCTCGGTTCCGATTGGAAATTTCTCGGGAATATCCTTGGCGGAAAATTTTTGGGCGTTTTTCTTTTGCTCCTTGCTGCGGTTTTCGCGCACTATCTCGTAGGTCGTGTTGTCGGTGGTGGAGGGGAATATGTCCCAATAATGCAAAAAAGCGTTCTTGGGCTGGCCGATATCCACAAACGCCGCCTTTAATCCAGGTTCGAGATTTTGTATTTTGCCCTTAAAAATTGCGCCGACCATGCTTTCGTCGCCGGGGCGCTCTATTTCAAACTTTTGCATGACGCCGTCGGCGAGCAGCGCAACGCGCTTCTCAAACGGCTCCACATTTATGACAATTTCGCGGTACGGTTCGTCGTCGCGCTTTAGCAGCTTTATTATTTTTTCGAGAAGCGGGCGCTTTTTCGCGCGCATCTTGGCTTCGAGATTCAGCTGCTCTTCGGGTATTGGTTCAACAATTTCCTCCGGAGGTTTCTTTGTCAAATCGTCAATTTTATAATCGGTATTTTCTTGTTTCATTGTTTCGCTTTAATATTTTCGGCGAAACTTTCGGAAATTACGAGTACGCCCTTCTGTGCCTGTAAACGCTTTGGACAAGACCGAGAAGTATGCAACACGTCAGTACGAAAGTTCCGCCATAACTCATCATTGGCAGCGGCAGACCGGTTATCGGCATTACGCCGATAGTCATGCCGACATTTATGAAAGCATGCGTCATTAAAATTGCCGCAATTCCGATGCATAGGAATTGCCCGAATTTGTCCCTCGAAACCTGCGCCGACAGCAGGCAGCCGAATATGACAATTACGGACATCAAAAGAATTGCGGCCGCGGCTCCGACGAAGCCGGACTCTTCGGCTACAACCGAAAAGATAAAGTCGTTATACGCCACGCTTGAAGGCAGATAGCCAAGCTTTGCCTGTGTGCCTTGAGCGTGCCCCTTGCCGAGGATTCCGCCTGACCCCACTGAGATCAAGCTCTGGCGCTGGTTCCAACTCACGCCAAGCCCCCGCGGATCGACTACATCGGGCGCCACAAATGCCAATATTCTGTTGCGCTGGTAGTCTTTCATCGGCAGACAAAACGGTGCGCTCGACCCATACGCGTTGCGCGAAGAAGCCTCGCTCGCCGTCATCTTATTGTCTTTCAAGAAATTGCTATATCCCCATATATCGGCGGCAACAAGCCCCACCGTTGCCGCACACAGCAGCATCAGTATTGCGAAAAACCGCTTTGGCAATGTGGATATGTACAGCATCGCAAACAGCATTGGTATAAAGACAAGAGTAGAACCTAAGTCAGGCTGCAAAAAAATCAACAAAATTGGAATAAAAAATACAATGCCAAGCTTTATCCAAAACTTGTAGTTGTCCTTAAATTTTCCGATTTTTGTCTTGGCGAATAGGGCCGCCGCCATAATGCATGTACCTATCTTGGCTATCTCGGAGGGCTGTATGGAGATTAGCCCAAAGTCTATCCACCGCGTCGCGTTGTACCTGCTTTCGACAAACGGCACGGGAATGCCAAGGCACTCTTTCAGCGCGAGCGGTATTAGCAATATTATCGACAATCCGTACACGGCGGGGGCAAAATTGTAAAATATCCGGTAATCTATGCGCGAAAGCACAAAATAGACCGGCAGCCCCGCAAACACGAAAAATATTATCTGCTTGAACCAAAACTGCCTCGATAACGGAATTTCATCTATATTATAGCTTTGCGTAGAATATATAAATGCGACTCCCATGGCGAAGAGCAAAAACATTCCCACGTAAATCGCGGGATTGCTTCTCGCCTTTTTTATATGGGGAACTTCCCCGTATATTTCTTTTTGGGAGTCCGTCATGCTGGTTTTACAGACAAATATTTTAATATTGAATCCGGCGTTGAACCTTTTCTGCGCGCGTACGCTTCAAGCTGGTCGTAGCCTATTTCGGCTGAAAAGTATTTTGCGCGCGGATTGGGAATCCATACTGCGCAAACGCTCGAAACAGGCGTCATCATAAAGTTCTCCGTAAAATCGACACCTATCGAATTTACGGAATCGAGAAGTTTCTTAAATTTAGCCTTTTCCGAGTGGTCCGGATATGCGGGGTAGCCGACAGCCGGACGCACCGCCGAAAGCTTTACATGCCCGGACGTTTTACATGCCGGGCAGCCGCAATCAGCAGAATGCCTTTTAAACGCAGCCTCCGCCAACGGCGCAAGAATACGGTTTCCAGCGTATTCCGACAGGGCTTCGGCAGCCATGTCGCAAATTGTGCGGGCTGTCATATAAGAATACTCGTCTCCCGATTCTTTCAGCTTAGAGCAAAATTCTTCGGCTTCGCGCCCAACGGTTGCGATATACATGCCGATGAACGAGCCGGACGGAGCTACATAATCCGCCAAACACAGGCATTTGCCGTCGGAATCGGGCCTTTGCGAACGCATAAAGCACAGCTTTTCAACAAATCCCGAAGCGTCGTACAATTCGACGTCGTCTCCTGCCGGCCTCGCTCCGTAAACCGCATATCGGATTTTAGGCCTCGCAATCCCCGCCAATTTTTCGAGCATTTTGAAAGTGTCTTTAAAAAACCCGTCCAAACCGTTCGACTTTCCCAAATCCTCGGGGATTTTCGCCCCGCCAACTTTCCATGCCCTCAAATACATATACCATGGCATTTCCAGTTTGGAAAAATCCGCCCCGGCGGTCTTTACCTCGAATTTTGGCATATTTTCCAATTCGGGAAATTCGCACTCAAATTTTTTAGTCACTGCCTCCGTATATGGGATAAGCTTGGCCTTCTTTGACTCCGCTGACTTTTCCTCGAACTCCGCGCGAATCTTTCCGTACCTTGCGGAAACCTCCGCCTCAAAGAGCTTTTTAGTCGCCGCAGATGTAAGAGACGCACACACACCTGCCGACAGCCCGGCGTCCTCAACCCTAACAACAGTCCCTGAGTACAGCGGCGCGAGTTTTACCGCGGCGTGCAAATCGCTCGTTGTCGCCCCGCCAACCATGACAGGAACTTTTAAGCCCTCGCGTTCGAGCATCTGGACAACTCTCGCCATCTCGTCCAAAGACGGCGTTATCAACCCGCTCAGCCCGACGATGTCGGCGCCTCGCGCGGCCTCCACAATCCGCTCGGGCTCAACCATCACGCCCAGATCCTCAACCCTAAATCCGTTGCACGACAGCACGACAGACACTATGTTCTTGCCAATGTCGTGGACGTCGCCCTTTACGGTTGCGACCACCACTTTCGGCCCCGACGCCGCCGCGCCTTTTGGCATGTATGGTTCGAGCACGGCGACAGCGCGCTTCATGACGCGCGCGCTCTTTACAACCTGCGGAAGGAACATCTTTCCCTCGCCGAAAAGTTCCCCAACTTTGCGCATGGCTGACATCAACGGCTTTTCAATGACTTCAAGCGGATTGCCAAGCTCCCCGTAGAAGTGCATCGCTACCTCCTCCGCTTTGTCCTCCTCGCCCTTAATGAAAATCCGCATGAGCCTTTCGTTCCACGGCAACGAATCCCAGTCCGACTGTTCGCGGTGCTTCGTTGTATCGCCCTTGTACTCACCCGCGATTTCAAGCAGCCTTTCCGACGCCTCAGGATCAGTATTGAGTACGACGTCCTCAACGGCCTTTCGAAGTTTCGGGTCAATTTCATCGTAAGGGGCGAGCATTCCCGCATTTACAATTCCCATGTCCAGCCCCGCATTGCGCGCGTGGTATAAAAACACGCTGTGCATGGCTTCCCTTACCGGATTGTTCCCCCTGAACGCGAAACTTATATTGCTAACCCCTGCGCTCGTGCGCGCATACGGGCATTTAGCTTTTATTCTGCGCACAGCCTCTATAAAGTCCGCCCCGTATGAGTCGTGCTCCGCCATTCCGGTTGCGACAGTCAAAACATTTGCGTCAAAAATTATGTCCTCGGGGTTAAACCCAGCCTTTTCAACCAAAATCCCATACGCCCTGACGCATATCTCGACGCGCCTGTCGAGCGTCGTTGCCTGCCCCTGCTCGTCAAATGCCATGACGACTGCGGCAGCCCCGAATTTCTTTATTTCGCCTGCGCACTTCAAAAATTCGCCCTCGCCGTTTTTTAGGCTTATCGAATTTACAATCGGCTTGCCCTGCACGCATTTGAGTCCTGCTACAATCGTATTCCAGTCGGACGAATCTATCATTATCGGAACCCGCGATATCTCAGGCTCCGACCCTACGAGGTTCAAAAAGCGCTTCATGCAGGCGGGGGAATCTAGCATTCCCTCATCGAAATTTACGTCGATTATGTTTGCCCCGTTTTCGACCTGTCCCCGCGCGACAGACAGCGCGTCGGAAAAGCGCCCTTCCTTTATCATTTTTCGGAATGCGGCCGAGCCCATTACATTGGTGCGCTCTCCGACAAATGCAAACGGGGCGTTTTTCTCGGGGAGCACAAACGGTTCAAGCCCCGAAAGCGCGAGCGCATGCGATCTTTCGCGCGGCTTTCTCGGCGCGAACCCGGAACATGCGCGCACTATCGCCTCTATGTGCTTTGGGGTCGTGCCACAGCAGCCGCCAAATATGTTTACGAGCCCCTCGCGGGCGTATTCGGAAAGCTTTGAGGCAGTCATTTCCGGAGTCTCGTCGTATCCGGACTCGGAAAAGGGATTGGGCATTCCGGCGTTTGGATAGCAATGGGTGTAGCACTCCGCAATTCTGTCGAATACCTCCACATACGGGCGCATTTTATCCGCCCCGAGCGCGCAATTTAATCCCACAAAAAGAGGCTCGGCATGGCGTATCGAAGCATAAAACGCCTCTATCGTCTGCCCGCTCAAAATTCTGCCTGAAGCGTCAGAAACAGTCATGCTTATGCCAATAGGCGGGCGCTCCCCCCACTTTTGGCACAGGCTGAGATACGCATACAACGCAGCCTTGACATTGAGCGTGTCGAATGCCGTCTCCACGAGGAATACGTCAACCCCCGCCGAATACAAAGACTCCATTTGCGGGGTATACGCCGCGACAAGCTCGTCGAAATCTACAGCGCGCGCCGCGGGATCCTCCACGTCGGCCGATATGCTCGCCGACTTATTCATCGGGCCTATCGAGCCTGCAACAAAAAGCTCCTTTCCGCCAAGCCGCGCGGACGCCTCCGACGCCTCCGCTTTCGCAATCTCAACGGCGCGCGCGTTCATGCGGCGCACCAAATCCTCCCCGTTGCCGTATTCGGACTGCACCAGAAGATTCGCCCCAAAGGTTCCGGTCGTCACTATGTCGGAACCTGCATTGTAATAGGCGCGATTGATTTTCGCAATTATGTCAGGGCGGGTAAGATTTAGTATGTCGTTGTTTCCAAGCTGGGAGATCTCGTTTGATTCGAGCTCCGGCAATCCGCGGCGGAAGTCCGCCTCGGAAAGTTTTTCGCGCTGGACTAGCGTACCCATAGCGCCGTCGAGAAATACGGCGCGCGTTTGAAGAAGTTTTTTTAATTTTCGTCCGCTTTCGGACAACGGAATATTAGACATTTCAAGAAATTATTTTTCCATTTCTGATTTCATGTGCGCAATAAGCCTTTCATTAAAGGCCTTTGCGCCGTCGTGGCCCATACGGCGCAGAGCCTGCACCATGGCTGCCACCTCAACGAGCCTCGCCATGTCGCGGCCGGGCCGGACAGGTATTATAAAATGCGGTATCTGAACTCCGAGCACGTCGAAATAATTTTTATCGAGCCCCGTTCTGTCTTCCACAATCCCGGGCTGCCACTCGACAAACGTCACTATCATGTCAATCGACTTTTCAAGCCGCACGCAGCGTATTCCGAACAGCTCGGCTACATTTATAATTCCGATTCCCCTGCACTCCATATACCCGCGGTTTAGCTCGTTTCCCTTCCCCAAGATGGTGTCGTCGCCGATTTTTTGGCAATAGACGAGATCGTCCGCAACAAGGGGGTGCCCGTGGTCTATAAGCGCGAGCGCACATTCGCTCTTGCCGATGCCGCTGTCTCCGCGAATGAGAGTCCCGATGCCTTTTATGTCAAGCAGCGTTCCGTGCAGAGACATTCTGGGGGCAAACATTCTGTCGAGCCTGACGAGAACCTCCGCGGAAAATTCCTTTGATTTCATCCTTGTTCGCATCAGGGGAATGTGATGCTTTTGCACGGCGTCAATCATAGGCTTTGTCGGCGCGAGATTCCTGGAAATTACTATGCATGGAATTTCATGCGCAATCATTTCCTCCATAACCTCGAACTGCCTTTGGTCGGGAAGGTCGCGCATATACGCCATTTCGCCCGCCCCGAAAAGCTGTATGCGGCTCGACGCAAAATTTTTATAGTAGCCAGTTATTGCGAGCGCCGGACGGTTTATCGTGGGTTCGAGTATCATTCTGTCGAAGCCGTCCTCGCCGCATATTAGCTGCAAATCTATCGTGTCTTTAAAATAGTCGAAGAATTTTCTTACGGATATCTCTTCGGGAACTTTGATTTTATTGCTTCGCAGGGACATTATTGCTTTCCTTTCGCGCGGATAGATAGGCGGGCTACATCGAGAAATTTTCGCCGAGATAGAATTTTCTGCTTTGTTCGTCGTTGACGAGGAATTCGCTCGTGCCCTCGCATAAAACTGTTCCGTCGTGTATCAGGTATGCGCGGTCGACTATGCTTAGGGTTTCGCGCACATTGTGGTCGGTTATCAGCACGCCTATGTTTTTAGCTTTCAATCCCCTGATTATATCCTGCACTTCCGCGACGCTTATGGGGTCGACGCCGCTGAAAGGCTCGTCCATCAGGAGGAATTTCGGGCGCGCAGTCAGCGCGCGCGTTATTTCAAGCCGCCTGCGCTCGCCCCCGGACAGAGTGAACGCCGGCTGGTCCGCGAGGTGCGACAAATTCAATTCTTCGAGCATCGACTGCACAAAATCTTTGAGCTCTCCTTTCGGTATCGGGAGATTTTCCGCGACCGCCAATATATTTTGCCTTACAGTCAGCTTTCTGAAAACGGAGGGTTCTTGCGGCAAGTACCCAATTCCCATTCTGGCGCGCTTGTACATTGGAACTTCCGTTATGTCTGCGCCGTCGAGAAACACTTCGCCTTCGGTTGCCGGGACAAGCCCGACAATCATATAGAAACTGGTAGTCTTGCCCGCGCCGTTGGGGCCGAGAAGCCCGACTATTTCTCCCGCGCGCAAGTCTATGTTTACACCTTTTACAACGCGGCGCTTGCCGTATTGCTTTACGAGATTGCGGGTTTTGATGTACGAGTTGCCGTCTTGAAATTCCATATAAAAAAACAATATCAATTATGGGCGTCCTGCAACAAAAAAGAAATTCCTAACCTCGCGAAACAGCGAAGCGGAACGCGCAAATTTTTAATTATATTTTTTCGCTCACCGACCTTCTTGCGACAAGCCCTTTCGCAATGTGTAATATATTCCGCAAATCCACAGGAAGTATGCGGCAATAGGCATTATCAAGAATGCGAATACCGTTGAAAAGAAAAATGCGGCAGATTCCCTCCATCTCTTTTGCATAAAAAGGCCAAAACCAGGAATCATGAACGATGCCAAAACGTCCACGACAATTCCCGCATTTTTTTCAAATTTTCCCATATATTTGCATTCCGCGCAATTCATGCCCTTCGGCAATCAACCCGCGCGCTCAAATCCCTCTACGGCGCGTTAAATTTAAAAATAGTTCGACGCATTAAACGGGCGCGCTACGCCTTTAATTTCTATGGAAACATCATTCCAATCCCGGCAATGCGAAAATTTTAAAGCCAGCATTTTTTTTGCTTTAACACGGCATTTAGCCACCCGTTCAAAACGGCCAACGCAAAAATTAAAGCCCATTTGGACGCCGCATCAAAAAATCCCCGCATTCAAACGCCCCGCATGATTGCAATCAAGCCGCCGGAAACAAGCTGTCTAAGCAAGCCTAAAAAATTCTTTCGCGCAAAAGACAGCCGCGCAAAAGAATTTTTTACTAACCCTGAATCATAGCAACCCAAAGGTTAAAAGTGGATTGCCAAAAACAAATCGCCGCCGCATTTGCGGCGGCGATTTGTGGGAGATTACTTTGCGGCAGGCGCGTTGGCGTTGACAGCCTTTATCACGTCTTGCGTAATGTCGGCTTCGGGCTTTGAAAAATGGCAGACAGTCTTTTCAATTATGTAGTCCGCATTTTTCTCTTTTGCGACAGTCTTAATTATCTCCGATATTTCCTGCATGTGGATTTTACGGATGCCGGCCGCGTTTTCCTGAAGCTTTTGGGCAGTTGTGCGGCGCATATTTTCCATATTCTGCTCTATCTGGCGGATTTGGACAATTATCGGCTGCGCCTCGGTTTCGAGAATCTTGCGCTTGGCGTCTTCTGCGAGCGCCGGATTCTGCGCCTTCGTCTGGATTTCCTGAATTTTCTTCATCAGATCCTGGCGCTGCTTGTTCATCTTTTCAAGCTCTGCGTTGGTGGCGTCGACAGAAGTCTTTATCTGGGCCGCGGCTTCCTTGGCCTTGTAATAGTTGGAATACACCTCCGCCATGTTCACAACATATATGTTGGTCGCGGCATGGAGCATTGTCGCGGCGAAAACGCCGGCTAATATAAGCGATATCTTTTTCATAATTTCTTTCTTGTTTAGTCTTAATTTTAAAAAAAATGTTCAGACAAATTTTATTTTTTTAAAATACGGTGCCGAACGAGAAGTTAAACTGCATGCCGTCGTCGTTGTACTCGTCCGATTTCAATGGGAAGCCGAGGTCTATTCTCATGGGGGCGCCCATTAGCAACACGCGGAAGCCAAAGCCAAAGTCGGAGCAATAGTCGGAGGGATTCCAATCCCACGAGTCGCTGTTTACAAAACCGATGTCGTAGAATACGGCAAAACGCACGGGATTGAACAACTCTATCGAATATTCAGCCGACACAAACGCAAAAGTGTTTCCGCCCAAAGGCTCTTCGGTGGTCGGGTCGAGCTTGCCGACTTTCCTGTATTTGAAGCCGCGCATATTGTACCCGCCGCCTAGGAAGAACCTTTCGAAGTACGGAACGTCCTTTCCGCCGTAGCCCTGCACTGTACCCGTTCTACCGACTATCGAGAACACCTGCTTGCCAAAATCAAACGTCGGAATCCACCAGCCTGCGCGCGCCTCTATGCGGTATAAATTGGTTTGACCCATGAGGGGGCCGCCGGCCAAATCCTGTATCAATTCAAGTCTCGTTCCGCGCGTCGGGGTCATATAGCTGTCGCGTGTATCCCTCAGGAAAGACAGGCTTATTTGCGACAGCGAACGGCTGCCTATATCCTGTTCTGGTATTACATTTCCGCGGATTTTATTGTCGACATTGTAAATATCGACGAGCTCGAGCTTGTACGCCAAGCGCGCCTCTATATCCCCGTATATGCGCTTGCGAAGGTAGTTTGTCACGCCAAGGCGCATTTCGGAATAATAATCGGAATAGTAGTCGGAGTCTGTGCGGTACAAGTCTATTCCGTAGGCGAGCTCGCGGTTGAATACCCACGGCTCTTCAAAGCTTATTATAATCTGGTTTGATTCCAAACCTATAGTGCCGCGGACCCTGAATTTCTGCCCAGCGCCCTGAAAATAATTATTGTAGTTGGAGTAGTCAAAATTGCTCTGTGTCACTTCGACAGTCGCCACGAGGCTTTCAACCGTGCTGAATCCCGCTCCAAAAGTAAGGTTTCCCGTCCTTCCCTCTTTTACCGCTATTCTCAGATTTTTGCGCTGCGGAATATTCGTCTCCTCGGGAGACAGCGTCACTTCGTCGAAAAAGCGCGTTTCCTTTAAGCGGTTTTCGGAAATTTTCATTCGGTGCAAATCGAATATTGCCCCGGGTTCCATCGCAATTTCGCGGATAATTACTTCGCTTTTCGTCTTGTCGTTGCCCTGAATGTTTATAGATTCAAGGTGAAACATCTTGCTCTCGATAATGTCTATTATCAGGTCGATGTTGTCTGTATTTACATTCGGGCGGCGCAATACCCTTACTATCGTATCTACATAGCCGAACTCTCCGTAATATTCGCGTATTTGCTCTATCAGTTTGTCAACCTTCGATGGTGAAAACACATTGCCCTCGGTCAAATCAAAGTAGTCCACAAACTTCATCAACTCGCTGTCGGAAAAACCCTTCAGAGTGTTTCCTTTAAACGACACTTTCCCGACTTTGTATTGATGGTTGGGAACTATGTTTATAACAATATCCATATCCCCGGGAGTGTCTTCGTCCGGAAATTCAAATTTTATTTTTGAATCATCGATTTCGACGTCGAGATAGCCGTGGTCGCGATAAAATTTGCGGAGTTTTTCTATATCCGCCTGAAAGTCCTCCTCCTTGAACCTCCCGTTATCAGTTATGTGAGATATTATCGGAATCCAAGTATCGGTCTTCATCTCCGAAAGCAAATCGACCGAGTCGAAATCCTTGCCCTTGTCTCCGAACATAAAACGGCCTATTTTGCTCCAAAAGCCGTACTGCTTCTCGACGCGCGGGTCGCCTGTAAAGCGTATATTTTGAATTTCAATGTCGCCGCCCTCGTCTATTTCAAATACAACCGCCCCGACACCTGTGTCGTCATTTCGCTCTATCGAATAATTTACCTTTGCAAGCGAGTATCCCTTTTTTTGGTAATAGGCTTTAATTTTATCGGCGTCGCGCTTTACCGCGACTTCGCTTAGCGGCGCCCCTGCATACGTGTCGATTTCCTTCTGCAGCCTCGCCCCAGAAAACGTTTTGTTGCCGCTAAACGCTATTTGCGAAACCCTGTACTTGGGGATAATCGTAAAATCAATGTCGAGATTCCCGTTTGAGTCCACGCTTCTTTTGGCGTCGACAAAGTCGTAAAATCCGGTGGAGTAAATCGAGCGTATGGACTGGTCGAGAGCGCGCTGGTCGAACTTCATTCCCTTTCTAAGGCGTATATGCGCGTACACTGCCTCTTTTGAGACGTTCTGCTTGCCCTCTATATTTACGTTGACATTGTTTATAGTGCGCTGCTCGTCGGGAATCTGTTTCGCTGTCCCGAAGCCAGGCATTACAGGAACTTGCTGGGCGTACACCCCGCCGCAAAGCGAAAATACAATCCCCGCCGCGATCCCCGCAGCGATTCTCCGCAGCTCAAACGCTCGCGGACAAAAAATTCTATGCTTGTTAAATATCGACATCGTCTCTGAGGGAATAATTTTCGTAGCGGGTATAGTTTCTGTTGAAAAGCAAAGTCACAACGCCGGTCGGGCCGTTGCGCTGTTTGGCGAGTTCCGCGCGTATCAGCCACTGCGAATTTGAAGTTGCATCGTCATCAGTGGCAGATTTTCGCTGTCTGCTCAAGAGTAAAATGGCGTCGGCGTCTTGCTCTATTGAACCCGATTCGCGCAAGTCGCTCGCGCGGGGCGGCCGGGTCTCTTTCTCGGACTCGCGGTTTAACTGCGCGAGAACTATAACCGGCGCCCTGAGCTCCTTGGACATAGCCTTCATTCCGCGCGATATTTCGGCAACTTCCTGCTCTCGCGGAAGGTTCGGGTCGCTGCCGCGCAAGAGCTGAAGATAGTCCACAATCACAAGCCCAAGATTCCCGCCGAGCTGCTGGTTTAGCCGCCGCGCCTTGGCGCGCATCTCGAGTATTGAAATGCCGGCAGTGTCGTCAATCCAGAGCGGGGCGTTTTTCAATTCTTTGGCAGTTGCGGATATGTCGGCAAGCGCCTCCTTCTTTATCATGCCCCTTCCGAGCGCATGCTGGTCGATTCGCGCACGGGAGGCTATGATTCGCTGGTGCAGCTGCTCCGCGAGCATCTCGAGCGAAAATATCAAAGTAGGTACAGGCTCTTTGCCAAACAGGGCCTTTTCGGCGATGTTTAAAGCAATAGAAGTCTTGCCAGTCCCTGGGCGGCCGGCTATTACAATCATCTCATTCGGGTGCAGCCCGCCCATAAGCTCGTCGAGGCGCGTAAATCCGGTCGGAACGCCAATCATTTCACCCTTATTTTTTATTAGGGTCCTTATCCGCTCGACAGCCGCGTCAACTTGGTCGGGAGCGTCGGCTTTTTTTACAGTGTCGCCAACTCTGTCTTGGGAAATTCCGAGAATTTTTTCCTCAACAGACTCTATAAAATAGTCGATGCTGCCTGTATTTTGATACGCGCCCTCTATTGCATTATAGCACGCGTGTATGAGCGTGCGCAAAAAATACTTCTCGCGTATTATGGAAAGCCACTCCTGAAAATGCGCGGGAGTCTCTATTCGGCCGGCTATGCGGCTTATTTCAACAACCCCTCCTGCATCTTCGAGCAAATTTCGCGAATTTAGATATTCGGCAAGCACTATTTCGTCTATCTCGCGCTTTTGGTTGTAGAGCGCGAGCATTGCCGAATAGATAATCTTGTGCGAAGGCTTAAAAAAGTAATCCTCGCGGATTTTAGAGGAAATGCACGTAGTTATTACGTCGGAGGAAGTATCGCGCATGATGCTCGCAAGCACACCCTCCTCCGCGTCCACATTATGCGGAAGATCGCGCTCAAAAATAGATGCCGCGCCTTCAGACTTAAAAGCCGCGGAGCCACTTTTTCGTCGCCCCGCGGTTTTTTTTTGTGGAAAATTTTCCTCCATCGGAATTTGACTCCGAAAGGATTATTTCTTGCTTTCTTCGGCGGCAGCCGGTTCTTCTATCGGATTTTCCGAGACTACCTCAAAGCTGAAATCGACCTTTACGTCGTGATGGAGCTTTATCTGGGCAGTATGCTTGCCAAGCTCCTTGACGGGAGCTGCAAGGTGTATCGCCTTCTTGGGCAACTCTACGCCGCCTTCGGCAATCTTGGCGAGCAAATCGGCCGCTGTAACGGATCCGAACAGCTTTCCGCCCTCGCCGGTCTTTACGGCGAACGCAATCGACATATCGGCCAGCACCTTGGCAAGCGCCTGCGCATTTTCAAGCTCTTTGGCTTCGCGCAGCTCGCGCGCTTTTATGAGGGCTTCAATTTGCTTTTTATTGGCTTTGTTTACGGGAATCGCAACCTTCTTGGGGAAAAGGAAATTGCGGGCGTACCCCGCTTTTACGGTGACTTGTTCGCCTTCTCCACCCAGGTTTTCGACGGGCTTTAATATTAATACTTTGGTTGTAGCCATATTTGTTTACTTTTTTTAATTGAAATTAATCGCAATAGACCGGCGCATATCAAAATGGAACATCGTCGTCCTCAAGATCCTCGTTGCGGGGAGCGGGCGCATGCTGACGCTGCTGGCGCGGGGCCGGTGAAGACGAAGAATAGTCTCCGCCGTCATACCCGCCACTCTGCTGGTCGCGGGAAGACCCGACAAACTCAAATCTTTCGAGAACTACAAGCAGCTTTGTGCGCTTTTGCCCTGTCTGCTTGTCTTCCCATGAATCCTGCCTGAGCCTTCCCTCTATCAGTATCGGACGCCCCTTCGAGAAAAACTTGGCGATATTTTCCGCCGTTCTGCCGAAGGAATCCACTTCAACAAAACAAGTCTCGTCGCGAGTGGAACCGTCTTGGGAATTGTACGAGCGGTTCACGGCGATAGAAAAACGGCAAACGCTCGTCCCGCTCTGAGTCTGTCTCAACTCGGGGTCGCGCGTGAAATTGCCCATCAAAATTACTTTGTTGAACGAGGACATCGTTTTACGGAGTTTAGAGTTACTTCGAGAGCACGAGTATGCGGTTTACCGTCTTGTCGAGGCGGAATTTTTCCTTTATAAGCGCGTTCGACGACGATTCACCTTCATAGTTTACGTCCACATAAATTCCCGCGGGAAAGTTGCGGTCGGTCGTGCGGGCAAAACTCTTCTGTCCGAGATTTTCCACAGACTCTATCTTGCAGCCGCAAGATTCGACTACGGACTTTATCTTCTCTATGAGCGTTTCGACAGGCTCTGTATAACCTCTCGTGTCGAGGATAAACGTTGCTTTATACTTCTTGGTATTCATATGTTGTGTTTGTTTAAATTGTCTTTGTTTTTTATGTTTGTCAAAATTATATGGCATCTCGAAAATCTAATGCGGACCTTTAAAAGCCGCAGCCTCGAGAGTTCCGGCAGAACTTTTAATCTGCCAAGGCTATGTCCGTTTTAGAGCATTTTGCAAACCGCCATAGGAAAGCAAACTGTGCCGAGCCTATCCAGAAATCCGATTTTGTTGGAATTTGGTATGTGAACACCAAATATCCTCGAGGCTTCAAGAATTCTGAAACCCGATTTTTTTGAGATTTTGCATGGAATTTTTCAGCAGGTTTCTATCTGGAGCTGATTTCGCCGTCTACCGCAAGAGTAAAACATGTTGCATTGCCGCCGACTTCCAAGTTACACGCATGCCGATTGAAGCGTCTGTTTAAAAACCTAATATTTTTAAACCGCAAACCAAAGCACAATCCCTAAAATCCGTCCGCATTAAACGGAAACTTGACTTGCAATCAGGCGCACCTTGTAAAGCGATAAGAATTTTCGTGCGCGACGACTTTTCCCAATCCGAAGTGCCCCAAGCATATTTTTCCCAATCCGAAGTGCCCCAAGCGTATTTGAGACCTTCAAACCTTTCAGAAAGCTGCCCAGTACCATGCGATATTTTTTTCATCGACCGAAAAGATCTTATATCTTCAAAGCAGTGAATTCGCATTTAGCTTAAAAATGCCTTTTGCAATTTCGAAGCACCTTTCTTGGACAGCAAAAATGCAATATCTTATGAAAATTGCATCGTTGCCGACAGGCTCAACTAAAATCTTGGATTAATAATATGAATACAACCTCATATCTCCAATTAAATAGCAGCCTGTACTTAACCAAGCGGATTTCGCAATACAGCCGAATTCTCGTCTATCTCTGCCCTACAAGCCAAACCATTGTCAAGAAATTCTCCATCTCCACAAATGGGAACGCAATCAATGAATGAAATTTCAATCCATTGAACGCAGTTTCTCATAGAGAAAAACTTTACTGGATTTGCATGCCGTGCCATTGAGTATATTCTTTAGCCGATAAAATGAAACCGCAAATGGTTTTGCCAACTTCCCGACAAGAAAAAATTTCCTTCGCAAGAATCAAACCGCAAATTATTGGTGACTTTCGGCTCGCGCGCTTTGCGGTGAAGAACTCGCTTTAAGGGCAAGCCTGAGAGTCTTTGAGAGGCATCCAGTCGCGGATTGTCCTCCAGCCAATTCCAGATTTTTCAAGTCGGAAAATCAACCGTTGCTTTTGCCTTAACCGCAAGCTGTTTTCCCAAGAAACCAGACTGCGCTCCAAATGATTTTAGAAACGCCGCAGGCGCCCCAAAGCGCCATCTGCCTGCCACAACTTACGTCTGAAAGCACGGAGGCCGAAAAATCCTACTATTTCCGATTTATCACGTTTTGGGCCGCCTCAATTCCCTTTGAAACGAGCAACTCAAAGCATAATTTTACCGGAAGATTTCCGATTGCCGCAAGATCATGTTCAGAGAGCTTTCCGAGCACATGGTCTGCCAAATCCATTCGCTTATCTGCCTTTGCCCCTACCCCTATGCGAATTCTCGCAAAGGAATTTCCGCAGCGTTCCATGATATCCGCTACGCCGTTGTGGCCGCCGGAAGATCCTCCAACTGTGAGCTTCATTCTCCCGACTTCAAGAGTGATGTCGTCGTAGATTACAGCTACGGAGGATATGTCGGCTTTCAGGTATTTTAGAATTTTTGCGAGAGATTTCCCGCTTTCGTTCATATACCCTTCGGCAAACGCGAATATTAAATCGCAAGACCCAATCGAGCCTTTCGCCAAATAAGCATTTGCATATTTGTTGAAGCGCATAAACGGCACTCCGCAAGACTTCGCGAGGCCTTCGAGAACGATGGCCCCGGCATTGTGCCTTGTGAGCGCGTAGCGGGCTTCGGAGTTTCCGAGGCCGACTGCGATATTGACGGACATATTTGCCTTTTAAAGAACATTGGCGCAAAAGCGCCGAAAATTTTACTTCTTTGCAGAAGCAGCGCCCTTCGCGGGAGCAGCATCCTTAGCGGGAGCAGCCGCGTCTTTCGCTGCGTCAGCGGCCGGAGCTTCACCCTCGGCGGGCGCAGGCGCAGGTTCTTCAACCTCTTCTTCCACGAGGTTGCAAGTGCAAAGAACGTCTTCGAGGTCAGACTCGAATTCAACTCCTTCCGGAGCCTTGACGTCTTTGAGGTGGATTGCCTCGCCGACTTTCAAGTTGGTGACGTCTATTTCAATCAATTCCGGCAGGTCGCGGGGACGGCATTTTACGCGGACTTCGTGTTCGTGTATTTCTATGACGCCGTTCTCGTTTTTAACGCCGTAAGATTCGCCAAAGAAATGTAGCGGAAGAGTCGCATGCATGGGTTTGCCCCTTACGACTTCAATAAAGTCGACATGCTCAACTGCCGAAGTCAAGGGATTGCGCGCCACGTCTTTAAGCATTGCATAGCGCGATTCCGTTCCGTCGGAGAACGCCAATTCTATAAGGACAGCCTTACCTGCAACCTGTTTCAAGGCTGCAACGAGGCTCTTTTCATCTATCAGGAGGTTCTTTTCGCCGCTTTCGCCGTAAATAACTGCGGGAATTTGGCCGCTCTTGCGATAGCGTTTCGCCGAGTTGCCGCCTATTTGTGTCCTGATGGTAGAGTTTAAGTTTATCTGCTTCATTTTGCTATGGTTATGTAAAATGCCTATATGATGATACCCCGCCAAACCTAACGATTCGACAAGATATCATTGAATTAAAAGGCTATTACTTTATTTGTGTTCAAATTAAAATCAATAAAATTTTTCAATCCCAATAAAATATTCACTTTGCGCCCCTAAAATTCAGGATATTGCAGACATTCAAAGCCGATAATTAGCTTCGCTCTCCGGAGCCCTGCGGAAGAATTTTTTTATTTTGCGGCGCATTTCGCATTTAAAATTTCAAACCGCATTATTGGAAATTTTGCAGTGGGCATAAAAAAAGGGCGAAGCCAAAAGCTTCGCCCAATCGAAAATCGAGCTTAAATCCTCATTTTGGAGGGAAGAAACTCCTTGTTGTAGGCGTACAGAGACTTTACGTACTTGTCGGCCTCGGGGCAATTTGCAAAGCTGAGTGTCGAGGGTACGTATTTCAGTTCCTTTCCGGGGAAAAGTATGCCTATCATGCCAAGCAGCGCCATTTCCGTAAACGGAGCGGCGTAGTTGAAGTTGCCCATGGACTGCTTGCCAGCAAGGCACGCCATTGCCCATTCCATATGCGGATTTCCGGGATTGGTCGAACGCGCGATGGTCTTCTTGGGGAGAGCGCCGCTCTTGGCGATCTCCTTCATTCTCGGGCGCGGATAGATGTAGGTTTCGCTTCCGTACTCGTTTGTATATACGGTTTCCTTCGTGCCGACTATGAAAGTGCAGTTCGCGCGATTCCATGGATTCTTCGGATCCGGCTTTATAAATTCGGGATCGACGCGCTTTATTTCTTTCGGCCTGCGCCCGCCATCGTACCAATGCAGACGTATGCGGTTGTTGACGCCGCGCTTGTTGAGGAACGTCATTACGCTCGAAGCCTGAGTCGGCCAGCTGTAATCGTCGAACGGAGTCGAGTTTGCGACTATGCTCATCGGATAGCCGAGGTCGAACGCCGAATAGGGAACGTCGAGGAAGTGGCAGGCCATGTCGCCGGCAGCACCCGTTCCGTAGTTGCGCAGACCGCGCCAATTAAACGGAAGTATTTCTTTCGAGTAGGGCTGATAGGGCGCGACGCCGAGCCAAAGTTTGTAGTCGAGAGTCGAGGGAACAGGCTGTCCTTTCGGCATTTTTAGCTGTCCCTGGGGCCAAATCGGGCGGTTTGTCCAGATATAAATGTCTTCAATCTGTCCAATAATGCCAGCGTCGTACCATTCCTTAATTACGCGCCAGCCCTCGTTTGTGTGTCCCTGGTTGCCCATTTGGGTAATTACGCCAGCTTTGTCGGCGAGCCTTTTGAGTTCGTTTGCCTCCCAAATTGTGCGGGTGAGGGGCTTTTCGCAATAGACGTGCTTGCCCTTGGCTATCGCCCATGCAGCTATCGGATAGTGCATGTGGTCGGGGGTTGCAACAGTCACAGCGTCTATCTGCTTATCCATTTTATCGAGCATTACGCGGAAGTCGCGGAAGCGTGGAACGGTAGGAAATTCTTTGTATGTTTTTGCCGCCATGGTATCGTCAACATCGCAAAATGCGGCGAATTCCACATGAGGGGAATTTCTGAAAGCGGAAATTACCGCGCTGCCTCTGCCGCCGACACCTACCACCGCAACTCTAAGCTTGGAATTCGGGCCAGGCGTTTTTCCAATGCTCCAAGACGGAAGAACCATAAGACCGCCGGCTACTGCGGCGCCCTTTAAGAAGTTTCTGCGATTTAACATATTTTTTCCTTTTATATATTGTATTGTTTTTGTAAAAATCAAAGCCGGCTTACCTCCCAGGCAAAGATATAAAAAAAAAGATGCTCCACCCCGAAGCGTAATTTGTATGCGCCGTCCCCTTTGGTTTGTTATAAATGTTTGAGTTAAAATCCGAAATAGTCAATAAAAATTTAAACAACACAAATAGGCAATAACATGGAAAATAAAGTAGCTGTAATAGAGACAACATGCGCCGGAGCGGAATCCGCAAAGCTGATAGCCGAAACTCTGGTATTTGAAAGGTTTGCGGCATGCGCGCAAATCGGATCTCCGATAACGTCAATATATAGGTGGAAAGGGAAAGTGGAAAACTCCGAAGAATTCCCAATATATATAAAGACGTCTCCCGAAAAACTTGAAGCGGCAATCGCGAGGCTCTCGGAAATACACCCATATGAGTGCCCGCAAATATTATTTAGGGAGGAAAATTCGTCAAAAAGCTACGCTCAATGGTGCGCCCAATCGGCAGTCCGCCAGGATTAAGTGCCGTTTTTAGGGGCTTTCAAGTTGAAAACGGAAATAAAAGAATTGAAATCCGCGCGGAAAAAATTTCTAATAGCCCAAAATGATATATTTGGTTATAATAGTGATTTTGACCCTCGGAGTGTCGGCATTTTGCTCGACGCTCGAAGCGATGGTGCTGAGCACGACCCCCGTTGAAATAGAGGCGCTTAAAAGAAAATACGGCAAAAGGGGAGAGCTACTTGAAAAGTTTGTTGAAAATATAGACGAAACAACCTCCGCAATACTTACAGCAAACACAATAGCAAACACATTCGGGGCGACGCTCGCCGGATCGCAGTTTGCGATGATAATGGGGACGGGACCAGCCACAAGATATGTCTTTCCGGCGGCAATGACTGTATCCATTCTATTTTTTTCTGAGATACTGCCTAAAAATTTCGGGATATTTTACAGGCCTGCGATACAGCCGTGGCTTGTGTATCCCCTGCACTGGCTTAGAATAATAATGAAGCCAACCTCAAAGTTTTCAGCTTGGATGATTGGGAAAATAACGCGTAAGAAACGCCATATGCGCGACCTCAGCGACAACGAAATAATAATGCTCGCCGAGAAGGGGCAAAAAGACGGGCTGATATCCCCGCAGGAACGCGACCTCATAGCGAACTCGCTGTCGCTCGACGACGTCACAATATCCGAAATAATGACGCCGCGAACCGTAGTTATGGCGCTCGACAAGGATATGACTGTCGAAAAGGTTTTCAAAGAGAACCCGAACCTGAACTTCTCGAGAATACCCGTGTATTCTGACACTATCGACAATATAGTCGGGATAGTGCGCCGGCGCGATATACTAACCGCTGTTGCCGGTGACCGCAACAACGCAAAAATATCCGATTTCATGCAGCCGCCGATATTTGTCCCCGAGAACGGGTCCGCGCTGTCTGTGATGAGGCAGCTGATAAAGAACCACCAACAAATGGGAATAGTTGTGGACGAATTTGCGTCACTTACAGGGGTTGTGACGCTTGAAGACATATTTGAACACCTGCTCGGCTCAGAGATTTTTGAAGCCGACGACATAGCCGTTGACATGCGCGAGCTTGCCCGCAACCGCAAGTCGAGGAAATAGCAAACAAGCAAAACTCGAAATAATATGAAAACTGCAATACTTACGCTTGCGTGCGCCGCCACCTTGGCGTTTGCAGCCTGCAACACCGCAGAAAATGTGCGGGACGACGCCAAGAGAACCCCAATAGGCTCTGTAATAACCGGCGAGACCAGAAGCGCCGATTCGTACTTGAAACGGGTTAGCGATGAAAACAAATCTCTCGACAGAGACACATGGCGCCCGATTTCCAACGAGAATCTATAACCGGCGCGCCGGGCGACAGCTAGCATGCCGATTCAGAAGATACCGTTTTACACGCTGTCTTCGCGCGAACTCGCGGAGATATTGACCGGCGACGGATTTGAGAAATTCAGGGCAAGGCAGATATTCGACAGTGTTTACGCTAAAAAAATTTTCAAGCCGGACGAATTTCCGTCGATACCGTCGAAGCTTGCTGAATATCTTTCTGAGAGGTTCGACTTTGAGCCTGCCGCAATGGTGGGCGACAGGAAGTCCGACGACAGCACGAAAAAATATCTGTTTAAGCTTTCCGACGGCAATTTTGTGGAGTGCGTGTTGCTTGAAGCCCCGTCCGACGACGATGGCAAGATACGCAAGACGCTGTGCGTGAGTACGCAAGTCGGATGCGCATGCGGGTGCAGGTTTTGCGCCTCGGCAATGCGCGGATTTGTGCGCAATCTCAGCGCATGCGAGATAGTCGCACAGGCGCTGCCGTTCGTAAAGAGGAGTGTGGAAAACGGCAAAAAAGAGGCCAAGTTCGAGTTTGAGAATATAGTCGTGATGGGAATGGGGGAGCCGCTTGTAAACTTTGACAATTTGATGGCGGCTCTTGCCATATTTAACGCCTCCGACAAATTCGGGTTTGGAGCGCGGCGGATAACGGTTTCGACCTGCGGGATAGCCGACAGGATAGAGAAACTCGCAGAAATCGGCTTTCCGTACAGGCTGGCGATAAGCCTGCACGGGGCGACCGACGAAGTGAGGTCGCGGATAATGCCGATAAACAAAAAATATCCGCTATCGGCCCTGATACGCGCGGCAAAGAAATTCTCGTCTGTGTGCGGGCGCATGATAACGCTAGAATACATAATGATAGAAAAGGTAAACGACACGTTTTTGCAGGCCAGAGAACTTGCGAAAATCGCCCGCGAGCTGCACGCGCACGTAAACCTCATACCGTACAACCGCGTCGAGGGGCTCGAATGGAAGAGGAGCCCGGCAGGGAGGCGCGCGGCGTTTGCGAAGGTTCTCGACGAAGCTGGGGTGTCGTACACACTGCGGCGCGAAAAAGGGGCCGGGATAGAGGCCGCATGCGGGCAGCTTGCGCTTAAAAGGAAGATGGAAGATGCCGGAGCGGCTGGGGGCGGCACGAATAAAAATGCGGAGTGAAACATTTTTTAATTGCGAAAAAATCTATTGCGGACAAAGTTTGATACGGTGAATAATTATAAACACAATTCCAATCCGTTCGACAGGGTATCCATACAAATGGGCGCACTTTTTCGGGCGTTTGAAGGTTTTTTGGCGTCGCAGGTAAAGACCTTCGAGAAGAAAGTAAGGGCGGCGGCAAAAGAGTCGATATCACCAAAGGGTAAATTTATACGGCCGACGCTCGTGTTTGCGGCTGCAAACGCAGGCAGCGAGTGGGACGAATCGCTTATAAGGAGAGCCGCGATAGTCGAGCTTACACACTTGTCAACGCTGATACACGACGATGTAATAGACGGCGCGAATATGAGGCGCAACGCCGAGACTGCCAACAGCAAATACGGTGCAAAAACGGCGATACTGCTCGGCGACGCGATATTTGCGCACACTATGGGACTCGCCGTCGAGGAGAACGATTTGGATACGTCGAGGAGAGTTGCAGCATGCGTCAAGACGATATGCGAAGGCGAGATACGCCAGACGCTTGCGGACAAGACCGTCAGGGTTACGCGTCAAAAGTACTACGACATAGCGTACGGGAAAACTGCGGCGCTATTTTCACTGGCGTGCGTGCTTGGGGCGAAGAGCGTAAAAGGGGTTCCCGGGTGGACAGACGCAGCCGAAGAAGCCGGCAAGCAGCTCGGTATAGCCTATCAGATATACGACGATTTGTGCGACTGGTTTATGAGCGAAAAAGACGCCGGAAAGACGCTTGGGACAGATTTGTTGTCGGGCAAGCAGACGTTTCCGCTAATAGCGCTGACAGAGACGATGGGCAACGCCGAGGCGGAGGAATTTACATCGAATTTGAGCATTCGCAAGCCGGACGAGATAATAGAGCGCATGAGAGCCTGCGGTATAGAAGACATCTGCGCGGCTGAGATAGGCAGGCGAATAAAGGGTGCCGAAAAGGCGGTAAAGGGTTATCCTGAGTTATCCGGCAAATTGTTGGATTTTTGCGCCGCGATGAGGGAGCTTGCGCTGGGATAGCTTGAGAGATGTCGGCGGCAGGTAAAATGATATACGCGGCGGGGATATCGCACGAGACCGTTGAGTCGGCGGAATTGGGGAAGTACGGGCTTGCCGGGGACAAGTGCAACGAAGCCGAGAGCGGCGTATTGGCAGCCGGCATAGCGGACGAAATGCTGTTGTTGAGCACATGCAACAGAGTGGAAATGTATTTGGTGTCTGTGGACGCGGAGGCTGCCGGGAAGGCGGCGAAGGCTGTATACGGCGCAAACGGCGGAGAATTTGTATCGCTGGGAAAGGTAGCGGAAGGTGAAGATGCGATAGAGCATATTTTTTCCGTTGCGTCCGGATTAAAGTCGCAGATGACAGGCGAAACGGAGATTCTGGGGCAAGTAAAGGCTGCATATGAGAGGGCCCGCGGGGCCGGACATTGCGGGCCGGTCTTGAATACAGTATTTCAGAAGGCGATACACTGCGCAAAGTGGGTAAGGACAAACACGGAGATAGGGCGCGGAAAGATAAGCGTTGGGAGCGTGTGCGCCGAGCTTGCATTGAGAATATTTGAGGACATAGGGAAAGCCAAGATATTGTTGATAGGGTCGGGAGAAGTAGGAAAGCTTGTTTCCGACGCCCTATACGTTAGGGGAGGATTGGACATCTCGGTATGCAGCCGCACGAGGGCGAACGCTGACGCGCTGGCGGCGAAAATAGGCTGCGCATCTGCGGACATGGAAGACGCGCTTGGCGGGCTTTGTAGGTACGACATAGTTCTGTGCGCGAGCTTGTCGAAGGAACCGATAATAAAGCGCGGCATGGTTGAGTCGGCGGTTTCTAAAAGGGGAGGCAGGCCGATATTTTTGATAGACCTTGCAGTTCCGCGGAATATAGAGGAAAGTTGCGCTGAGATTGAAGACGCATACATGTACAATTTGAAGGATTTGTCCGACATAGCCAACGAAAATATAGAAGCGAGGCGCGCGCAAATAGAGAGGGCTGGCGATGCGGTGAAGTCGCGCGCCGTGGCGCTATGGGACAGACTTAGAAACAAGGCATAGATATTTTATTGAGTAGGCGGATTTATTTTGGCAGGAGAGCTAAAGAGCTATAATCTGCATACGTAAAATAATCCCATCTAAAAATAATTTCGCTATTGTAGTTTATGCGGCAGAGTTAAGGCGACTTTAAAACAGCAGCACTCTTCCGCTGTGAAGGATTATTCTATTGATAAGTTTGACCCCCGTAGTACGGGCTTCCATTGAGGGGCTTCGCCCCTTCGGCGGTTTGCTTCGCAAACTTCCGC
>ENA-UOJE01000198-UOJE01000198.1-human-gut-metagenome-genome-assembly--contig:-C23-NODE-198-length-74324-cov-87.961693_pt1 | contig 74324 bp, 61 predicted proteins | sample MGYA00242341_ERZ723888 | MGnify/ENA metagenome assembly ERZ723888 | reverse complement strand
TGCGGGCGGGCTTGGCCTCGCCCACGGAGTAGCCGGGGAAGTTGTAGTGGTGCATGTAGCGCTTCTCCGTCTCCTCCCAGATGGTGTCCAGCTTCTGGTTGGCGGACAGGGTGTCCAGCGTGCAGACGGACAGCACCTGCGTCTGACCGCGGGTGAACAGGCCGGAGCCGTGGACGCGGGGCAGAACGCCCACCTCGGCGTCCAGAGGACGGATCTCGTTCTTCTGGCGGCCATCCACACGATGACCCTCCAGCAGCCACTTCTTCACGATCATCTTCTGGAACTTGTAGGTGATCTCCTCCAGGTACTGATCCATGTTGGGATACTCTTCCAGATACTTCTCGTGCCACTTTTCGATCATGGCGTTCCAGCGCTGCTCGCGGACGTTCTTGTCGTCGGTGTCCATGGCGGCCTTGGCCTCGTCCATGAAGTCCTCGGTGATCTTATTGAACAGCTCGTAGTTGAAGTCGGCGTGGGGATAGTCGAACTTGGGCTTGCCGATCTCGGCCACCATCTGGTTGATGAGGGCGATCTGCTTCTGGTTCTCCTCGTGGGCGGAGCGGATGGCCTCGAACATCACATCGTTGGGCACCTCGTTGGCGCCGGCCTCGATCATGACCACCTTCTTGCCGGTGGAGACGACGGTCACGTCCAGGTCGCTGACCTTACGCTGCTCGGCGTCGGGGTTGAACACCAGCTTGCCGTCCACCAGACCCACCTTCAGAGCGGCCACGGGGCCGTTCCAGGGAATGTCGGAGATGGCCAGCGCTGCGGAGGTGCCGATGAGGGCGGCGATCTCCGGAGAGCAGTCGTGATCCACGGCCATGACGGTGCACATGACGGACACGTCGTTGCGGAAGTCGTAGGGGAACAGGGGGCGGATGGGGCGGTCGATGACGCGGGAGGTCAGGATGCCCTTCTCGCCGGGGCGACCCTCGCGGCGGTTGAAGCTGCCGGGGATGCGACCCACGGAGTACATCTTCTCCTCGAAGTCCACGGACAGGGGGAAGAAGTCGATGCCGTCCCGGGGACGGGGCGCGGCGGTGACGCAGCACAGCACGCGGGTGTCGCCATAGCCCACCATGACGGCGGCGTTGGCCAGCTCAGCCAGCTTGCCCACCTCCAGCGTCAGGGGACGGCCGGCCAGATCCATGGTGTACTTGTGGTAGTGGGGGAACTGGCGCTTGGTGATGATAGTTGACATGTGATTTCTCCTTTTCGTGAAATATCATCCCGCGTCGTGACCCATCGCCGTTAGCACTTGAAAACAGGCCGAAGGTGCGGAATTTCGGCGCATTTTCAACTGCTAAGGGTCAATCGGCACACGGCGCAGAATGTGAAAGAAGGGTGATGCGCGGACGCACATCACCCTGTTTCAACTTACTTACGCAGACCCAGCTTGGCGATGAGGGCACGATAACGCTCGATGTCCTTCTTGGCCAGATAGTCCAGCAGACGGCGGCGCTTACCGATCATCATCTGCATACCGCGGCGGCTGTGGAAGTCATGGGGATGCACCTTCAGGTGAGCGGTCAGCTGGTTGATACGCTCGGTGAGGATGGCGACCTGGACCTCGGGGGAGCCGGTGTCGGTCTCGTGGGTGCGGTTGGCCTCGATGATAGAGGTCTTCTGATCTTTCAGCATCATAGTTGTGTTTCCACCTTTCTTGAAATACGCCCGCAGCCTGAGCCATGGGAGAGATGGAACGCTCCGCACCGCTAAGGCAGGGGTCATGCACGCTTGGCGCGTACTTTGTGATGATACCACAGAAAACCGCCGTTGTAAAGTGGTTTTTGCGGCATTTTCGGGGATTTTTACGCCGTCACCTGAATGGCGGCCACGGGGCAGCTGTCCGCCGCCTCCTGCACGCCGATCTTTTGCTCGTCGGGAATGGGGGACACCAGCACCCGCGCCGGTTCACCGTCGTCCAGCGCGAACACCTCCGGGCACAGCCCGGCGCACAGGCCGCACTGGATACACGCCTTTTGCAGCACCATCGCTTCCATGGGACATACCTCCTTTTGATTGATGGAAGTATTTTCCCCGGTTTGCGGCGGGAGTATGCAGCGCAGGGCAAGGGCTGTGCGAAACGGGACGTCGAGGACGCCGCAGGGGGCGGCGTTCCCGGCGTCCCGACAGCGCGGCGGGCGTATTCAGCTCTCCGCGATATGCCGCGCGAAGGCCGCCGCCTGCACCTCGATGCCCGGCAGCTTCACAAGGCTGCCGCGCTCGTTGGCCGTCTCCAGCAGGGAGAACCGGGGCGGCAGGTAGAAGGACTTGTTCATGTTCAGGGCGGAGATCAGCTGGCGCGCCAGCAGGTCGCCGCCGGAGTAGCCGGAGACGATCAGCCCGAACAGACGCTTGTCGTACATGCGGGTCTGGCGGAACAGCGCCGTGAGCCGGTTGACGCAGGCGGTCAGGTTGGCGGCCAGCGCATCGTTGTAGTTGGCGCAGAGCATCACCAGCGCATCGCAGCGGCGGACGGCGGGATAGACCTCGTCCACCATGGGGCCGCCGTAGAAACAGCCGCCCTGTTCGCCGAAGTGGAGACAGGCGGTGTAGCTGCACCCGTTGCAGTCGGCCATGGTGCCGTTGCGCAGGCAGATCTCCTGCACCTCCATGTCCGCCGGAAGCCCGGCCTTGACCAGCTCCCACAGCGCCAGCGTGTTGGACGTGGCGCGCTGGGAGGCGTGGAGCGCCAGCACGTTCCGGATGGGCGCGGGCTTTTCCCACGCATCCAGCCGGGCGATCAGCTCCGCCAGCGCCGCGTGGAAGGCCGTCACCTCGTCCGTGCCGCCGATCTGCGCCTGGGTGCGGAAATTGCGCAGGGAGCCGGTGGCCTCCACCAGCGGGCGGCCGATGAAGCCGCAGCCCGCCTGATTGGCGGCGAACACCATGTCCCGCGCCACGTCCTTGGTGTAAAACTCGCCCACGCCGGTGACGATGCACCCGGCGGTGCAGCCCTCCAGCAGGTCGCTGCTGCGGCGCAGGCGGGAGAGCATCCGGTAATAGGCCATATTGCAGCCGCCCTCGTCCAGCGCCACGGCGAACAGCAGGCGGCGGCTGTGCAGGCCGTCCAGCCCGGCGTCCGGGTCGCGGATGTCGCTGCCGGCGGGCAGCAGCGGCTCCAGCAGCTGCCGCAGGGCGGCGCTGCGGTCATTTTCGGGAAGCAGTACGGTGAGCATGGTATATCCCCCTCCGTTATTCAATGGCGTTCAGCTTTGCCCGCGTCTCGTCCAGGCGCTTTTGCAATGCCGGAGGCAGCGTCAGCGCCTCCGTCTCGATACCGGCGGGCGTCAGGCGGTTGCGGCAGCCCATGAACACCTGCCCGTCATACACGGAGGAGTAGTGCCACTGTCCCCGCAGCAGCGCCAGCAGGCTCAGCGCGCCGGAGCTGAGGGCGGGGGCGACGTAGGGCTTGTAGCCCAGCCTGCGCATCTCCAGATTGGCGTGGGCGACCTTGTCCGTCAGCTCGCGGGACAGGGCGTCGTCGTAGTGCGCCACGGAGTTGGCCAGCACCAGATCCTCCCCGTGGGGGCCGAAGGCGCGTCCCTCCGTGAGATAGGACGCGAAGCGCCCGTCCCGCCGGGCGTAGTACAGGGCGCGGGCGTGCATGACGCCCAGTCCGAAGCCCCGCACCTGCGCCGGGGCAAGGCCGCTCTCCCGCATCGCGGCGCGGCACAGGGGATCCACCGGGTCGCTGACCACGCAGAACAGCCCGCGATAGTTCTTCTCCCGCGCCATGCGCGCGTAGATGGCCGCCAGCTCCCGGTTCAGGCCGTACTGCGCCATGCGCACGTCCCCGGAGGTGACGGACGTATCCGGCACCATGCGGGAGGCGCAGAACAGGAACACGTCCCCGCCAAAGAGCTGCTCCGGGGCGATGATGTCCACCGGCGGCAGGAATGCCGCGTCCGGGGACTGGATCTGGTTCAGCTCGAACTCCCAGCGCTCCGATACGCCGGGGCGCACGTCACAGATGCCGATGGAGCGGATCACATCGCCGCCCAGCAGCCGCAGCCCCATCAGCAGGGTGCTGCCCACGTCCCCCAGCGCCAGCAGGGTAACGCGGCATTTGTCCGGCAGGCACAGCCCGCCGGCAGGTCGGATCGTAGTGTTCATAGTGTCTCCTTTTCTGATATGGGGCGTGGTTGAAACGGGACGTCGTACCCCAAGGGCATTTGTTCCGCTGCGCTCCACTGCGGGACGCCGTCCCCTACGGGTGGTTTTCCGTACCCGTCCGTAGGGCGGGACCCATGTGTCCCGCCGCACGATATGCATGTTTTCCTTCCGGCGGGGCACGCGGGCCCCGCCCTACAGGGCACAGGCCGTGTCCGGGCGGACAGAGTCGTCCGCCCCTACGACGGGTCAAGGAGCCGTGCGAAACGGGACGTTGGGGACGCCGTCCCCTACGGGTGGTTTTCCGTACCCATCCGTAGGGCGGGACCCTTGTGTCCCGCCGCACGACATGCATGTTTTCCTTCCGGCGGGGCACGCGGGCCCCGCCCTACAGGGCACAGGCCGTACCCGGGCGGACAGAGTCGTCCGCCCCTACAGCGGGTCAAGGAGCCGTGCGAAACGGGACGTCGAGGACGCCGTCCCCTACGAGCGGCTCGCCGTACCCATCCGTAGGGCGGGACCCATGTGTCCCGCCGCACGAGATGCATGTTTTCCTTCCGGCGGGGCACGCGGGCCCCGCCCTACAGGGCACAGGCCGTATCCGGGCGGACAGAGTCGTCCGCCCCGACGACGGCGTACCGTGTGTACGTCAAGCCGACGCAACAAAGTCCCGGCGTGCGAGACGCGCTTTTACTTCGTGGGGCGCATGCGCTTTAATATCTCTATATCTCCCTCCAGATATGTGCTGGCGGCGCGGCTCAGGTCGTAGGTCATGCAGCCGCCCTTGTCGGGGCAGAGGGGCAGGATGACCGCTTCACCGAGACGGCTGAGGGTCAGGTTGCGGGCGTAGAGGGCGCGGAATTCCGTCTCCAGCGCCAGGAGGATGTCGCGGGCGTTTTCAAGGCAGCAGAGGGACAGCTCCCAGGCGGTCTTGTCGTCCATGCCGGCGTACTCCGGGGCGGCGTAGGGCAGGATGCGGTTGACGGAGGGCTGCAGGCCGCCGGGCAGGGGCTGGTCGCGGCGGACGGTATCGCCGCCGATGAAGGGATAGAGGGTGGATTCCACGAAGCGAAGGCGCAGGTTGGGCAGGTAGTAGATGGCGTCCACACTGTAGCCCAGCTGCTCCATGAGGTCGCGCCCCATGCCGGTAAGATAGCCCACCAGTACCTGATCCACGGGGGTGCCCGTCTGGGCAAACAGCGGGGCAAGGCGGCGGATGCGCTTGCCGTCGTGGAGCATGTCGTCCACCAGGATCACGGGGCGGTCGAAGGCGTGGATGGTGCGCACCTGATCGGCCAGTGGGGAGTAGTCCGGGTAGGCCTCGATGGAGTAGGAGCTGAGATCCGGCTCGTAGACCTTGTCGGTGCGCAGGGTCTTGGTGACGGTGTTGGGCACGGCCACGCCGCGGAGTATCTTGCCGTAGGGCACGCAGATGTCGGGACCCAGCACGCGGGGGTTCGTGGGCTCCGCCGGGACGCCGTTGCGCCCGGTGATGCGCTGGAGCAGGCGGTGGTAAATGACGCCGGCGGACAGGCTCAGCACCAGAGAGCCGGGCTGGAGCTTCGTCAGCGCCGCCTGCAGGCGGCGGTGGGCGTTGGCAATGGCGGAGAGCACACGGGGCGAGGAGCTGAAGGGCGCCTTCACCGCCGTGTCCACGTTGCGGCTGAGGACGATGGGGCAGCGCATGTCCACGGCCAGCGCGTCGCCGTCCTCCGATGTGGGCAGGAAGCCCTGCAGGAGCAGCAGCTGGCGGCCGTAGCCGGAGGCCGCGCCCTCCAGCGGGACGTAGAGGGCGTAGGTGAATTCGCGGCTGAGCGCCAGCGTCAGCACCTCGGTGATGAGCAGCTGGCACAGGTCGTTCTGGCGCTCGCCACGGGGGACGAACAGGCCGCTGATGAGCAGGGTGCGTCCGCCAGCGTTCTGCCGCACAAGCCCCGACAGCGCCGGGTCGCCCAGACGGGCGAACAGGTGGGCGGAGTCCAGGCAGACATAGGCCGCCGCGCCGAGAATGGCGCCGTCCGCGTCCCGGCAGACCATGATGTCGTCGCCGTGCTGCTCCAGCTGAGCGCGCAGGGCGGCGGCGGTGGGGACGGAGAGCATGGTGCGCAGGAATTTTTCCGCTGTCTCCGGCGAGGCGGGCAGGAAGCTGAGATCTTCCGTGCGCAGCACGGGCTTGTCCTGCGGCTCCCGCAGGTACAGGCCACGGCGGTAGATGAACTCCTGCACCGCCGGGTCGATGAGGTTGGAGATGTCCCGGTTGGCGTCCACCGCCTCGCGGATGCGGGTGGAGCTGATCTCCTCCAGCTGGGGCGGCAGCGTCAGCTCCACCACCCTTCCGGTGATGCAGCTGTAATCCGCCGGCTCCGCGTCCGGCTCCGTGCGGCGGAACACCACATGGTCGAAGGTGTGGATGGAATCGGGGGTGGCGGGCTTTTTATAGGACGAGGCGTGGAGCACCACGTCGCTGCCCACCACGATGGACACGCTGCGGCCGGGGAAGGCCTGCCGCAGCGCCCGCAGGTCGTGGGGGTTGGCGATGTTCACCGGGAAATCCTCCGGGAAGATGCTCACATGGAACACATCCGCCACGGACATGGCGGCGATGCGCCGCCGCAGGCGGTAGGGCTGGGTCTTTTTCGACCAGGAGAACTCGTCGATGGCCAGCAGTACCTCATAGCCCAGGTCGCGGATGGCCTTGACAATGCCCTTGTGGGACAGGGTGAAGGGGTCGAAGGTGCCGGGGAAGAACGCCACCGGGCGGGGTTCGCCGAAGTCGAAGCCCCGGTGGAACAGCCGCTCCTCCGTGAGGAAGCGGTACAGCTTGCCCAGCATGGCGGCACGGTAGTAGAAGGTCAGTCCCTCGCCGGGGAACTCGTTCTGCGCCGACAGCAGCTTGCGCTCGGTGAGCATGAAGGCGCGGCGCTTTTCGTGGCGTCCCAGCTCGCCGGAGCCGAACACCCGCCGTCCCAGCACGTACAGCGCCTCCTGCCGGGTGGCGCCGTCGATGCCGCTGAGCCCCCGCATCAGAAGCCCCAGCAGCCGCTCCCGGCGGCGGCGATAGGCCTCGTCCGCCTCCGGGAAGCGGGAGCGGTAGGCGTCGTATTCCTCGTAGATGACGCCCACGGTGTCCAGCACGGAGGCGGTGACGCGGCTGTCGGAGGAGCTGAGGTTCACATGGAGGTCAGCCAGCACCTCGTCCAGCTCCGCCGGCGGCAGCCACAGGGCGAAGCGCCCCAGATAGTCGGGGATATATTTGGTGAATTCCTGCTGTCCCAGCTCCAGACCCCGGCACAGCTCCACCGCCACCTCGTTGCGCTGATCCGCCGTCAGGCGGGGCGCCAGCGCCAGCAGCGCGTTGCCGGCGCTGTGGCGGACGGTGACGCGGTCGCTGACCTTGATGAGGTTGGACAGATGGGTGGCGATGTGCAGGGCGGGGCTCTGCCCGCTGCGGGCAAAGTCCGTCAGCAGGCGCAGGTTGGCCTGCTTGGTGATCCACGGCGTGGCGGTCTTCAGGTTGTCCAGGAATATCTCGGACACCACCTCCTCCGGCAGCAGCAGCGGCTCGCCCTCCGCCAGCACGTCCTGGCGGAGATAGCGCAGGGTGCCGCTGTCGTCACAGGAGACGGCCTCCACCGCCGCCAGCGCCCGTCCCCCGTCGGGGCACAGGCGGTACAGGCGATCCAGCAGCAGCACGGCGGCCATGCGGATGGTCAGGTCCTCCCGGCGGGACAGGGCGGCGGCAAAGTCCGTCATCTCCCGGGCGCGGGTGAGGGAATACGCCTCGTCCGGCAGGGCGGCGGCGGTGTCCAGCAGCTGGAAGGCGGTGTAGTCGTCCAGCGCCTCCGGCCGGCGGTAGTAGGCGAACACCGGGGCGAGGAAGCGCTCCTCCCGGCCGGGACAGTGGCTCAGCAGGGAGCCCACGGCGAATTTCAGCGTGTAGCCGATCCAGCGGCGGTGCTGGGGCATGAGCTTGTGGTCGGGGTAGAGGATCTTGTCCAGATAGAGCTTCCACTGCTCCAGATCGGTGGTGGCGCGGGGGTCGGGGCGGCTGTCCTGGGGGCGCTCCTTGGCATACCCGGCGTGGAAGCCGGCGATCAGCTCGCCCAGCAGCGCCGCCGCCTGGCGGCGGATGTCGCCCTCCCGGTGCATCAGCAGCTCATAGAGGAACGTCAGGGTCTGCACCTTCTGGGGGATGTGCAGATAGAGGGAATAGGACTCGAACACCGCCAGATACGCCCGCAGACGGCGCCAGTCCGTCTCGCCGCGGGCTTCCTCCAGCAGCCGGGCGAAGCTGCGCTGGTCGGTGAGCCGGTGCATGAGGGCGATGTTGTGCCCCACGCAGCGCAGCGTCAGGGCGCGGAGCGCCTCGTTATCGGTCATGAGGGAGGTGTGCTTCTCCGGCAGGGGGTCGGTGTCGCCGCCGGACATGGTCACGTCCACGCCCCGGCTGACCATGTACTGCTCGAAGTCCTCCAGCCGGGCGTACACCCGTGTATAGCGCTTTTTCTTCTCGCCGTCCACGTCGTCCAGCTTGGCAAGGATCACCTGAAAGGCCTCCGCCAGCGTGGAGATGCGGGTGATCTCCCGGCCATCCTCGCCCCGCAGCTGCTTCACCCGGAAGTCGGCGTAGATCAGCAGCAGCGCCTCGGCGGACAGGTAGTCCGGCTCCAGATCCCACACGGAGTGGTTGGCGGCGATGTGGCCGATGTCGGTCATCCTCCGGCGGCGGAACCACAGGTCCGTATAGTAATAATGCAGGTACGGCACCCGCTCGCCGGGGCGGCAGCCGAACTTGCCGATGTCGTGCCCCGCGGCGGCGCCGGACACCAGCGCCACGTCCACCGGCGTGCCGCCCCGGTGCAGGGCGCGGGCGGCGGTGACGGCGATGTGGTGGACGCCGGCGATATGCTCCAGCGTGCGGTAGGGCGTGACCTCCAGCCCCAGCCGCATCAGCTCATAGACGTACTCCCGCTTCCACTGGCGCAGGAATTTCGTATAGGACGGGGCGCAGGCGCTGTCGGCCAGCTCCTGCTCCGTGAGGAAATCGAACGTCCACGCCGGGTCGTGGGGCAGCAGCTCCCCCTCGGCGGCGAACAGCACCTGCAGCACCGACAGCAGGAACACCGCGCCGGCGGCGTAAGGCTCCGCGCCGGTCTTTTCCGGGTACAAAAGCCGGCGGGCGTAGTCGTAGGCATAGCTCAGCCAGCCCTCCTGCGGCGCGCCGCCGCACAGGGCGTCCAGTTCCTCCCGGCACAGCGCCAGCACATCGGCGCAGCGCAGCCGCGCCCCGGTGAACAGCGGCGCAAAGCGCTGCATATAGCCCTCCGTCTCGATGCGGCGGAGCAGCTCGTCGTGACCGGCGAAGCAGTCGGCGGCAGGGCGGTCGGCCAGACGCCGCCGCAGCGCCAGATCCATCTGGCGGATACGTTTCTTATTCATAGGCAAAAACCTCCGGCGGTGGGGAATCGTTTATACTAATAATAGGTCAAAGCGCCGTGCCGTGTCAATATTTCCCCACGGTTTTAGCGTCGGATTGTCGCTAAACCTTATACAGCTCTTAATCGTTCGTTCACAGTTTGTTCACGAATGACCGCCGCCGGTCATGGTATGATGAGATGAAAGCGAAAGCGGAACCATCCCCCCTTCCCTTCCGTCTATAAGGGTAGGAAAATTTCCCCACGGGCCCGTGGGAGAGGAAAAGGAGACTACATCATGAAAAAAGCGGCATTTGTGCTGGCGCTGGTCATGCTGATGACCTGCATGGCCGGCTGCGGCAAGGTGGAGGGCGAAGCCTCCGTCCAGTCCGTGTCCATGATCTGCGGCCTTGGCTCCGTGGGTCTGGCGGATCGGTTCGCCGGCATCGTCAGTCCCCTGGGCGAGACGAAGATCAAGAAGGACGACTCCATGGCCGTGTCCGACATCCGGGTGAAGGTGGGCGACACGGTGAAGGAGGGCGACGTGCTGTTTACCTACGATCTCAGCGAGGCTCGGAGCAATCTGGAGATGGCGCAGCTGGAGCTGGAGCAGCTGAACGCCACGCTGGAGGATCAGAAGGCCGAGGTGGATCGCATCCAGAAGCTGATGGACGAGACGTATGACGACGCCACCAAGCGGCAGTACTCTCTCGACCTGCGGACAGCCAAGGTCAATGTGCTGACCACCCAGGGCAATATCGCCACCAAGAAGAAGGACATCGAAAAGCTGAAGACCAGCACCAAGAACGCCGCCGTCACCTCCCCGGTGAACGGCGAGGTGCAGTCCATCAACGCCGACGGCGGCACCGACAACAACGGCAACGCCCTGCCGTTCATGACGGTGGTGGAGACGGGCGGCTTCCGTGTCAAGGGCTACGTCAACGAGAACAACGCCTCCGTGCTGACACAGGGCACGGCGGTGGTGATCCGCTCCCGCGTCAGCGACCAGACCTGGAAGGGCAGCATCGACTCCATCGACTGGAACAACGCCCAGCAGACCCGCAGCGACTACGGCGACAGCGACACCGCCATGTCCAGCAAGTACCCCTTCTATGTGAAGCTGGAGGACAAGGGCGACGGCCTGCTGATGGGGCAGCATGTGTACATCGAGCCGGACTACGGTCAGGAGGACGAAACGGACGCCAACGCCATCAATCTGCCCAGCTATTTCATCAACGATGCCGACGGCAGCCCGTGGGTCTGGGCAAAGAGCAGCAAGGATAAGCTGGAAAAGCGCAATCTGAAGCTGGGCGAGTACAACGGGGAGACGGATACCTATCCCGTGCTGGACGGCCTGACGGCGGAGGACTACATCGCCTTCCCCGACGACAGCCTGAAGGCGGGCATGGCGTGCATCACCTATGACGACGCCACCTTTGACCCCGGCGCCAGCGGCGGCGAGGTATCCCCCGAGGGCGGCGGTGAAAAAATCGACGAAAACGTGCCCATGGACGGCATGGACGGCGGCGATATGCCCGCTGAGAACGACACCGTCACGGACGACGGCGGCTCTGTCACCAACAGCACCGTGACCGTGCTGCCCGACGGCACGGCGGAGGCCACCGCGCCGGTGATCACACCGCCGAGGGAGGGCTGACCATGATCCTGGAAATGCGCGATATATGCAAGGACTACCCCATGGGTAAGGGCGTTGCACATATCTTGAAAAACGTGAACCTTGACGTGGAGGAGGGCGAGTATCTGGCCATCATGGGGCCCTCCGGCAGCGGCAAGACCACGCTGATGAATCTGATCGGGTGTCTGGACGTGCCCACCAGCGGCAGCTATCTGCTGGGCGGGCGGGACGTGACCACCTGCAACAACAAGCAGCTGGCGGAGGTGCGGAACAAGGAGCTGGGCTTCGTGTTCCAGAGCTTCAACCTGCTGCCCAAGCTGACGGCGCTGGAGAACGTGGCGCTGCCCCTGCTGTACGGCGGGGTGAAGAAGGCGGAGCGGCTGGAACGCGCCCGCGCCGCGCTGGAGACGGTGGGTCTGTCCGACCGGGTGGAGCACCGCCCCGACCAGCTGTCCGGCGGACAGTGCCAGCGCGTGGCCATCGCCCGCGCCATCGTGGGCAAGCCCAAGCTGCTGCTGGCGGATGAGCCCACCGGCGCGCTGGACAGCGCCAGCGGCGCGGCGGTGATGGAGCTGTTCCGGCAGCTGCATCAGAGCGGCTCCACCATCATCATGATCACCCACGACCGCTCCATCGCCAAGCACGCCGCCAAGCTGATGACCATCCGGGACGGCGTGCTGTCGGGAGGTGACGACTATGAGTGAGAAGCTGAACCTGCGGGAAAAGCTGCATATCGGCGAAAAGCGCACCGGCGGCGAAAAGCCCCGCATGAGCAAAAAGCTGAAAAAGGCCATCATCATCGCCGCCTGCGCGGTGGGCGTGTGCGGCGCGGTGTGGGGCGGACTGACCATCGCCCGGAACGCCCAGCGCAGCGACGTGAAGGTGTACTCCGTCAACGATTTCTGCATGACCGACTACTGGGGCGACACCTCCAGCACCAGCGGCATGGTGACAACGGACAAGATACAGAAGGTGTTCCTCTCCTCCAGCCAGACCGTCAACAAGGTATGGGTGGCCGAGGGCGACTCCGTGCGCAAGGGCGACAAGCTCATCAGCTACGACTCCACGCTGACCCAGGCCTCCGTGGAGCAGGCGAAGATCGACTACGACCGGCAGGATGAGAGCCTGACCACCGCCAAAAACGAGCTGGAGTACCTGAAAAAGGCCAAGAACAAGGAGACGCTGAAGCAGGAGCTGGATAAGCTGAACGCTGAGCTGGATGCCCTGAAGAAGAAGTACGACGAAGACCCCGACCACCCCTACAACGGCGACGCGCCGGTAACAGAAGGGGCAATAAAGGACTACAAAAAGACCATGACCGTCAAGGGCGCGGACGGCAGCGACCAGACGGTGAACGTCCAGTATTACAGCTGGCTGTCCACCTCCCGGCTCAACGACAGCAAGGTGACGGAGATCCTGACGAATCTGGCCACCCTCCGCGCCGACAAGGATCACCCCTCCGTGGACACCTATGTGGTGCTGGTGCAGCGCTACGAGGACAAGGTGGGCGGCTATGTGGACAACACGGTGGGTCTGGTCATTACCGAGACGTATACCGCCGGTGACGACACCGTCGTTCCCGCCGTGCCGGAGAGCCGGAGCGTCTCCTTCTCCGTCCGCAGCGATCTGCCGGAGTTCGAGGACACCGAGCGCAAGTACGATGACGCGGCCATCAAGAGGCTCCAGCAGAAGATCAATCTGGCCAACATGTATCTGGAAAACTCCATGGAGCAGAAGGATCTGGCCAAGGCCATCGTGGACAAGGCGCAGGAGGTCAAGGAAAAAGAGGTCAACCTGCGGCTGGCAAAGCTGTCGCTGGACAAGAAGACCAAGGAGCTGGGCGACGGCAACGTGTATGCGGAGTTTGACGGCACCGTGAAGGCCGTCCGGAATGCCGACGAAGCCTATAACAACAGCGAGGCGGTCATCGAGCTATCCGGCGGCGGCGGGTACTACGTTACCGGCACCCTCAGCGAGATGGAGCTGGGCAGCGTGAAGGTGGGCGACACCGTGTCCATCAGCAGCTGGATGACCGGCGCAGCCTGCGAGGGCACCATCGTATCCATCGACGATTACCCCACCACCAGCGGCAACAGCTGGGGCGACGGCAACAGAAACGTGTCCTACTACCCCTTCAAGGTGTTCGTGGAGGAGGATGCCAGCCTGCAGGCCAACGACTATGTGGATATCCAGTACCAGAAGGCCGGCACGCAGGAGCAGGGCAGCAGCCTGTATCTGCAAAGCTGGTTCATCCGCACCGACAACGGCAAGAGCTACGTCATGGCGCGGAACGAGGACGGCAGGCTGGAGCAGCGCTGGGTGCAGACCGGCCGCGACCTGTGGGGCAGCTATACCCAGATACGCGGCGGGCTGACCACCGATGACTACTTGGCGTTCCCCTACGGGCGCGACGTGGTGGAGGGCGCCCGGACGGTGGAGGCCGCCGCCGATGAGCTGTACAACGACGGTCTGTAAAGGAGGCGGGATATCATGTTGGAAAATATCAATCTCGCCCTGCAGGGCGTTTGGAGCCACAAGCTGCGGTCGTTCCTGACCATGCTGGGCATCATCATCGGCATCGCAGCCATCATCACCATCGTGTCCACCATTCAGGGCACCAACGAGCAGATCAAGCAGAACCTCATCGGCGCGGGCAACAACGTGGTGCGCGTCACCATCAACGCCGCGGACAGCCAGAACTACTTCGACCTGAACTACTCCGCCCTGCCGGAGGGCATCGACCCCGTCACCGGCGACATGCGGGATGAGATGGAGAAGCTGGACGGCGTGTCGCTGGTGAGCATGTACCACGTGCGCGAGTGGTGCGACAACGTGTACGTGGGCAACAGCGCCTTCAGCGGCTCCCTGTACGGCGTGGACGACCACTATCTCACCGCCGTGGATTACGCCGTGAACTACGGCCGCACCTTTACAGCCGCGGACTTCGCCCAGCGCCGGAGCGTGGCGCTGATCGACACCAAGTCGGCGCAGTCCCTGTTCCAGGGCGAGAACCCCATCGGCGGCACCATCGAGATACAGGGCGAGCCGTTCACCGTGGTGGGCGTGGTGTCCTCCCGTTCCAGCTCCGGCCCCGTGATCAACAGCTTCCAGGACTACCAGATGTACGCCGGCAGCACGGCGGGCACCATCTTCATCCCGGACGTGTGCTGGTCGGTGCCCTATCGGTACGACGAGCCGCAGTACGCCGCCGTCCGCGCCACCAGCACCAACGACATGACCGCCGCCGGTGACAACGTGGCCAAATACCTGAACGAGAACGCCATCCGCACCACCAAGTACAAGTATGAGTCCAAGGATCTCCTCCAGCAGGCCAGCGACCTGCAGAGCCTGTCGGAATCCACCAACAAGCAGCTGATCTGGATCGCCGCGATCTCTCTGGTGGTGGGCGGCATCGGCGTGATGAACATCATGCTGGTGTCCGTAACGGAGCGCACCCGGGAGATCGGCCTGAAGATCGCCATCGGCGCCCAGCAGAGCCGCATCCGCTGGCAGTTCCTGACGGAGGCGGCGGTGCTGACCAGCATGGGCGGCATTCTGGGCGTAGCCACGGGCATCGGCCTTGCGGAGATGATGTCCCACATCATGGGCACGCCGGTGGCCATCAGCGTGCCGGCCTGCATCATCGCCGTGGCCTTCTCCATGGTCATTGGCGTGGTGTTCGGCCTTGTGCCCGCGGTGAAGGCCTCGAAGCTGAACCCCATCGAGGCTCTCCGCCGGGAGTGAGAAACCGCATATACGCAAAAATACGCAAAAAAGAAGCACCCGCAGGTGCTTCTTTTTTTGCGTATATGCACTTACTGCGGCAGCTCGCCGGGTGCCACGAGGATGATCTTGTCCGCGCGGTCGTAGTCGCTGTACGCCTCCTTGGTGCTGCGCAGCAGCGTGCCGTCCCCGGCGTAGACGTTGCGATAGGTCTGCACGGCGTAGCCGTTGTGCCCGTACTGCTCCACCTCCGTGGTGCCGGGGGCGATGCGCTCGGACTCCTGATAGACCGTTTTCCGCTCGGAGTAGGACAGGAACTGGTTGGTCATCTCCACATAATTGTCGTTGGTCTTGGTGCCCAGCAGGGTGATGGTCAGCTGGTTCGTCTCGTCGTTATAGCTGGTGGTGATCTTGATGGGATAGTCCGTGCTGTTGCGGAAGGCGAAGTCGGGGCCGCCCCAGCTGACCGTGGCGTCGCAGCCGGTGACAGGCATGTAGCCCGGGTCGAACATGTGGGCGTACCGCAGGACGATCTTCAGGTCAGCCATCAGCGCGGCGTAGTACAGCGTGGAGGACACCTGACATATACCGCCGCCGATGGAGGTGACGGTCTTGCCGCCGGAATAGGCCGCGGCGGGCTGGAAGCCCCGGGCTTCCGTCCGCTGTCCCACGGTGGCGTTGTACCAGAACTCCTCGCCGGGGTTGTAGATGCGTCCGTCGATGGCGGCGGAGGCCAGCTTGATGTTCTGCCGCCGTCCCCAGGGTCCGGCGCAGGTGGTGGTGCAGGTGCCGATCACATCCCGGAACATGGCCGTCTCCAGCTCCTCGGTGGAGGCGGGCGGGAACTGCACCTGCGCGTCCGCCAGGAATTCCGTGCCGGGCGCGGCGGCGTCCAGCTGCTTCTGCGCCGTCTCCACGTCGAACTGCACGCCGATGCGGGACTGGGTGGGCTTGCCGGTGGCTCGGTCATAGGTGGCGGCGGCCATGGTGCCGGCTATGTCGTCATGGAGCTGCTGCACGTCCAGCGGCTTGGCGGTATGGGGCGCGAAAACGCACTCCACCCGCCGCGCCGCCACGGACAGATCTCGGTGGCCAAGCCGCTTGATCAGTTCGGTGCGCAGCGCCGCCGCGTCCAGCTTCTCGCCATCCTGCGGCTTGGTGATGTACAGCCCCTCGCCCTCCGCCAGTCGGTAGCCGCCGTCCACCACGGTGCAGCCCACGGTGTCGGCTATGCTCTCACATTGGGCGGTGAGGGTGGTCTCATCCATGTCCAGCTGGGGCGTTACGTCCACGCCCTTGCACCAGCTTTCGATGAACCGCCAGCCGCCCCGCAGGAACGACGTCACCTGGCCGCCCCAGCCGCGCGCCTGTATGTCGCACCCGGCGGCCTGAGAGACGTAAAGGGGCAGGACGGTCACGCCCAGCTGGGACAGGGATACGCTGCCGATCTCCTGCCCGTCACGGGTTAGACTGAAGGTCATGCCGTCCAGCAGGGCGCCCCCCTGCTCCGTCCACAGCTTCTCCACCTGCTGGGTGGACATGCGGGACACGTCCATGCCCAGCACCGACGTGCCAGGAAAGGCCACATGGGAGTACAGTACGCCGGCGGCCACGCAGCAGCCCGCGTAGGCCAGCACCAGCACCGCCACGATGATACCCACGATCAGTCCGGCCTTTTTTCCGCCGGACAGGGGCTTTTTTTCCGGTTTTTCCGGCTCTGCCAGCCGTCTGCCGGTCTTTTCCGGCGCGGCGGGCGCTTCCGTTGTAACAGAGGACACATTGGTTTCTTCGCTCATGCTGTCCCCCCTCCTTTGCATCGTAGTCCCTGTATTGTACCACGGTTTCCGGAGGAATGGGTTACAAATCCGTTACGAGCGCTTACCCGGCAGCGGGACGGCGGGTCTTGGGGATGCGCACGGTCAGGCATATCTCACTGTCGGTGTCCTGCCGCGCCACCTGCGCCCCCACGCCCGCGCCCTGCATCAGCCGGATGCCCCGCTCCACGCTGTTGAGGAACAGGCGCACGTCCTTGATGATATACGCGCTGCGCCGGTGGGGCGGCGTGGTCTGGTTCTCCGCCGCCAGCCGGTCTATGTACGCCTCCGCCGCCGCCACGTTCATACCCGCCTTACCGATGTGCTCCACGGCGCGGAGCCGCTGCTCCCCGTCACACAGCCGCAGCAGCGCACGGGCGTGGCGCTCCGTCAAGCCATAGCGGTGCAGCGCGTCCACCACCGGCTCCTCCAGCCGCAGCAGCCGCAGCTTGTTGGCCACCGCCGACTGGCTGCGCCCCAGCTTCTCCGCCGCCTGCTGCTGGCTCAGTCCGTAGCGCCGCAGCAGCCGGGCGATGGCCTCCGCCTCCTCCATGTAGTCCAGATCCCGCCGCTGGAGGTTCTCGATCAGCGCCAGCAGCGCCGCGTCCTCCTCGTCCACCCGCGCCAGCAGACACGGCACCTGCCGCAGCCCAGCGATCCGCGCCGCCCGCCAGCGGCGCTCCCCCGCCACCAGCTGGTACACGCCTCCCTGCTGCCGGACGGTCAGGGGCTGCAAAATGCCGTAGGCGGCGATGCTGGCCGCCAGCTCCTGCAAGCCCTCCGGGTCGAACCGGCGGCGGGGCTGCTGGGGATTGGGTCGTATGTCGTTGATGGGCACATAGCGCACGCGGCTGGATAAAAACTCGCTCTTCTGTTCCTTTTTCACGGGACTCCCCCCTCCTTTTGTCCCCATTTTACGCCATGACCGGCGCGAAAGAGGGCGAAAAGCGGCGGGAAATAAAAAAAGAGGGACGGCGTCCCTCTTTGCGCTGTTCCTGTCCTGCTTCGTAGGACGGCGTCCCTCCCCTTGACAAACCCGGCGGGATGGGTATAATAATAGATAGAAGGGGACGCTGCGACAAGCGGTCAGCCCCTCACAAGCTATAGGATTCTTTTGAGCTTTTCAGCTCGCAAAAACCGTCACCGTGCAGGGTGGCGGTTTTTGCTTTTGAGCTTCTGTATCCGTATCGAGATCGAATGACCCAAGATATGGAACGTAAGTACAAAAAACACAGCGTCACCCCCTCTCGGGGCTGTGACTAACCGCCTGCCGTTTATTGCAGCGTCCTTGAGACGAGTATACACCGCAGGCGGTTTTTTGTCAAATTTCGGCAGAACGCAGGGGTCCCGCCCTACGGGGAAACGGATTCCCACGCCAGTGTGAGCACTGGCTCGGAATGACAGCGCGGCGCTGCCGCGCTGATGGGACGTCGTACCCCAAGGGCATTTGTTCCGCTGCGCTCCACTGCAGGACGCCGTCCCCTACGGGCGTTATGCGGCAAGTCCGCCTGTCCTTTCGTAGGGGGCGATGCCCACATCGCCCCGCCGGGAAAAGCCGTATTTTGCGGCGGGACACATGGGTCCCGCCCTACAAAGAATCACGGCAGACCGAACGTAAAGAGACACATCCCGCTCAGCGCTTCCTCCGGATGTCCTCCCCGAAGAAGGGCAAAATCTCATACCCACCCTCGATGCGGGAGAGAATGGCCGCGCCGTAGCGCTGCCCCAGCTCCTCCGGCGCCAGATTGGTGCTGATGATGGTGGATCGCCCGGCGATCATCCGGCCGTTCACCAGCTGGTACAGCGCGCTCTGGACGAAGGAGGTGGTCATCTCCGTGCCCAGATCGTCCAGGATCAGCAGGTCGCAGCCCTCACAGCGGCGCACCTCCGCCGCCGTCTCCTCATCGGGGCGGAACTTGTCGTTTTCCAGCTTGGCGAAGATGCTGATGGCCGTGTCGTACACCACGGAGAAGCCGCTCTCGCTGACCACCCGTGCGATGCAGGCGGACAGAAACGTCTTGCCCAGCCCCGTGCCGCCGGACAGCAGCAGGTCGCCGCCGCCCCGGGAGAACTGGCAGGCGAAGTCCCGGCACACGTCAAAATTCCGCTCCATATTGGCCCGGGGCGAGATGCCGTAGCTCTCCCACTCCGTGCTGTCGTACAGGTCGAAGCGGAACGTCTCGAACCGCGCCTCGCCCAGCGGCAGCAGGCGGGACAGCTCCTGCAGCTGCTCCCGTGCGTAATACTGCCGCAGGCAGCGGCACACACCCTTTTTGTCATAGCCCGTGTCGCCGCAGAGGGGGCAGGCGGGCTTGTCCTCCAGATAGTCGGCGGGATAGCCCAGCTCCGTCAGCAGCTGCGCCCGCTCCTGCTGCAACGCCAGATTCTCGTCCCGCAGGGCGCGGATGGCCGGCAGGGGATCCTCCCCCTTTTTGGCGGCGGCGGCCACGATGCGGCTCATGGTGCCCCGCAGGGTGCGCTCGATCTCCTCCAGCCGGGGCTGGCGGGCGTACAGCATCCGGCGGCGCTGCTCCATCTCCGCCGCCCGGCGCTGCCTGGCCTGATCGAAGCGAGCAAGCGCCCGCTGCATGATGACTCCGTCGTATGCCATACTCTCACCTCTTTATGTAGCGGCGCATCCACGCGTCCTTGTCCCCGGCAGGGGCGGCGGGCTTGGCGGGAGACGTTCTCCCTCCCTGCTCGCCCTGCTCCACCTGATGCACGGTGTGCCAGCCGGCCTCGTGCCAGCGGCGCAGGATGCCGTTGAGATACCGCCAGTTCATGTCCTTCTTGTAAAATACCGTGCGCTCATAGGCCAGCGCCACCGTCTCCGGCGGGAAGCCCATGTCCATCCACTGGGTGATGTAGCGCCGCTCCGCGTCCACCATCTGGCGCTGGGGCAGGTGCAGCGCACGCATGTAGGCGGCGGACTTCTCCTCCCGCTGCGCCCATTTTTTCAGGTACGCGGCGGCGGCGGTCTGGTCGAAGATGCCCAGCTGCGCCCAGTGATAGCCCTCCTTCTCGATCTGCCGCAGGGTGGGACGCCGTCCCTCTCCCCACTGGCGGCGCGCCCGCTCCACGCAGTGGCACACCAGCAGATAGATCACGTCGGCGGGCATGCCGATCTGGTCGTACAGCCCCGCCAGAATTTGCAGGTCGGCGGTGCGCAGCTTCTTGCCCAGCTGCTGCTCCGTCTGGGGGATCAGCAGGCGGAAGCCCTCGTTGTCCGTCAGCAGCCCGGCGATGTCCTGAGACGTGTACACCGGACGCTCCTCCGCCGGGGCGGGCGGCGCGTCCTCCGCCGGGCGAGGCAGAATGCCCAGCTGCTGCAACACCCGCTCCGCCGCGTCGATGCGCAGGCGGCTGATGGGCAGCGCCCGCTCCAGCTCCTCCGGGGTCACGCCCCGTCCGAACCGGCACAGCGCCAGATACAGGAGCGCCGCGTCGCCCTGTCCGCTTTGCAGCAGCTTGTCCGCGGCGGCGGTGCTCAGCGTCAGCTGCTCCTTGCCATCGCGCAGGATATAGCCCTCCATGGCGCTCCCTCCCTTCTCATAGTGACCCCTATTCTACACGAAAACCGCCGCAACGTAAAGCGGGGCGGGACAACTTTTTACAAATTTCCGCTTTTCGGCAAAATACCCTTTCCTCCGCCGGATTTTATGCTATAATGGATTCTGTATCGGTATATACAACTCTCTAATACGTTTCTATTTAACATACAAGGAGGAGCTTGCTATGGCGAACCGGGTAACGATGACGATCTGCGGCACGGAGTACATCCTCGTGGCCGAGGAGGACGCCGCCTACATGGAGAAGATCGGTTCCATGGTGGACACGGAGATGCGCAGCCTGATGGACAGCGCCCACATGAGCCGCGACGCGGCGGCGGTGCTGGCGGCGGTGAATCTGGCCGACCAGCTGACGAAGGCGCAGGAGGGCGCGGAGAACCTGCGCCGGCAGGTCAAGACGTATCTGGACGAGGCCAGCCGCGCCAAGAGCGAGGCCGCCGAGCTGCGTCGCAAGCTCCAGAACGCCCAGAACCAGAACAACCGCCGGGGATGATGGAGCTGCTGTCCCCCGCAGGCGGGTATGAGGCGCTGGTGGCCGCCGTACAGAGCGGCGCTGACGCGGTATATATGGGCTTCGGCGCCTTCAACGCCCGGCGGGGCGCCCGGAACTTCACCGACGAGGAATTCGCGTCGGCGGTGCAGTATTGCCATCTGCGGGGCGTGCGGGTCTTCCTGACGCTGAACACGCTTGTTACCGACCGGGAGCTGCCCGCGGCGGCGGAGGCGCTGCGCCGCGCCAGCGCCATGGGCGTGGACGCGGTGCTGGTGCAGGACTGGGGGCTTCTGGCGCTGGCTCGGGAGATCGTGCCCGACCTGCCCCTCCACGCCAGCACGCAGATGAGCCTGTTCACCCTGGGCGGCGCCAACGAAGCGGCGGCGCTGGGCATGGAGCGGGTGGTGCTGGCGCGGGAGCTGAGCCGGGACGAGGTGCGGGAGATCTGCGCAGGCTGCAAAGCGGAGGTGGAGATCTTCGGCCACGGCGCACTGTGCATGTGCTACTCCGGTCAGTGCGAGATGAGCGCCGTGCTGGGACAGCGCAGCGGCAACCGGGGCGCGTGCGCCCAGCCCTGCCGCCTGCCCTACGGCGTGAACGCGCCGTGCAGGGACGCCTATCCCCTGAGCCTGAAGGACGCCAACCTGTCCGCCTATTTGCAGGACATGGAGCGCATGGGCGTGGACTGCCTGAAGATCGAGGGGCGGCTGAAGCGCCCGGAATATGTGGCGGTGGTGACGGGCATCTACCGCCGCCTGCTGGACGAAAGGCGGCTGCCCACGGCGGAGGAATCCGCCGCGCTGGAGCAGGCCTTCTCCCGCAGCGGCTTTACGGACGGCTACTGGCTGGGCAGAAAGGGCAAGGCCATGTTCGGCACCCGGCCGGAGAACGTGCCGGAGCCGAAGGAGCTGTTCGCCCGCGCCCGCGAGACATACGAAAACGGAAAAGAGAACCGGAAAATACCGGTGAACCTGCGGCTGACGGTGCGCCGGGGCGAACCGGTGCGGCTGAGCGGCGCGTGCGCCGTCCGCAGCGGCGTGACCATAGCCTTGGCCACGGGCGATGCGCCGGAGGAAGCCCGGAACCGGGCGGTGACGGCGGAGGAGCTGACCCAGCGCCTCTCCAAGACCGGCGGCACCGTGTTCACGGCGGACAGCGTGGAGGTGGAGCTGGACGAGGGGCTGATGGTGTCCGCCAGTGCCGTGAACGGTCTGCGGCGGGAGCTGCTGGACGAGCTGGCAGCGCGGCGGCAGGACATCCCGAAACGGCGGGAGCTGCCCGCCTCTCCCCTGCCGGACGCGCCGGCGGGCGCGGAGCGCATGGCGTTCACCGTGTCCATCGCCCGTGCCGACCAGCTGACGGAAGCGCTGCTGGCGGAAAAGCCCGCCATCGTGTATATTCCGGCGGAACTGCTGGATACCATGGACTTGTCCGCCTGTGCCGGGCGGACGGAGCTGTGCGCCGTGCTGCCCAGGGTGTTCCGCACGGCGGACGAGCAGCCCCTGCGGGCCATATTGGAGCGCCACCCGGAGGTCACGTCCGTGACCGTGGGCAACTGGGGACACATGCCCATCGTCCGGGGTCTGGGAAAGACGCTGCGGGGCGACCTGGGGCTGAACGTGTACAACAGCCGCGCCGTGGCCTTCTGGCGGGAGCGGGGACTGACCTCCGTGACGGCCAGTCTGGAGCTGCGGTGGCAGCAGGTGCGCGATCTGGGCAAGTACGCAGACTGCGAGGCGGTGATCTACGGCCGGCTGCCGCTGATGATCACGGAGAACTGCGTGACGAAGAACAGCGTGGGCTGCGCCCACGGCGCAGGCAGCGTGCTGACCGACAGGACGGGGGCGCAGTTCCCGGTGCTATGCGCCTACGGCTGCCGGTGCGAGATCGAGAACGGCAAGGTGCTGGTGCTGGCGGACAAGCCGGAGGTGTTCCGGTGCGGCCTGCGGTACGGGCGGCTGCGGTTCACCACGGAGACGCCGGAGGAATGCGCCGCCATCCTCCGCGCCCACAACGCCGGGACGATCACGGCGGACGCGGACACCACGCGGGGGCTTTTTTACCGGGGCGTGGAGTGAACACGCAGGGCGGACAGAGTCGTCCGCCCCTACACACGGTTATCAGGGCATTCCGCGCGGGACGTCGGGGACGCCGTCCCCTACAGAGCATCGCCGGGACAAATGTGCGCCTTGCGGCGGGACACATGGGTCCCGCCCTACAGAGTGCGGCGCGGAGCGGGCGGGCAGAGTCGTCCGCCCCTACGGGACGGTTATCAGGGCATTCCGCGCGGGACGTCGGAGACGGTGTCCCCTACGAAATCTCCCGCAAAACGTACAACGTATTGTATAATTACCTCTCAAATTTACATTTTGTATTCATTTTATCAGGAAAAAGGTGCTATTATGGAGCTGAAGATCAAACCCCTGTCCCCGAAGATCGGGACGGACATCCCCCTTCCCCGCTTTGCCACGGCGGGCGCGGCGTGCATGGATCTGTGCGCCTGTATCGACGAGGCCGTGACCCTGAACGCCGGCGAGCGGCGGCTGGTGCCCACGGGCATCGCCATCGCGCTGCCGTCGCCGGAGTATGTGGCGCTGGTGTTCGCCCGCAGCGGGCTGGGCATCAGGAAAGGCGTGTGCCTGTCCAACGGCGTGGGCGTTATCGACAGCGACTACCGGGGCGAGATCGGCGTGGGACTGGTGAACCTGGGCGACGCGCCCTACACGGTGCAGCCCGGCGACCGCATCGCCCAGCTGATGGTGGTGCCGGTGGTGCAGCCCGCCGTGACGGTGGTGGACGATCTGGACGAGACGGAGCGGGGCGCAGGCGGCTTCGGCTCCACAGGCAGGTGACGGATATGGCGAGGATCGTGCTGGCCTCCGGCTCTCCCCGGCGGCAGGAGCTTTTGCAGCGGATGGGCATCTCTGATTTCACCATCCGCGTACCGCAGGTGGAGGAGTATTTTCCCGCCGGGCTGACCCCGCAGGAGACGGTGTGCTACATCTCGCGGGAGAAGTCCCAGGCGGTGGACGCGGCGGAGGATGAGATCGTCATCACGGCGGACACCATGGTGTTTCTGGACGACAGGAAGCTGGGCAAGCCCGCCGACGAGCGGGAGGCGCTGGAGATGCTGACGGCCTTACAGGGACGCCGCCACACGGTATGCACCGGCGTGACGGTGCGGCAGGGGCAGCGGCTGCTGACCCGCGCCCAGTCCACGGACGTGTACTTCCGTCCGGCCACGGAGCGGGAGCTGCGCGCCTACATCGCCGGGGGCGAGCCTATGGACAAGGCAGGCGCTTACGGCGTGCAGGGACAGGGTGCGCTGCTGGTGGAGCGCATCGACGGGGACTTTTTCAACGTGATGGGTCTGCCGGTGGTGCTGCTGGAGGAGATGCTGCGCGAATTCGGCGTGGTGCTGCTGGGGTAACACAACATGAAGCGATTTTTTACGAAAACGGGAATATGGCTGCTGGCAGCGGCGGCGACCATCGCGGTGGTGCTGTGCGTGGTGTCGGCTCTCGGCTCCGGCACGGGGCTGCTGCACAACGCGCTGGGCGTTATCGCCTCGCCCTTCCGGGCGGCGGGCTCCGCCGTGGCGGGCTGGGTGGACGGCATCAGCGACCGGTTCGACAGCGTGGAGCAGCTTCAGGAGGAGAACGACGAGCTGCGGCGGCAGATCGCGGAGCTGGAAAAGCAGCTGCGCTCCGCCGAGAGCGCCGCGGAGGAGAACCGCGACCTGCGGGAGCTGCTGGGTCTGCGGCAGCAGCGCAGCGATCTGACCTTCGAGGCGGCGCGGGTCACCCAGCGGGATGTCTCCAACTGGGCCAGCACGCTGGTGCTGAACCGGGGCAGCCAACACGGTGTGGCCGTGGGCAACTGTGCCGTGGACAGCGCCGGGAACCTGGCCGGTGTCATCACGGAGGTGGGGCTGAACTGGAGCCGCCTTGCCACGGTGCTGGACACGGAATCCCAGTTCGGCGCCACGGTGTTCCGCACCGGCGAGACGGCGGTGGCCGGCGGAGAGCTGGAGCTGATGGCCGAGGGCAAGCTGCGGCTGCAATATCTGGCGGACAGCGCCAGCCTGATCAAGGGCGACGTGGTGGTCACGTCGGGCTTGGGCGGCTACTATCCCTCCGGGCTGGTGATCGGCACGGTGGAGGCGGTGCAGACCGACGACGGCGGGCTGGCGCGGTACGCGGTGCTGGCGCCGGGGTGCAGCGTGGACGAGATGAAGGAGCTGTTTATCATCACGGATTTTGACGTGATCGAGTGAAAGACGGAGGACGGGCATGACGCGGCGTGCAACGGCCATCAAGTGGATATGCTACTGTCTGGGCGCGCTGGTGCTGGTGCTGGTGCAGAGCGCGGCGCTGGTGCATGTGCGGATATGGGGCGTACACCCCTTTATCCTGCCGGCCATCGCGGTGATACCCGCCACGCTGGAGCGCGGCGAGCAGGGACTGCTGTACGGCGCGTTCTTTGGACTGGCGTGCGACCTGCTGACGCCGGTGGCGGGCATGCCCTGCTTCTATTTCTTGGTGTTCCTGCTGGGCGCGGCGGCGGCATGGCTGCTGAGCGGGCAGGTCATCATGGCGGGCGTGGTGTGCTCCGTGGCGGTGACGGCGGTGTGCATGGTGATATGCGCGCTGCTGCACGCGGCGGTGATGGCCGGGCAGAGCGGCTTTGACATGGGCGCGGCATCGTGGCTGGCGCTGCGGGAGCTGGCGGTGAGCCTACCCTTCGCGGCGGCGGTGCACCCCCTGCTTGCATGGGTGCGGACACGCGCTCTGGACGATTAGACCCTCGGAGGAAGAAGGAACTATGATGAAGAACCCCCACCCCGCCCGGCGGCGGGTGTATATGCTGCTGGGCTTTTTCGGCGCTTTTCTGCTGCTGTTCTTCGCCGTGCTGTATGACGCGCAGGTGGTACACGGCAGCGAGAACCGGGCGAAGTCCATCACCAGCAACACCGCCAGCGAGACGGTGACGGCCTCCCGCGGCATTATCACCGACCGCAACGGCAAGGTACTGGTCAGCAACCGGCTGGCCTATACGCTGGTGTTCGACAAGAGCGCCTTCGGCAAGGACGACGGCGCGCTGAACGACGCTATATGGCGGCTGATCCAGCTGTGTCAGGAGCTGGACGTGCCGTGGAACGACACCCTGCCCCTGACCTCCGGCCTCATCCCCCAGCTGAAGACCGCAGCCCGCTCCAACGCCTTTCAGGAGTATCTGAAGGACAACGAGCTGCCGGTGAACGCCTCCGCCTCGGAGCTGATCGGCGCCCTGCGGGAGCTGTACGCCATCGATGAGCGCTATACCACGGCGCAGGCGCGGCTCATCGCCGGCGTGCGCTATGAGCTGGACGGGCGCAGCAGCTATACCTTCGCCGAGGACGTGTCCTCGGAGCTGATCAGCCGCATCACCGACGGGCACTATGAGGGCGTGACCATCAAGACGGCGGCGGCGCGGGTATACAACACCAAGCTGGCGGCGCACATTCTGGGCACCGTGGGCGCTATATGGCAGGAGGAGTGGCGCAGCGACGAAAAGACCGGCTATGTGGGCTACGCGGATCGGGGCTACTCCATGAACGATCTGGTGGGCAAGGACGGCGTGGAGAAGGCCTTTGAGGAGTATCTCCACGGCGTGGACGGCAAACGGCTCATCACCACCGACGAAAGCGGCAAGCTCACCGGCGAGCTGTACACCCGCAAGCCCCAGCCCGGCGGCACCGTGGCGCTGACCATCGACATCGACCTCCAGCAGGTGGCGGAGGACACGCTGGCCAGCACCATTCAGGGCATGGTGGACAAGGACAGCAACGAGCGCGGCGGCGCTGTGGCCGTGGTGCAGGTGGGCACCGGCGAGGTGCTGGCACTGGCCAGCTATCCCACCTACGATCTGGAGACGTTCAACCAGAACTACGAGGAGCTGGCGGCCGACGAGCGGCTGCCTATGTTCAACCGCGCCACCCAGGGCATTTACGCCCCCGGCTCCACCTTCAAGCTGTGTACCTCCGTGGCGGCGCTGGAGGAGGGCATCATCACCCCCACCACCATCATCCAGGACAAGGGTATCTACACCTATTACAAAGACCCGCAGCCCATGTGCTGGATCTGGCGGCAGGCGCGCACCACCCACGGGCGCATCAACGTCAGCCAGGCCATCGTGGATTCCTGCAACTACTTCTACTACGAGGTGGGACGACTGACGGGCATCAAAAAGCTGGACGAATACGCCACGGCCTTCGGCCTGGGGCAGCACACCGGCATCGAGATTGGGGACGAGAGCGGCGTGCTGGCCTCGCCGGAGTGGGCGGAAGCCCACGACCGGGAGTGGACGGACGGCCAGACCATCACGGCGGCCATCGGACAGTCCTACAACCTGTTCACCCCCCTGCAGCTGGCCAACTATGTGGCCACGCTGGTGTCCGGCGGCGAGCATTACGAGGCGCATCTTCTGAAAAACGTGAAATCTTACGATAATTCTCGTATTATCGACGTATACGACAAGGGGACGCTGAACGAGATGCACATCTCGGAATCCACCATGGCGGCGGTGACAAAGGGCATGCACGACCTGACCCACGACTCGCTGCAGGGCGCGTTCTCCCGCTGCGTGGTGGAGGCGGGCGCCAAGACCGGCTCGGCGCAGGTGGGCACGGACATCGCCAACGGCACCTTCGTGGCCTACGCGCCCTATGACGATCCGGAGATCGCCATCGCCATCGTGGTGGAGAAGGGCGGCAGCGGCAGTCTGCTGGCCAACGCCGCCGTGGACATCATCAACGCGTGGTTCACCCGGGGCGGCAGCAGCGCTTCGCTGGGCGAGAACACACTTTTACAGTAACGCGCCACGCCCACGGGCGGCGCGCATGAGGACAGTATGGGACCTATATTTGATTCAAGAGACAAGCGGTATAAAGACCCCTTCGGCGCGGCGGCCTGCTCTGCGGACATCCGCTTCGCGCTGGAGGACGAGACGTATTACGGCTGCGAGCTGCTGGTATACCGGGAGTTCGCCGGAAAAGAGGACGTGTGCGCCCTGCCGCCGGCGGAGGGCGGCTTCGCCGGGACATACACCGCCCCGGCGGAGGCCGACCTGTGCTGGTACGCCTTCCGGCTGACGGACGGCGACGGCCATCTGGTTTGGTTCGGCAAAAACGGCGTGCAGGACGCGCCGGAGAAGCTGATACGCTGGCAGCTGACGGTGTACGAGGACACGGCCACGCCGGAGTGGTTCGGCGAGGGCGTCACCTATCAGATCTTCCCCGACCGGTTCCGCCGGGTGGCCATGCCGGACGTGTCCTCCATGGTGGGACGGCGCTGGCTCCACGAGAGCTGGGGCGACCGGCCGGTGTTCCTGCCGGAGGTCAACGGCGAGATCACCAACCGGGACTTCTTCGGCGGCTCGCTGGCGGGCATCACGGAGAAGCTGGACTATCTGCGCGGGTTGGGCGTGACCACCCTGTACCTGAACCCCATTTTCGAGGCCGCCAGCAACCACCGCTACGACACGGCGGACTACCGCGCCATCGACCCGCTGCTGGGCAGCAAGGAGGACTTCCGCGCCCTGTGCGACGGGGCGCATGAGCGGGGCATGCGGGTGATACTGGACGGCGTGTTCAACCACACCGGCAGCAACAGCCGCTATTTCAACGCCGAGGGGTACTATCCCTCCCTGGGCGCGGCGCAGAGCCAAAGCTCCCCCTATTACCACTGGTACAGCTTCCACCCGTGGCCGTCGGAGTACGACGCGTGGTGGGGCGTGCGGACGCTGCCCGCCGTCAACGAGGAGCAGCCGGACTACCGGGACTTCATCTTCGGCGGCGAGGACAGCGTGGTGCGGCACTGGCTGCGCTGCGGCGCGGACGGCTGGCGGCTGGACGTGGCGGACGAGCTGCCCGGCGACTTTATCGAGGGCATCCGCCGCGCCATGGACGCGGAGAAGCCCGGCGGCTATCTGCTGGGCGAGGTGTGGGAGGACGGAAGCAACAAGATCGCCTACTCCCGCCGGCGGCGGTATCTGCTGGGGCGGGAGACACACGGTCTGATGAACTACCCCTTCCGCACGGCGCTGCTGCAATGGCTGGGCGGCGGCGACGCGGCGGCCTTCCGGGAGAGCATGGAGACGATACGGGAGAACTATCCCCCGGCGGCCTTTTACGGCGCCATGAACTTTCTGGGCACCCACGACACGCCCCGCATCCTGACGCTGCTGGGCGTGGCGCACACGCCGGAGACGAAGCAGGCGCGGGCGGACTACCGCCTCTCCCCTGCTGAGCTGGCGCGGGGCAAGGCGAAGCTGCGTCTGGCGGGCATGCTGCTGTACAGCTTTCCCGGCTCCCCCACCCTGTTCTACGGCGACGAGGCCGGGATGCAGGGCTTCGAGGATCCCCTGAACCGGGGCACGTTCCCCTGGGGCGGCGAGGACGCGGCGCTGACGGCGTTCTTCCGGACGCTGGGCGACCTGCGGCAGCGGGAGAGCCTGCGCCGGGGGCGGCTGGCGTACATACGCAACCAGGGCGGCTGTCTGGTGATCGAGCGGGCGGCGGACGGCGAGCGCACCGTGACGGCGCTGAATGCCGGCGACGCGCCGGTGGAGCTGGCGCTGCCGTGGGACGCGCCCACGGCGCGGGACGGCGTGACCGGGCAGCGGTTCCTGACCGATGGCGGCGTGCTGCGGGTGACGCTTCCCCCGCTGGACGGCATGATATTGGTGTAAACGATTCCCCTGTTTCACGTGAAACAGGGGAATCGCTTTTTCAGGCGGCTGTTTCACGTGAAACAGGGGCGCTGCCCTTTGCCATGGAATGTTTCATGTGAAACATTCCGGGAAAATTTGCGCTTCCCTCTTGCAAGCCACCGGTTAAGTGGTATATACTAGGGTATCGAACTTAGACAGAAAGAGGAATCTGCTGTGGCGAAAATTGTTGCGATCGTGAATCAGAAGGGCGGCGTGGGAAAAACCACCACCTGCGTGAATCTGGCCGCCGCCGTGAAGGCAGCGGGCAAGAGAGTGCTGCTGTGCGACTTTGACCCGCAGGCCAACGCCACCAGCGGCATGGGCGTGGACAAGTCCACCAGCAACGGCGTGTACGACGTGATCATGAACGACGCGTCTACTGAGTCCGTCATCGTCTCCACCCCCTACGGCGACGTGCTGCCCAGCAGCAAGGCGCTGGCGGGCGCGGGCGTGGAGCTCATCAGCATGGATGACCGGCAGTTTCTGCTGAAGGCGGCGCTGCGGCAGGTGGCGGACAAGTACGACTTCATCTTCATCGACTGCCCGCCCTCGCTGGAGTTGCTGACGCTGAACGCACTGTGCGCCGCCAACAGCCTGCTGGTGCCGGTGCAGGGCGAGTATTACGCGCTGGAGGGTCTGAGCGACCTGATGAACACCGTGCGCATTGTGCGGCGGAGCATGAACCCCGGCCTGGAGATCGAGGGCGTGCTGCTGACCATGTACGATGGGCGGACGAACCTGTCCATCCAGGTGGCGCAGGAGCTGAAGCGCTTCTTCGCCGGAAAGGTGTACAGCGTGGTCATTCCCCGGAACGTGCGCCTCAGCGAAGCGCCCAGCCACGGCAAGCCCATCGGCGCTTACGACCGGACATGCCGGGGCGCGGAAGCGTATACGGCGCTGGCGGCGGAATTTCTGCGGAAAAACAACTGCTGAAAGGAGACGCAGTATGGCAAATACAAAAGGTCTGGGCAAGGGACTGAGCGCGCTGCTGGGCGACGATGTCATCGCCGCCAAGGACGAACGCGCCTCCTCCCTGCTGCTGCCCATCAGTCAGGTGGAGAGCTGCTCCACCCAGCCCCGCAAGAGCTTCGACCCGGAGGCGCTCAGCGATCTGGCGGACTCCATCCGGGTACACGGCATCATCCAGCCGCTGACGGTGCGGAAGCTGCAAAGCGGGTATTATCAGATCATCGCCGGCGAGCGGCGGTGGCGGGCGGCGCGGATGGCCGGGCTGACACAGGTGCCCGCCGTGGTCATCGAGGCCGACGACCGCAAGACCATGGAGCTGGCCATGATCGAGAACCTCCAGCGGGAGGATCTGAACCCCATCGAGGAGGCCGAGGGCTACCGGGTGCTGACGGAGCAGTACGGCATGACCCAGGACGAGTGTGCCCAGCGGGTGGGCAAGTCCCGCCCCGCCGTGGCCAACGCCCTGCGGCTGCTGGGGCTGACCGAGCCGGTGCGCGCCATGGTGGAGGACGGGCGGCTGTCCGCCGGTCACGCCCGGGCGCTGGTGACGCTGGGCGCCAGGCAGCAGCAGGCCGCCGCCGAAACGGTGGTAAAGGATGCCCTGTCGGTACGGCAGACGGAGCTGCTGGTGAAGAAGCTCACCGCCGAGAAAAAGGAAAAGCCCCAGCCGGACGCGCTGTCCGTCAACTATGTAGAGGAGGCGGCGCGGGAGCTGGGCGAAAAGCTGGGTCGCCCCTGCCGCATCGTCAACGGCAAGAAAAAGGGACGCATCGAGCTGGAATACTACGGCACGGACGACCTGAACGCCCTGCTGGAGGCGCTGGAAAAGCTGGGCAGGAAATAAGCGTTTCACGTGAAACAGTGCGCAGCGGGACGTCGAGGACGCCGTCCCCTACAACGGGAATGGATGCCCGCGGCCGTCACCGCAGCGAACAACCAACCAATACAATATAAGAGGTAAGCATCATGCTTGATATCAAGTTTATCCGGGAGAACCCGGAGATCGTGAAGGAGAACATCCGCAAGAAATTCCAGAACGCCAAGCTGCCGCTGGTGGACGAGGTCATCGCGCTGGACGCGGAGCGCCGCGCCGCCATCAACGAGGGCGAGACGCTGAAGGCCGAGCGCAACAAGCTGTCCAAGGCCAACGGCCCCCTGTTCGGCAAGCTGAAGAAGTGCGCGGACGAGGCGGAGAAGGCCGCTATCCAGGCGGAGATCGACGCCAACAACGCCGCGGTGAAGGCCAACGCCGAGCGCATGGCGCATCTGGAGGAGAAAAAGGCCAACGCCGAGGCAGCCATGAACAAGCTCCTGCTGGTGATCCCCCAGATCATCGACGAGTCGGTGCCCATCGGCCCCGACGACAGCTGCAACGTGGAGGTGGAGCGGTTCGGCGAGCCGAAAACCCCTGACTTTGACATTCCCTACCACACCGACATCATGGAGCGGTTCGACGGCATCGACATGGACGCCGCCGCCCGCGTGTCCGGTCAGGGCTTCTATTACCTGCTGGGCGACATCGCCCGGCTGCACTCCGCCGTCACCGCCTACGGCCGGGATTTCATGATCGACCGGGGCTTCACCTACTGCATCCCTCCGTTCATGATCCACGGCAACGTGGTGGAGGGCGTTATGTCCCAGACGGACATGGACGCCATGATGTACAAGATCGAGGGCGAGGATCTCTATCTCATCGGCACCAGCGAGCACTCCATGATCGGCAAGTTCATTGACCAGATCGTGCCGGAGGACAAGCTGCCCCAGACCCTGACCTCCTACTCCCCCTGCTTCCGCAAGGAGAAGGGCGCCCACGGCATCGAGGAGCGGGGCGTGTACCGCATCCACCAGTTCGAAAAGCAGGAGATGATCGTGGTCTGCCGCCCGGAGGACTCCAAGGCGTGGTACGAGAAGATGTGGCGCTGGTCGGTGGAGCTGTTCCGCAGTCTGGACATCCCCGTGCGGCAGCTGGAGTGCTGCTCCGGCGATCTGGCTGACCTGAAGTGCAAGAGCTGCGACATCGAGGCGTGGTCGCCCCGGCAGCAGAAGTACTTCGAGGTGTGCTCCTGCTCCAATCTGGGCGACGCGCAGGCGCGGCGGCTGAAGATCCGCGTCCGCGGCGAGGACGGCAAGCTGTATCTGCCCCACACCCTGAACAACACCGTGGTGGCGCCGCCCCGTATGCTCATCGCCCTGCTGGAGAACAACCTGCAGGCGGACGGCTCCGTGCTGGTGCCCAAGGCTCTGCAGCCCTACATGGGCGGCAAGGAGCGTCTGGTGCCGCTGCACTGATAGCAGCTTGTAATATCGCGCGCACTTTATACCGCAAGTATAGGAGACAACACAAATGAAGAAGTTCTTTGCAGAATTCAAGGAATTCGCCATGCGCGGCAACGTAATGGACATGGCCGTCGGCGTGATCATCGGTACCGCATTCGGTAAGATCACCACCTCTCTGGTGAACGATGTGTTCATGCCCCTGATCGGCCTGCTCATCGGCGGCGTGGATTTGGGACAGCTGAATATCGTGCTGAAGCCGGAGGTGCTGGACGAGGCAGGCAAGGTGGTCACCGAGGCTGTTACCCTGGGCCTCGGCACGTTTCTGAGTACGGTCATTGACTTTGTTCTGGTGGCCTTCGTCATCTTCCTGATGGTCAAGACCATCAACCAGCTGCACAAGCTGGGCAAAAAGGACGAGGAGCCGCAGGAGGAGGAAGAACCGGCTCCCACCAGCGAGGAGCTGCTCACCGAGATCCGCGACCTGCTGAAAGAGCAGCAGAAATGAGGGATATCCTGACCGCCGGGCTGACGGCGCTGGGGCTGGATACCGCCGCCGCGCCGCAGCTGGAGCGCTATGCCGCGCTGCTGCTGGAGAAGAACAAGGTCATGAACCTGACGGCCATCACCGATGAACGGGACGTGGCCACCCTGCACCTGCTGGACTGCGCCGCGCTGCTGGCGCAGGCGGACATGCGGGGTAAGACCGCCATCGACGTGGGCACCGGCGCGGGGTTCCCCGGCATGGTGCTGGCCATACTGGAGCCGTCGGCGCGGTTCACGCTGCTGGACAGTCTGGGCAAGCGGGTGGACTTCCTGCGGGAGGTCTGCGAGCAGCTGGGGCTGAAAAACGTCACCTGCGTCCACGCACGGGCGGAGGAATTCGCCGCCGGGCACCGGGAGCGGTTCGACATAGCCACATCCCGCGCCGTGGCGCAGCTGAACGTGCTCAGCGAGCTGACGCTGCCGCTGGTGAAGGTGGGCGGCCTGTTCGCCGCCATGAAGTCCACGTCCACCGACGAGGAGATCGCCGCCGCCCGCAGCGCCATCGCCCAGCTGGGCGGGCAGCTGGCCGGCTGCACGGACTATCCGGTGCCGGAGACGGACGTGATACACCGCATCGTCCGCATCGAAAAGGTGCGGCCGACGCCGAAGCAATTCCCGCGGGCCTTCGCCCGCATCAAGAAAGCGCCGCTGGTATAGCGGCGCGGAGAGGAGGAACTCCATGGGCAAGATCATCGCCGTGGCGTCCGGCAAGGGCGGCACCGGCAAAACCACCTTCACCGCCAACACCGCGCTGGCGCTGGCGGCTATGGGGCAGCGGGTGCTGTGTCTGGACTGCGACATCACCCTGCGGAATCTGGATCTGGCGCTGGGACTCAGCGACCGGGCGCTGATGGATTTCTCCGACGTGATGGAGGGGCGCTGCACACTGGACGAGGCGGCGGTGCCCCACGAAAAGTACCCCTCCCTGTTCCTGCTGACCGCGCCCATGGCCGACAGGCCGCTGACGCTGTCGGTAACGGGGATACAGAATCTGGCACGGGCGATCCGGGAGAAATTCGACTGGTGTCTGATCGACGCGCCCGCCGGGCTGGGACAGGGCTTCCAGATGGCGGCGTGCATGGCCGATCAGGTGATCGTCATCACCACCACGGACGTGTCCGCCATGCGGGACGCACAGCGCACCGCCGCCGAGCTGTCCGCCTTCCCCACCGGGACGGTGCATCTGGTGGTGGGACGGGTGTCACGGAAGGTGCTGCGGGCGCTGCACACCACCATCGACGACGCCATCGACGCGGCGGGTCTGCCGCTGCTGGGCGTGGTGCCGGAGGATCCGGACGTGCCCTACTGCCTGAATCAGGGACTGGTGCTGCGGGAGCGGAACTACTACGCCGCCCGCGCCTATGAGAACATTGCCAAACGCATCATGGGGCAGAAAGCGCCCCTGATGAAGATATAAGAGAAAGGAGCCGCCTTCTATGAACATTGCATTGATGGCACACGACAACCGCAAGGAGCTGATGGTGCAGTTCTGCACCGCCTACTGCGGCATTCTGGCCAAGCACACCCTCTGCGCCACCGCGCGCACCGGTCAGCAGATCGCTGACGCCACCGGACTGACCATCCACCGCTTCCTCTCCTTCGACCACGGCGGCGGACAGCAGATCGCGGCGCGTATCGCCTATAACGAGATCGACATGGTGCTGTGCTTCAGCGACCCCAACCGCAAGACCACCGACGAGGATATCGCGTATATCTCCCGGCTGTGCGACCAGAACAACGTGCCCTTTGCCAGCAATCTGGCCACCGCCGAGATGCTGGTGCTGGGTCTGGATCGGGGCGACCTGGACTGGCGCGACATCGTGAATCCCAAGAGCAAGCCGTTTACGGCGTGACGAACCGGGCAAAGGCGGATTGCCGCACCCATCTGTAGGGCGGGACCCATGTGTCCCGCCGCGCCCATGCGTTACCCGTTCGGGCGGACAGGGTCGTCCGCCCCTACAACGGGACGTCGGGGACGCCGTCCCCTACAGACAGCAGCCCCCACTCGAGAATTTTGTCAGCGCGCGGGCTTGACACGGGGCGGGAAATCGCATACAATAAAGAGTAACCGTGCAGACCTCGCAGGAGTAGCCTGTACACCGCCGCTGCAAGAGAGACGCGCCACCGGCTGAAAGCGCGTTGCGGCAAGGAGCAGGTCAAGACAGCGAGCGAGCGGGGATGGAAACATCCACGGCGCGCTCCCCGTAACAGGAGCATCAAAGGGCCGCAAGGCCGAATTTGGGTGGCACCACGAAGTGTTTAACGCTCTCGTCCCAATGCAGGGGACGGGAGCGTTTTCTGTTCCCGCGCCACACACTATCCGAAAAGGAGATCGCCATGCAAGCTGTTCTGGACTTCATCAACAAGTACCACTACGACATCTTCATCCCCCTGACGGCGCTGGCGGTGCTGCGCATCATCGTGTGCCGCGCCCAGCTGAAGAAGATCGCCTCCCTGCGGGAGAAGAAGGGCGCGTATCACGCCGTAGGCGGCAACTACACGGAGATCGGCGTGTGGCTGGGCACACTGCCCGGCTTCGTTCTGGCGCTGGCGGCGCCGAAGCTGTGGTACGCCGGGCTGGTGCTGGCCGTGATCGGCGGCATTCTTCTGGGCAAGGCCGGGAAGAAAAAAGGCGCCGAGCTGGACGATATCTACCGGGAGGTGGCGCTGGAGCTGAAGCGCGAGGCTGAGGCCGAGGCCGCCCGGCAGGAGGCCTCCCGCGCGCTGGAGGGCGGCGCGGAGGAAATACCGGAAGCAACGGAAATTACCGAAAATAAAGGAGAAACGAACAATGGCTGAGATGACGCCCCGCACACTGTCGGGCTTTATGGAGCTGCTGCCCCGGCCGCAGCAGCAGATGGAGCGGATGATGGACATTCTGCGCCGCACCTATTCCCTGTACGGCTTCACCCCGCTGGACACCCCGGTGATCGAGGCGGCGGAGGTGCTGCTGGCCAAGGGCGGCGGCGAGACGGAGAAGCAGATCTACCGCTTCAACAAGGGCGACGCCGACCTTGCCCTGCGGTTTGACTTGACGGTGCCGCTGGCCAAGTACGTGGCGCTGCACTACAACGACCTGTCCTTCCCCTTCCGCCGGTATCAGATCGGCAAGGTCTACCGGGGCGAGCGCGCCCAGCGGGGACGGTTCCGGGAGTTCTATCAGGCGGATATCGACGTGATCGGCGACGGCAAGCTGGACATCACCAACGAGGCGGAGATGCCCGCCATCATCTACCGCGCGTTCAGCGAGCTGGGTCTGAAGCGGTTCTGCATTCGGGTGAACAACCGGAAGATACTCAACGGCTTTTACGCCATGCTGGGTCTGACGGAGAAGTCCGGCGAGATCATGCGCACGGTGGACAAGCTGGACAAGATCGGCGCGGAGAAGGTGCGCGCCCTGCTCACCGACCAGGTGGGCGTGGAGCCGGACAAGGCCGACGAGATCCTGAAATTCATTGCCATCACCGGCAGCAACGACCAGGTGCTCGCCGCGCTGGAGGGCTATGTGGGGCGGAACGAGACGTTTGACGAGGGTCTTGACCAGCTGAAAACCGTGGTGAAGTATCTGGGCGCCTTCGGCGTGCCGGAGGAGAACTTCGCCGTGGATCTGACCATCGCCCGGGGACTGGACTACTACACCGGCACCGTGTACGAGACGGCGCTGCTGGATCACCCGGAGATCGGCTCCGTGTGCTCCGGCGGACGGTACGACAACCTGGCAGAGTACTACACCGACAAACAGCTGCCCGGCGTGGGCATCTCCATCGGCCTGACCCGGCTGTTCTATGTGCTGGGCGAGCAGGGGATGCTCAACGGCGACCTGCCCACCGCCCCGGCGGATGTGCTGATCCTGCCCATGACGGAGGATCTGTCCGCCGCCGTGACGCTGGCCACAAGGCTGCGGGACGCGGGCATCCGCACCCAGCTGTACACCGAGCAGAAGAAATTCAAGGCCAAGATGAACTACGCCGACAAGACCGGCGTGCCCTATGTGATGTTCCTGGGCGAGGACGAGATCGCCAAGGGCGTTATCGCCTGCAAGGACATGACCAGCGGCGAACAGACCACGCTGGACTTCGCCGGGACGCTGGCGCGGGTGCAGGAGGGTCTGGCGGAGCGGAACCGGGGCAAGGTCATCGTGGAGAAATAAGCGCCGCTGACGGGACGTCGTACCCCAAGGGCATTTGTTCCGCTGCGCTCCACTGCAGGACGCCGTCCCCTACGGAGCGGTTTACCGTACCTGTCCGTAGGGCGGGACCCATGTGTCCCGCCGCAGAACACGCATTATCCCCCGGCGGGGCATGCGGGCCCCTCCCTACAGAAGTTGAGTCGATTCAACAACATACTGTAATAATTTAATCAGATTATACAAAACACAATCACAAATAGGAGGAAAACAACATGATGCAGATGCGTACACATACCTGCAACCAGCTGCGCGCCAGCGATGCGGGCAAGTCCGTGAAGATCGTGGGCTGGATGGAGAACGTCCGCGAGGTGGGCGGCAATCTGGCCTTCGTGGTGCTGCGGGACTTCTACGGCACCACCCAGGTGGTGGTGGAGGACGAGGCCGACCTGAAGATCATCAAGGGTCTGAACAAGGAGAGCACCATCTCCGTGGAGGGCACCGTCCGTGAGCGCGCCAGCAAGAACCCCAAGCAGGCCACCGGCGACATCGAGGTGGTGCCCACCAAGATCGAGGTGCTGGGTCGCTGCCGCTACAACTCCCTGCCCTTCGAGATCAACCGCAGCCGCGAGGCCGACGAGACGGCGCGCCTGAAGTACCGCTATCTCGACCTGCGGAACCCGGCGGTGAAGCAGAACATCATCCTGCGCTGCCAGGTGGTGGCCGCCCTGCGCGCCGCCATGACGGAGCACGGCTTCCTGGAGATCACCACACCCATCCTGACCGCCAGCTCCCCTGAGGGCGCCCGCGACTATCTGGTGCCCGCCCGCAAGCACCCCGGCAAGTTCTACGCCCTGCCCCAGGCGCCCCAGCAGTTCAAGCAGCTGCTGATGGCCTCCGGCTTCGACCGCTATTTCCAGATCGCCCCCTGCTTCCGGGACGAGGACGCCCGCGGCGACCGCTCCCCCGGCGAGTTCTATCAGCTGGATATGGAGATGGCCTTCGCCACCCAGGACGACGTCTTCGCCGTGCTGGAGGACGTGCTGCCCCCCATCTTCGCCAAGTTCGGCACCTACAACGTGGCGTCCACCGCCCCGTTCCGCCGCATCCCCTACAACACCGCCATGGAGACCTACGGCTCCGACAAGCCCGACCTGCGCATCGACCTGACCTGCAAGAACGTGTCCGCCCTGTTTGAAAACAGTGAGTTCGAGGCGCTGCGCGGCCAGACCGTGAAGATGATCGACATCACCGACTGCGCCCTGACCCGCAAGCAGATCGAGAAGCTGCTCACCGACTGCGAGGTGCAGTCCGGCTCCAAGGCCTACTGGTTCAAGGTGGACGAGAACGGCGAGATCGCCGGCGGCATCGGCAAGTTCGTCTCCGGCGTGAAGGACGAGCTGGCCAAGGTGCTGACCCTGAAGCCCAACACGCTGGTGGTGGTGGCTGCCGGCGAGTACGCCACCAAGTCCACCGGTGTGCTGATCAAGACCTTCGGCGCCGCCTGCGAGAACCACTTCGACAAGGAGCGCTATGAGTTCTGCTGGATCGTGGACTTCCCCATGTACGAGATCGGCGACGAGAGCGGCGAGCTGGAGTTCTGCCACAACCCGTTCTCTATGCCCAACGGCGGCATGGAGGTGCTGCTGAAGGCCGAGCGCGGCGAGATCGACCCGCTGGACATCTACGCCAACCAGTACGACCTGGTGTGCAACGGCGTGGAGCTGTCCTCCGGCGCTGTCCGTAACCACGACCCGGAGATCATGATCAAGGCCTTTGAGCTGGTGCGCCTGGGCGAGGAGGACGTGAAGAAGAAGTTCCCCGCCATGTACAACGCCTTCTGCTACGGTGCGCCTCCCCACGCGGGCATCGCTCCGGGCGTGGATCGCATGGTCATGCTGCTGGCGGGCGAAAGCTCCATCCGCGAGATCATCCCCTTCCCCATGAACAAGAACGCGCAGGATATCATGATGGGCGCGCCCTCCACCGTGGAGCAGAAGCAGCTGGACGAGCTGCACATCGCCATCGTGGGCGACGTGGAGAAGGACGACTGATGGAGACGGTCAGACTCTATTACGAAAACGCCTTTACGCAGGACTTCACCGCCGTGGTGGAGTCCTGCGGGGCTGTGAAGGGCGGCTTTGCGGTGGCGCTCGACCGCACGGCCTTTTACCCCGAGGGCGGCGGGCAGCCCGCCGACCACGGCACGCTGGGGGACGCCCGCGTGCTGGACGTACACGAGAAGGACGGCATCGTCACCCACCTGTGCGACCGGGCGCTGCCCGTGGGCGCGGAGGTCAGCGGCCATATCGACTGGGCGCGGCGGTTCGACCACATGCAGCAGCACTCCGGTGAGCACATCGTGTCCGGCATGCTGTGCAGCGCCTTCCACTGCGACAACGTGGGCTTCCACATGGGCGCGGACACCGTGACCATCGACTACAACGCCGACATCAGCTGGGAGCAGGCGCTGGACATCGAGCGCCGCGCCAACCGGTACATCTGGGAGGATCACCCGGTGCACATCTGGTACCCCTCCCCTGCTGAGCTGGCTGCCCTGCCCTACCGCAGCAAAAAGGCGCTGGAGGGTGCGGTGCGCATCACCGAGTTCCCCGGCGCGGACATGTGCGCCTGCTGCGGCACCCATGTGGACAGCAGCGGTCAGGTGGGGCTGGTGAAGCTGCTCTCCTGCCAGAAATTCCGGGACGGCGTGCGGCTGGAGCTGCTGTGCGGTCAGCGGGCGCTGGACTATCTGTCCGCCTGCTGGGAGCAGGCGCGGCAGATCGGACAGGCGCTGTCGGTGAAGCCGGAAACGTCCGCCGCCGCTGTGGAGCGGATGCAGGGCGAGCTGCTGACCGCGAAGGAACGTGCCGCCCGGCTGGAGGAGCAGGTATTTGCCCACACCGCCGCCCAATATGCCGGCGCGGGCGATGTGCTGCTGATCACCGAGCCGCTGGAGGGCGACGGCGTGCGGCGGCTGTGCGACGCCGTGGCGCAGAGCGCCGGCGGGCGCTGCGCCGTGTTCGCCGGAGCGGACGGGGCGTATAAATACGCCGTCATCCACGCCGGGCAGGACATCCGCGCGCTGGTGAAGGACATGAACGACGCCCTCCACGGGCGCGGCGGCGGGCGGGACGGCTTCGCCCAGGGCAGCGCCGCCTGCACCGCAGAGGAGATCCGGGCGTTTTTCGCGTGATGGCGTAGGGCGGACAGAGTCGTCCGCCCCTGCGCCGGGACGTCGGGGACGCCGTCCCCTACGGAGCGCAGCGGTATAAGGCAGGACGCCGTCCCCTACGAAATCCTGCAACAAAAAAGAGACAGCCTTGCGGCTGTCTCTTTTGTCATATTGGCTTCGTTCAGCGGGCTTCGCCCCGGTCGAAGGCCACCACCACGCGGCGGTTGGGCTCGGCGCCCACGGAATAGGTGGTCACACCCTTCACGTCCTGCAGGGCGGCGTGGATCACATGGCGCTCGTAGGCGTTCATGGGCTCCAGCGTGACGCTGCGGCGGTACTTCTGCACCTTGGTGGCCACCTTGCGGGCAAGGCTCTCCAGGCTCTGCTCCCGGCGGGCACGGTAGTTCTCCGCGTCCATCTGGATACGGATGCGCTTGTCGGTGCCGGTGTTCACCGCGTAGTTGGTCAGCTGCTGGATGGCGTCCAGCGTTTCGCCCCGGTGCCCGATCAGCTGGCCGAGACGCTCACCCACCAACAGCACCTTGTAGCGACCCTTCTCCTGCTCATAGACCTTCACCTCGGCGGAGCTGTCCATGCGCTCCAGCAGGCCGGACACGAAGGCGATGATGCGCTTGGCGTTGTCGTCGTCGCACTCCGGCAGGTCGATGGCGGGGGCGGCGGGGGCGGGACGCTCCCGGCGCTCGGGACGGGGACGGTCGGACTGCTCCGGCCGCCGCTGGGGACGGGGCTTGTCGGTGCGGGGCTTATCGGTGCGGTACTTGTCGGAACGGGCAGCAGCGGGCTCCTCTGCCTTGGCGGGAGCGGGCTGCACCGGCGCGGCCGGCTTCTCCTCGGGGATGATCTTCACCTCGGCGGGAGCGGCGACCTCCGCCTCCTCGGGGCCGTAGGTAATACGGATACGGGCAGGGGAAGCGCCGATGCCCAGAAAGCCGCTCTTGGCGCGCTCCAGAATGGACACGGACACGTCGTCCCGATCCATTCCCAGCTGCTCAAGACCCTTGCGCAGCGCTTCGTCCTCAGTCTTGCCCGTTACGTCGATATAACTCATAGACAAAACTCCTTATTCGTCGTAGTGATCCTCGCGGTAGGCGCGGCCGCGGGCGTAGGGGCGGCCGCCCACCTTGCCGGCATCGGTGGTACCCTCGCCGGACTTTTTCTTCTTGGGCTGCTGGGGCTGGGGCTTCTTGGCGCCCTTGGCCTCCTCCAGCTGGCGGTTGTAGTTCTCGCGGGCGGCCTGCATCTTGTTGTAGCGCGCCTCGCGCTTCTGGCGCTCCTTGTCCGTCTCCTCGCGGTCGAGGATGGCGTTGAACTTCTTGTTCAGCAGCAGCTCCTGCAGGCAGGAGAAGGCGGCGTTGGCGATCCAGTACACGCACAGGGCGGCGGGCAGGATGTAGCCCATCCACACGGTCATCAGCGGCATCATGTACAGCATGGCCTTGGAAGAGCCGTTGACGTTGCTGTTGCCGTTGGACTTCATGGAGATCTGGGTCATCAGGAACTGCAGGGCGGCGGAGATGATCGGCATAAGCATCAGGCCGATGACAGGCCAGCCGCCGGAGGGGAACTGGCTGAACAGATCCTTGGGCACGGCGGACAGATCCATGTTCAGGAAGGTGTAGTTCAGGTCGATCAGACCGTCGAACTTCCCGTCGAAGCTGCTCCAGTTGTCGTGGATGAACTTGGCCAGATAGATCTGGTCATAGGCCGCGGCCTGTCCCCCCGCGCCGGACACATAGCCCAGGGACACCGCCAGCTCGGTGATCTTGGCGATGACCTCGTTGGACAGGGACATGAAATACCGCAGCGGGGTGCGGATGATGTAGTACAGTGCGATCAGGATGGGGAAGGGCAGGAAGGACCACAGGCACCCGGACATGGGGTTCACGCCCTCGCGGGCGTAGAGATCGGCGATCTCCTGCTGCTGCTTCTCCTTGTTGTTGGCGTACTTCTTCTGGATCTCCTGCACCTTGCCGTTCATACGCCCCATGCGGAGCATACTCTTCTTGCTTTTCAGCTGGAAGGGCAGCAGAACCAGCTTCACCATCAGGGTGAAGAGGATCAGAGCGACGCCGTAGGAGCCTGTCCATGTGTAGAACAGGCGGGTGAGCCACGCGAACGGCACACAGATATAGTAGCCGATTTGTGCGAACATAGGCGAATTTCCTCCGTAAGATTTTGAGGGATGGGGGATCAGGGCACCGGATCATACCAGCCGCCCTTGTGACGGTGGAAGGGATGGCATCGCATCAGACGCTTGAACGCCAGCCAGCCGCCCTTGGCCGCACCGTATTTCTCAATGGCCTCCAGCGCGTATTGAGAGCAGGTGGGGATGTAGCGGCATCGAGGAGGAAACAGGGGCGAGATCGCCCGCCGGTAAAAGCGGATGAACCGCAGGAGAAGCCTTTTCATGCGTCCTCCCGCAGCAGTCCCAGCTCCGAAAGACACCGGAGATACTGCTTTTCCAGCTTGGCATAGGGCAGCTCCGCAGCGCGGACACGCGCCACCATAATAATATCGTAGCCGGGCAGCATATCGCCCTTGTGCAGGCGGTACAGCTCCCGGAAACGGCGGCGGACACGGTTGCGCACCACGGCATGACCCAGCTTTGTGGACACGGTGACACCCAGACGGCTCATCCCCTGCCTGTTTTTCAGGCAATAGACCACCACACCGCCGGCGACGGCTGACCGTCCCCTGCGGTAAATGCGGCGGAAGTCGCCGTTTTGCTTCACCGTAACTCTTGCATCCATAGTTCCCTCTTTTTCCTTTTACAGCGCATATACACCGATAGGGACGGGGATTCGATCCTCCGTCCCTCAGGGCTTATCTGTATGTGCGATGCACCTTCCGTGACCTCAATGGGTCAGACGGGCACGACCCTTGGCACGACGGCGAGCCAGAACCTTGCGGCCGTTGCGGGTAGCCATTCTCTTGCGGAAACCGTGCTCCTTGGAGCGCTGGCGCTTCTTGGGCTGATAGGTACGGAACATTGCATGACACCTCCATTTTATAGAATATCCGGCGGGAGCCTTCGCGCCCGCTCTTACTCGACAGCGGCAAAATTTTTGCCGCCGCAGTAAACTTTTCCACAGGTGTTGCACACAAACGTGCAAAACCACGCGGAATCCATTATACAGACAGGAGGGGTGGCTGTCAACAAAAATTTGCCCGGCACGCAGCGGTTTTCGCTTTACAGGCAGGAAAAAGCCGTAACTTATATTAGAATATGTATAGTTTCTATGGACTTGCGGCGGCTTTTCTGTTATAATGATGCGGGATATTTTGCGGCGGTACACCCCCCGCCATTTTATCGCGGGAGCACAGACACACCTCCCGCCGAAAGGGGAGCTTTTCTTTTGAATTCCATGAAAGACCTGTGGGACAGCGTGCTCAAGCGTCTGAGCGGCGAGCTGTCCGAAACCACCATCAACACCTGGTTCGACGAGGTGACGGTGGTGACGATGGAGGACTCCGCCTTCGTGCTCCATTGCAGCAACACCTTCAAGAAAAACACCATCGAGGCGCGGTTCCTGCCCCACATCAAGGCGGCGCTGAAGGATCTGTTCTCCACCGATTTAGAGGTGAAGATACTGGACGACGACCAGCTGGCGGCCTATCACGGCGTGGCGCCCGACCGCCCCGGCGACCTGTCGGAATCCCAGGCGTTTACCTTCGAGACGTACGTGGTGGGACCCCAGAACAAGCTGGCCTTTGCCGCGGCCAAGGCCGTGACGGAGAAGCCCGGCGAGAACTACAACCCCCTGTTCATCTACGGCGACAGCGGACTGGGCAAGACCCACCTGCTGTACGCCATCGCCAACGCCCTGCGCAAGAAGCGGCCTGACGCCCGCATCGTATACGTCAAGGGCGACGACTTCACCAACGAGCTGATCGCCTCCATCCGGGAAAACCGCAACGCGGAGTTCCGGGAGAAATACCGCCAGACGGATATTCTGCTGATGGACGATATCCAGTTCATCGCCGGCAAGATACAGACCCAGGAGGAGTTCTTCCATACCTTCAACACCCTGTACGAATCCGGCCGGCAGATCGTGCTGACCTCCGACCGGCCGCCCAAGGAGATCACCCAGCTGGAGGATCGTCTGCGGACACGGTTCGAGTGGGGTCTGATGGTGGACGTGGCGCCCCCGGACTTCGAGACGCGGTTCGCCATCATCCAGAACAAGGCCGCCATGCTGGGCGTGAAGCTGCCCGGCGACGTGATGGACTACATCGCCGAGAACATCACCTCCAACGTGCGGCAGATCGAGGGCACGCTGAACAAGATCCTGGCCTACCGCGACCTGCTGGATGACCAGGTGAACGAGGAAACGGTGGGGCGCGCCATCCGGGATATGCTGAAAAAGAGCAACGACTTCGCGCCCACGCCCAAGATCATCGTCAGCTACATCTGTAACTACTTCAACGTGGACGAGGACACCCTGCGGGGACAGAGCCGCAGCCGTGACGTGGTGGCCGCCCGTCAGATCGCCATTTACCTCATCCGCCGCATGAGCGGCATGAGCCTCAACGACATCGGCAAGGAGTTCGGCGACAGGGATCACTCCACCATCATGCACTCGCTGGACAAGGTCGAAAAGCAGATGCGCACCGACCCGGCCTTCGCCGAAAAGGTGAAGGAGATCACCACCAACATCAACAGCAAGAAGTAAAACGGGAAAGAGGCCGGTTTTCCGCTTTTCCTGTGGAATCCACAGGGAGCGAGGGGGCAGGTACCCCCTGTCCCCACACCCATGGGGAAAACCGGGGCGGTTTTCCGGACAGCCGTGTGGGAAAAAAATCCAGCTGCGGCGCGGGGTCAGGTGGAATTTCCACGTTTGAAAGCCCCTACGACTAATAACTACTGAATAAAGATTAGATTATGATTTGATTTCGCAGAATAGAACTGCGTTTCGGAAAGTGAGGAACGACGGATATGGTGAGATTTTCCTGTGAGAAGACGCTTTTGCAGCAGGCGGTGAACGCTGTGTCCCGCGCGGTGGCGGCCAAAAGCTCCATTCCCGCGCTGGAGGGTATCCTTCTGGAGACGGAGCACGGCCTGCGCCTGTCGGGCTACAACATGCAGACCGGCATCCGCACCGAGGTGGAGGCCGACATCCGCGAGAGCGGCCGCATTGTGCTGAACGCCAAGCTGTTCGGCGACATGATCCGCCGTATGCCCGACGACACGGTGGTGTTCGACGCCGACGAGAAATTCAACGTGAAGCTCACCTGCGGCGACACGGACTTCGAGATGATCGGCCTGAGCGCCAACGACTATCCGGAGATGCCGGAGGTGGACGACGAGTACTCCGTCACGCTGGAGCAGCGCACGCTGAAGGCCATGATCGACCAGACCAGCTTCGCCGTGTCCCTGAACGAGACGCGCCCCATCCATACCGGCGTGCTGTTCGAGATCAGCGACAAGGGTCTGACCATGGTGGCCGTGGACGGCTTCCGTCTGGCGCTGCGGCGCGAGCCGCTGGAGCACATCGACGGCGGCGCCTTCAAGTTCGTGGCGCCGGGCAGCGCCCTGAACGAGGTGGAGAAGATCTGCGCCGACACCGATGATATGGTGACGGTGACACAGGGCAAGCGCCATCTGATGTTCGAGGCGGGCAGTACCCAGCTGATCTGCCGCCGTCTTGAGGGTGAATTCCTGGACTATCGCAACGCCATCCCCACCAACAACCCCATCTGCCTGGAGGTGGACAACAAGACCATGATCGAAAGCCTGGAGCGCGTCAGCGTGGTCATCAGCGAGAAGCTGAAAAGCCCCGTGCGCTGCCTGTTCAGCGCGGATAAGGTCTATATGTCCGCCCGCACCGGCAACGGCGATGCGCGTGACATCTGCCCCGTCCGCGGCGACGGGCAGGAGCTGGAGATCGGCTTCAACAACCGCTATCTCATGGACGCCCTGCGCTACGCCCCGGCGGACACGGTGAAAATGCAGCTGAACACTGGCATTTCGCCCTGCATCATCACGCCCGTGGACGACAACGACAATTTTATTTATATGGTGCTGCCGGTGCGCCTGAAGGCACAATAAAGGCACATCTCTTGTGCCCTGCCATCGTCAAACCTCCTCGACGTACACACGGTAAGCCCGTGCCGCCGCGTGATCGCTGCACTTTGTAGGGCGGGGCCCGCGTGCCCCGCCGGAAGGAAAACATGCATATCGTGCGGCGGGACACATGGGTCCCGCCCTACGGATGGGTACGGCGAACCGCTCGTAGGGGACGGCGTCCCCGACATCCCTACAGCGCGGCAGCGCTGCGAGACCCAACAACCACATTATCCACGAACGAGGTTCATTGCTATGGAAACGATCACCATTACAACAGAATACATCAAATTGCAGGATCTGCTGAAGTTCGCCGCGGCGGTGGACACCGGCGGCGAGGCCAAGCTCGCCGTGCAGGAGGGGGACGTGACCGTCAACGGTCAGGTATGCACCATGCGTGGCAAGAAGATACGCCCCGGCGACGTGGTGGGCTACAACGGTCAGGAGCTGACCGTGGCGTATGAGAGTTGACGCGCTGACGCTGGAGGGCTGGCGGAACTATCAGCGCCAGCAGCTGACCTTCGACGACGGCTGCAACGTCATCTACGGCGAGAACGCCCAGGGCAAGACCAACCTGCTGGAGGCTATCGTGTACCTGAGCTGCGGCAAAAGCCCCCGCGCCCACGGCGACCGGGAGCTGATCGGCTTCGACAGGCAGGACGCGCTGCTGGTGGGACAGATATTCTCCCGCCAGCGGGAATTCGTCACCGACATCCGGCTCAGCCGCAGCAAGCGGCGGAGCATGACCGTCAACGGTGTGAAGGCCAAAAATGGCGCGGCGCTCAGCGATGTGCTGCACACGGTGTTTTTCGCGCCGGAGGACTTGTTCCTCATCCGGGCGGGGGCGGCGGAGCGGCGGCGGTTCATGGATATGTCCCTGTGCCAGCTGCGTCCCCGGTACGCCGAGGCGCTGAGCCAGTACAGCCGCCTGTACGACCACAAGACCCGCATCCTGCGGGACAGCGAGGACAAGCCGGAGCTTTTAGACCTGCTGCCGGAGTTCAACGAGGGGCTGTGCCGCAGCGGAGCGGTGCTCATCGGCTACCGGGCGCGGTTCTGCGCGGCGCTGGCGGAGTATGCCCGCGCCGCCCACTATGAGTGCAGCGGCCAGCGGGAGGAGCTGGCGCTGGGCTATCAGACCGTCAAAACCGTCACCGACCCCATGGGCAGGCAGGAGGATATCTATTGGCAGCTGCGGCAGCACATGGACGAGCACCAGACGGCGGAGCGGGCGTCCCGGCTGTGTCTCAGCGGGGCGCATAAGGACGACATCGAGGTGCTCATCAACGGGCGCGCCGCCAAGCAGTTCGGCTCCCAGGGGCAGGTACGGACGGCGGCGCTGAGCCTGAAGCTGGCGGAGCGGGAGATACACCGCAGCGCCATGGGAGAATACCCGGTGATGCTGCTGGACGACGTGCTCAGCGAGCTGGACCCCCGGCGGCAGGAATATGTATTGAACCGCATCAGCGGTGGGCAGGTGTTCATCACCTGCTGCGAAAACGACCGGCTGGACACGCTTCTCAAGGGCAAGGTGTTCCATATCCGGGGCGGGGAGGTGCTGTGATGGCCTATCTGCACATCGGCATGAACGTGATGCTGGAGGACAGGCGGATCATCGGCATATTCGATCTGGACAACACCTCCACCTCACGGCGGACAAGAGAGTTTTTACAGGGAGCCGAGCGGGAGGGCGTGGTGCAGTCCGCGTGCGAGGACATACCGCGCTCCTTCGTGGTGTGCGACCATCCCTATCACCGGCAGATCGTGTATCTGTCGCAGATCAATTCCCAGACGCTGGGCAAACGAGCGCAAGGAAAAGGAGAGTAACGCATGGCAGACATGGAACGACCCGTGGTGGACACGGAATATAACGCATCGGAAATACAGGTGCTGGAGGGCTTGGAGGCGGTGCGCAAGCGCCCCGGTATGTATATCGGCTCCACCAGCGCCAGCGGACTGCACCATCTGGTCTATGAGATCGTGGACAACTCCATCGACGAGGCGCTGGCCGGGTACTGCACGGATATCACCGTGACCATCAACCCCGGCGACACCATCACCGTCACCGACAACGGACGCGGCATCCCCGTGGACGTGCAGGCGCAGACGGGACGTCCCGCGCTGGAGGTGGTGTTCACCGTGCTGCACGCCGGCGGCAAGTTCGGCGGCGGCGGCTACAAGGTCTCCGGCGGTCTGCACGGCGTGGGCGCCAGCGTGGTCAACGCCCTGAGCGAGTGGCTGACGGTGCAGGTACACAAGGACGGGAAAATTTACGAGATGAAGTTCTCCCGCGGGCACATCACCCAGGAGATGCAGGTCATCGGCGACACCGACCACACCGGCACCACCGTGACCTTCAAGCCCGACCCGGAGATGTTCGACACGCTGGAGTACGACTACGAGACGCTGCACACCCGCATGCGGGAGCAGGCGTTCCTGAACGCCGGCCTGCGCATCACCATCAGCGACGCACGACCCGGCAGGGAGCAGTCCGAGGCCATGTGCTACGAGGGCGGCATCCGGGAGTTCGTCACCTATATCAACCGCAACAAGACCCCCCTCCACGAGGAGGTCATCTATCTCTCCGGCGCCAAGGGCGACAGCACGGCGGAGATCGCCATGCAGTACAACGACGGCTATAACGAGACGTTGGTGTCCTTCGCCAACGACATCCACACGCCGGAGGGCGGCATGCACGAGACGGGCTTCAAAGCCGCGCTGACCCGCGTGCTCAACGCCTACGGCCTGAAATACAACATGATAAAGGACGGCGACAAGGTGTCCGGCGAGGACGTGCGCGAGGGCATCACCGCCGTGATCTCCGTGAAGCTGACGGAGGCGCAGTTCGAGGGACAGACCAAGGCCAAGCTGGGCAACGCCCATATCCGCACGCTGGTGGACAGCATCGTCTCCGACCAGCTGGCGGTGTATCTGGAGGAGCATCCGGTGGTGGCGCGCACCATTCTGGATAAGGCCATGACCGCCAACCGCGCACGGGAGGCGGCACGCAAGGCGCGGGAGTCCATCCGCCGCAAGACGGTGCTGGGCGGCGCGGCCATGCCGGATAAGCTCCGTGACTGCAACGAGAACAACCCCGAGCTGACCGAGCTGTATATCGTGGAGGGCGACTCCGCAGGCGGCTCCGCCACGGCGGGACGGGACAGCCGTTTTCAGGCCATCCTGCCCCTGTGGGGAAAGATGCTCAACGTGGAGAAGGCCAGGGTGGACAAGGTCTACGGCAACGACAAGCTCCAGCCCGTCATCATCGCGCTGGGCGCCGGTATCGGCGAGGAGTTCGACGAGAACAAGCTGCGCTATCACAAGATCATCATCATGGCCGATGCTGATGTGGACGGCGCCCATATCCGCACCCTGCTGCTGACCTTCTTCTTCCGGTATATGCGGCCCCTCATCGAGGAGGGCTACGTCTACTCCGCCGTGCCGCCGCTCTATAAGCTGACCCGGGGCAAGACCTCCCGGGTGGCCTACTCCGACGAGGAGCGGGATCGTATCTCCGCGGAGATGCGCGGCGGCAATTCCAACGTGACCATCAACATCAGCCGGTTCAAGGGTCTGGGCGAGATGGACGCCCACGAGCTGTGGGAGACGACTATGGATCCCACCACCCGTACCCTGCGGCGCATCACGCTGGATGACGCGGTGAAGGCTGACGCCACGTTCACCGTCCTCATGGGCGAGAAGGTGGAGCCGCGTAAGGAATTTATCGAGCGCAAAGCACAGTACGCTGTGAATCTGGATTATTAAGGAGGGCTGGAATCTATGAGCAAAAAGCCCCAATACGACCCTGCGGAGATCCGCTTCCCCGACCAGCATATCGTGGAGTCCCCGCTGGTCCCGGAGATGGAGAAGTCCTATATCGAATATGCCATGTCCGTTATCGTAGGCCGCGCCCTGCCCGACGTGCGGGACGGCCTGAAGCCCGTACACCGGCGTATTCTCTACGCCATGTACGAGGACAACCTGACCTCTGACAAGCCCTTTAAGAAGTCCGCCACCTGCGTGGGCGACGTGCTGGGACGCTATCACCCCCACGGCGACGCCTCCGTGTACGACGCGCTGGTGCGTCTGGCGCAGGATTTCTCCATGCGCTACATGCTGGTGGACGGCCACGGCAACTTCGGCTCCGTGGATGGCGACCCCCCGGCCGCCTACCGATACACCGAAGCCCGTCTCAGCAAGATCTCCAACGAGATGCTGCGGGACATCGAAAAGGACACGGTGGACTGGGATCCCAACTTCGACGAGAGCCGGAAGGAGCCGCGGGTACTCCCCTGCCGCTTCCCCAACCTGCTGGTGAACGGCTCCAGCGGCATCGCCGTGGGCATGGCCACCAACATCCCGCCCCACAACCTGCGGGAGGTCATCGGCGCGTGCATCTGCGTGCTGGACAACCCGGACGCCACCCTCAGCGACCTGATGGAGCATGTGAAGGGACCCGACTTCCCTACCCGCGGCATCATCATGGGCAGGAGCGGCATCCGCGCCGCCTACGCCACCGGCCGGGGACGGCTGATGGTGCGCGCCCGCCACGAGTTCGAGGAGTTCAACAACGGCCGCACCCGCATCGTCATCACGGAGCTGCCCTATCAGGTGAACAAGCGCATGCTCATCAAGGCCATCGCCGATCAGGTGGAGGACAAGCGGCTGGAGGGCATCTCCGACATCCGGGATGAGTCCGACCGCAACGGCATGCGCATGGTCATCGAGCTGAAGCGGGACGCCAATCCGCAGGTGGTGCTCAACCGCCTGTTCGCCCAGACCCAGCTGCAAACCACGTTTGCCATCAACATGCTGGCGCTGGTGGAGAACCAGCGGCAGCCCAAGATCCTGTCCCTGCGGCACATCATCGACGAGTACCTGAAATTCCAGGAGGAGATCATCGTCCGCCGGACGCGCTTCGACCTGAAGAAGGCGCAGGAGCGCGCCCACCTGCTGGAGGGTCTGCTGGTGGCGCAGGACAACATCGACGAGGTCATCCGCATCATCCGCAGCAGCTACGACAACGCCAAGGAGAACCTGATGTCCCGCTTCGGTCTGGACGACGTGCAGGCGCAGGCCATTCTGGACATGCAGCTCAAGCGTTTGCAGGGGCTGGATCGGGAGAAGCTCCAGACCGAGTACAAGGAGCTGGAGGAGAAGATCGCCTATTTCCTGCGGGTGCTCAGCGACGAGGGGCTGGTGAAGTCCATTCTCAAGGAGGAGCTGACCGCCATCGCCGACAAGTTCGGCGACGACCGCAAGACGGAGATACAGGACGTGGAGGACGAGCTGGACATCGAGGATCTCATCGAGGAGGAGCAGTGCGTCTTTACCCTGACGGAGAACGGCTACATCAAGCGCACGCCGGTGTCCGAATACGCCGCCCAGAGCAAGGGCGGCATGGGCAAGAAGGGTATCACCACCCGGGACGAGGACACCGTGGTGGACGTGTTCACCGCGTCTACCCACGACTATATCCTGTTCTTTACCGACACCGGCAAGGTCTACCGCAAGAAGGGCTATCAGATCCCCGAGAGCGGCAAGGCCGCCAAGGGCGTGAACATCGTCAACATTATTCAGGTGGAGACGGGCGAGCGGGTGCAGGCCATGCTCCACTTCCGTGAGACGGGGGACGAGGAACTGTTTCTGTTCATGACCACCCGCGACGGCACCGTGAAGCGGCTGGAGGTCAGCGCCCTGAAGAACCTGCGCAACAACGGCATCCGCGCCCTGACGCTGGACGAGGGCGACCAGCTGATCTCCGTGGTGGAGACACGGGGTCACGACCGGGTGCTCATCGCCACCCACGACGGGCAGGCGGTGTGCTTCGACGAGACGGACGTGCGCGCCATGGGGCGCGTGGCCGTGGGCGTTCGGGGCATCCGGCTGCGGGAGGGCGACTACGTCATCGGCGCCGCCCGCGCCGACGAGGGCAAGACCGTCCTCTCCATCACCGAGAACGGCTACGGCAAGCGCACGCCCATTGAGGAGTACCGCGTCACGGGACGCGGAGGTCTGGGCGTGAAGAACTATATGGTCACGGACAAGACCGGCGACGTGGTGGGCATGAAGGTGGTGGACGGCACGGAGGATCTGCTGCTGGTGACGGCGGCGGGCATCCTGATCCGCACCCCTGTGGAGAATATCCGCGTGGCGGGACGCGCCACGCAGGGCGTTATCGTCATGCGCTTCAAGGAGGAGGGCGACCGGGTCATCTCCCTGGCACTGGCCGATCCGGAGGAAAAGCAGTCCGAGCCGGAGGAGGCCTCTCTGTGAGCGCCCCGGCGTGGGACATCATCGCCCGGATAGAGACGCCCTTTGACCAGAAATTCGGCGTGCCGCGGCAGAGCGGCATCGCCGACTGCCCCGGACGCATCGTGTTCGAAAAGCCCTTCCGGGACGCGGACGCGGTGCGGGGTCTGGAGGGCTTCAGCCACATCTGGCTGATCTGGCAGTTTGACCGGGCGCTGCGGCAGGGCTGGTCGCCCACCGTGCGCCCGCCCCGGCTGGGCGGCAACGAGCGCGTGGGCGTGTTCGCCACCCGTTCGCCCTTCCGCCCCAACGGGCTGGGGCTGTCCGCCGTGGAGCTGGAGCGTGTGGCGCTGGACGAGCCGGATTCTCCGGTGCTGTACGTCCGGGGCGCGGACATGGTCAGCGGCACGCCCATTCTGGACATCAAGCCCTACCTCAGCTATGCCGACAGCTATCCCGATGCCTCCGGCGGCTTCACCGGCGGCGACGCCGGTGGGATGCTGACGGTGGACTTCCCGCCGGAGCTGCTGGCGCGGTTCGACAGTGGGCAGCGCCACGGGCTGATCAGCGCGCTGGCCGCCGACCCGCGTCCCCGGTACCAGGACGACTCGGAGCGGGTGTACGGCATGACCTACGGCGGGCGGAACGTGCGCTTCACCGTGTCCGACGGCACGGTGCATGTGATCGCCGTGGAGGGATAGGGACGTCGTACCCCAAGGGCATTTGTTCCGCTGCGCTCCACTGCAGGACGCCGTCCCCTACAAGGCACCATGCACCTTCGATAAGGAGTACCAATGAAAACCATAACTATCTACACAGACGGACAAGCCGGCTTCGCCGCTTGAAAAATGCCCCCACTCGCTCGCCGCTGAAGCGGCAACCGCTCGGGGATGGCGAGCAAGCGCCGTCGGGGTCGGCATGGAGCAAAGCACGAATACAGCAAGGAACAGACGATTATGAAAACCGTAACCATTTACACCGACGGCGCTTGCAGCGGCAATCCCGGACCCGGCGGGTGGGGAGCGATCCTCCGCTACCGGGACACGGAGAAGGAACTGTCCGGCGGCGCGGCGGAGACCACCAACAACCGCATGGAGCTGACCGCCGTCATCGAGGCGCTGCGCCTGCTGCGGGAGCCGTGCATCGTGGAGCTGTATTCCGACAGCAAGTACGTCATCGACGCGCTGAGCAAGGGCTGGGCGCGGGGCTGGAAGGCGCGGGGCTGGGTGAAGTCCGACAAAAAGCCGGCGCTGAACCCCGACCTGTGGGAGCAGCTGCTGGCGCTGACGGAGGTGCATCAGGTGCGCTGCCACTGGGTGAAGGGTCACGCTGAAAACGAGCACAACAACCGCTGCGACCAGATGGCCGTGGCGGAGAGCAAAAAATTCCGATAAATGCAAGCAAATTCACAAAATGTTCATCTGGATTTCATGATTCGGTCAATTTTGTGGGGTAATATAGCATCATCAAAAGGAATTACTCTTCCTGATGTGATTTTCTCTCTCTCCTAACACAAACACACAACGAGGGCGCCCCCACCATCCGGTGGGGGCGCTTTCGGTCGTATAGGGAACTGCATCCGGGACATGGGGCTGTAGGGGACGCCGTCCCCTACCTTCGCCCATTTCCGGAGCCCCGCGTGAAAAAAAGAAACCGCCACCGGGCAGGGTGACGGTTTCTTCGTATTTTTACATATCCACGACTTCCAGTTCCCTCTCGTCCACCTTGCGCAGGTCGCGCCTGTTCATGATCTCGTACATGCAGGGCACCACAAACAGCGTCATCAGCGTGGCGTACAGCAGTCCGCCGATGCACACCACCGCCACCGGCTGCATCAGGGCGGTGCCGGCGTTCTTGGCCGCGGCGGTGACGATCAGACCCAGAATGGTGGTGAGACTGGTCATCAGGATGGGGCGCAGACGGGTCACGCCCGCGTCGATGATGGCCTCACGGCGCTCCATGCCCGCCAGACGCTGCTGGTTGATGTAGTCCACCAGCACGATGCCGTTGTTGACGATGATGCCCACCAGCATCACGAAGCCGATCAGACTGATGACCGACACCTCGATGCCCGTCACCAGCAGCGCCAAGAAGCCGCCGGTAAAGGCCAGCGGGATGGTGAACATGACGATGAACGGGGATTTCAGCGACTGGAACTGCGCCACCATGATGAAGTACACCAGAACCACGCCCAGCAGCAGCATCAGCAGCAGCTGCCCCATGGCATCCATGATCTGCTCGTTCTCGCCGTTGAACTCCACGGTGATGCCGTCGGGCAGCGCCGCGCTGCCCAGCGCCTGCCGCGCGGCGGAGGTCACATGGGTGACGTTGTAGCCGTCGGCTACCGTGGCGGTGACGGTGACGCACCGGCGCTGCTGGTCGCGGGAGATGGTGTTCATGGACACCGTCTCCTGCACCTTGGCCACATCGCCCAGCTTGAAGGTGCCGTCGTCCTTCTCCGTATCATCGCTGCTGCCGGACAGTTGGCTCAGGGCGCTGCTGCCCGCGCTGCCGCCCATGGCGGAGGACAGGGTCGCGTCCGGCGTGATCTCCAGCTCCAGCAGCTTCTCACGGGTGACGGTGCTGCCCTCCACCGCGTCCACGCTGAGCGCCATGCTCTCGCCGCCCAGCGTCACGTTGGAGACGCTGGTGCTGCTCTGCAGCGCCGCCGCCACCTTCATGTAGATCTGCGCCACGGTCATGCCCTTTTTGGCCGCCGCCACACGGTCGACCACCACCTGCAGCGCCGGGGCGGATTCGTCCAGACCGTCGTCTACCTCCGCCACGCCGTCCACCTGCTCCAGCCGCTTGGCAAGAGCCTGGGCGGCGGACTGCAAGTCCTCCATATCGTCGCCGAACACCTGCAGCGACACGCCGCTGCCGGTCATCATGCTCATCATGCTGCTCATAACGCCGCTGGCCGTGACCTCGCAGGGCAGGTCGGCGCACAGGGCGGTGATCTCCTTGGCCGCGTCGGAGCCGAAGGTGCCCTCCGGCATGGTGATGTAGCCCTCCACATCATAGCTGCCGCCGGAGGAGCCGCCCATGGCGGCGCCCATGTTCAGGCCGCCCATGGTGCCGCCGCTCATCATAAAGCCCGCGTCCTGTACGTTGTCAACGGTCATGACCCGCTCCAGCACCGTATCCGCCAGCTCCACCGCCTGCCGGCGGGTGGTGCCCTCCGGCATGGTGACGGTCAGGGACAGGTTGTTCATGTCCATCTCCGGCATGAACGTGAAGCCCCGCATCACCGCCGCGCCTGCGCTTGTCACCAGCAGAACCAGCGACAGCAGCAGCACACCGGCCTTGTGATCCAGCGCGAAGGTGATGGCCTTGCGGTAGGCGGGATAGATCTTATCCAGCAGCCCCGGCTTCTGCACCATCTCCCGGCGCAGCATGCCGCTGGCCATGGCGGGCACCAGCGTCAGCGCCACCAGCAGGCTGGCCAGCAGAGAATAGGTGATGGTCAGCGCCAGATCGGTGAACAGCTGGCGGGTCAGACCCTCCACGAACACGATGGGCGCAAACACGCACACGGTGGTCAGGGTGGAGGCCGTCACCGCGCCCAGCACCTGCTGTGCGCCGGACACCGCCGCCTGAATGACGGTGGCGCCCTTCGCCCGCAGGCGGTAGATATTCTCGATGACCACCACCGAGTTGTCCACCAGCATACCCACCGATACGGCAAGGCCGCTGAGAGAGATCATATTGATGGTCACGCCGGTGAAGTACATGAGCACCACGGCAAAGATCACGCTGACGGGGATAGACACCAGCGTGATGACGGTGGGACGCCAATCCCGCAGGAACAAAAACAGCACCACCACGGAGAACAGCGCGCCCCACAGCAGCGAGGAGGTGATCGTCTCCACGATGAGATAGATGTAGTCGCCCTGATCCATCAAGGGCGCGAAGGACAGGCCGTCGTACTGTGTCTCCAGCTCCGCGAAGCGGGCGTTTATGTTGTCGGACACCTCCGCCGTGGCGTAGTTGGACTGCTTGGTGAAGGTGACGAGGATGCCGTTCTCCCCGTTGACGCGGGTGTACAGCTCGTCGGCGTCGTCGAGGACCACCACCGTGGCCACATCGCCCAGCGTCACCGGCTCGACGCCCTCTATGCCCAGATCCAGCAGCACCATGTCCTCCAGCTCCTGCCGGGAGGTCACGTTGTCGCCCACGGACACCATGTACTGCACACCGTCGTTGTCGCTGATGTACCCGGCGGGCATGGAGAAGTTCTGCGCCGTCAGCAGCTGGCTGACGGTGGACATGGACAGCTGCCCGCCCACGTCCGTCTGCTCGTCGATGGATTTGTACGCCTCTTTGATCTGGGCGAGGCCGTCCTCGATCTGGGACATGGCCTCCTTCAGCTGTATGTCGGCCTCGGTCATCTGGGTCAGGCCGTCCATCAGCGTTACCAGCAGGTCGGACGCGTCGCCCTCCAGCTGGGCGCGGAGCTTGCCGCTTTTCAGATCCTCCACCAGCTTTTTCAGGTCGTCCGGCAGGTTTTCCAGCTTTTTCAGCAGCTCCTCCAGCGCCTTGTCCGGGTCGCTGTCGTCGATGATACCGCCGAAGCCGCCCTTTTTCAGCGCCTCGATGAGCTTTTCCAGCTCCTTGGCGGCGGCGTCCGCCGCCTTGCCCGGCGCGGTGACGATGCCGTCAGCCATGGCTTTCTTGGCGCTGGCCAGCGCCGCCCGTCCCTTCTCCACCTCTTTTTTGGCGGAGAGCAGCTGACCCTCGGCCTTGCCCAGCTGCTTTTTCACCGCCTCCGCCAGCTTCTCCGACAGGGCGTCCAGCTTCTTCTCGTCCAGGATCACGTGGGCTTCCCGCGTGACGGCGCCGCTGACGGAGATGCTGGCCACGCCGGACACACCCTCCAGCTTGCCGCTGAGCTCATCGGTGACGAAGTCGCTGAGCTCGTACACATCCATGTCCTCCCGGGATACGGCGGCCACCATCACCGGCAGCATGGAGGGGTTGATCTTCAGCACGTATGGCGCGGAGACGGTGTCCTCCCAGCTGCCCTGCAAAACGGAGATCTTCTGCTGGATGTCCACGCTGACGGTGTCCATGTTCACGCCGTCCTCGAACTCCAGCAGCACCATGGACACGCTGTTCTGGCTGGTGGAGGTCACGTCCTTGATCTTATCCAGCGTGGACATGGACTGCTCCATGGGCTTTGTGATGGTCTGCTCCACCGATTCGGGGCTGGCGCCGGGGTCGGTGGTGACGATGATGACGTAGGGGAAGTCCATGTTGGGCAGCAGATCGGGGGTCATTTTCAGGTACGCCACCACGCCCAGCACAATAATGCCCAGCACCGCCACAAAGACGGTGAGAGGTTTTTTTACACTGAAGCCTGCCATAGATCCTTCTCCTTTTGCCCATTAAACTGCGATCCTGAACCAGTCTACCACCGGGAGAGAAAAGTTGCAAGAGAGGAGGCGCATTATTAACGAAAGCGTTACAAATCGCGGACTTTTGCGGCAAAATAGTTCGGGGTTCGTAGTATTTTGCGGCGGCGCCCGGATGCGGTGGGCGGGGCAAACCGTTCACTTTGGTACGGCGTCCCGCACGGAATGCCCCGTTAGACGTTCGTAGGGGCGGATGTCCACATCCGCCCGCAATCGCCGCACCCTGTAGGGCGGGGCCCGCGTGCCCCGCCGAAATCAACGCATATCCTGCGGCGGGACACATGGGTCCCGCCCTACAAGGGCATATCCTTGCATCGCGTAGGGCGGCGGGGGGAGGGCACCCTGCCCAACGAAAAACGCGGACGCCTGCGCGCCCGCGTTTTCCGTGTTAAGAGAGAAAAAGAAAGAAATCTGAGTAAGATAAGGGTGCCGCGCCGTTACAGCAGCGTGCACAGCAGCGTCAGCTCCGCCACGAACCACACCGGCGTCAGCATGGCGGTGACACGGCTCAGGGGAGTGATGTTCCCCGTGAAGAGGCACACGAAGGTGTAGGCGATGACGGCGGTGACCAGCACAACGGCGATGGCCACAGCGGTAATGGACTTGGAATGGGTTTTTGTCATGAGGAACAACTCCTTTCTTGATTGTGGCCTTATGATAGCACAAGATATTATACTTGTAAAATTGATTATTATGCGGTATAATATAGGAGCAAGCTATAATTACGGAGGGAACGCCATGACCAATCAGGATATCGAGACGTTCTTCGCCGTGCTGGATCACGGCACCATGACGGCGGCGGCCGAGGCGCTGTTCATCACCCAGCCGTCCCTGTCCGCCCGGCTGCGGGCGCTGGAGGACGAGGTGGGCGCGCCGCTGTTCCACCGGGGCAAGGGGCTGCGGCGCATCACCCTCACCGACGCGGGGCAGCACTTCCTGCCGCTGGCGCGCCGGTGGCAGAACCTGCTGGCGGAGACGCAGACCTTCGCCGCGGCGGAGAAGCGGGAGTTTCTCCACGTCATCGCCGCCTACACCGCCAACCAGTACATCCTGCCGCCGGTGTACCAGCGGTTTCTGGAGCGGGAGCTGCCGGTGAACCTGTGGGTGGAGTCCATGCGGACGGATCAGGCGGTGTCCGCCGTGGCGCGGGGCGACGCGGATATGGCCATCGTGGACGGCAGCCTGCACTACGACCTGCAGATCGAGGCCAAGCCCCTGTTCCGGGAGGGCTTCTTCCTGGTGGTGCCCAAAACGGTGGCGCTGACGGAGCCGGTGGAGGCCACGACGCTGCATGTGCAGGACGAGATCCTCATCTACGGTCAGCCGGAGATATTGCAGTGGCACGACTACTGGTTCGGCGTGGACGCCCGTCCCCTGCTGTACGCCGACACGCCCCAGCTGGCCGAGACGCTGCCCGCCTGCGGCAAGCGGTGGAGCATCATCCCCGCCGGAGCTACCGAGCCGTATCTGCGGATGTTCAGCAACGTACAGGTGCTGCATCTGGCGCACCCGCCGGCGGAGCGGACGTTCTATCTGGTCACGCCCAAGGGACGCGCCCTGTCCGCCGCGGCGGAGACGCTGCTGGACGACCTGCGGACGCAGATACAGCACGTGGAGGGCATCACATGGTATTGACGGAGCTGACAGCACAGACCGGGACGCTTCCGTCCCGCCGGACAGACATATAACACGGACAAAAAGGAGAATAGGGATGGCGCAGCTATATTTCAAGTACGGAGCCATGGGCTCCAGCAAGACAGCCAACGCGCTGATGGCGCGGTTCAACTACGAGGAGCGGGGGCAGGAGACGCTGCTGGTGAAGCCCCGGCTGGACACACGGGACGGCGACCACATGGTCTACTCCCGCATCGGCCTGAAGCACCCGTGCATCTACTTTGACGAGATGCGCGCCATGCCGGAGGACGAACTTAAGAAGTACGCCTGCATCATCATTGACGAGGCGCAGTTCCTCACCAAGGAGGAGGTGTACTATCTGGTGCATCTGGTGGACGACTGCAATATTCCCGTGATCTGCTACGGCCTGCGGGCGGACTTCAAGGGCGACCTGTTCCCCGGCAGCTACCACCTGCTGGTGCTGGCGGACAAGCTGGAGGAGGTCAAGACCATCTGCTGGTGCGGCAAGAAGGCGGCCTTCAATGCCCGGTTTGACGAGAACGGTCATGTGGTCAAGGAGGGCGCGCAGGTGGTGCTGGGCGCCAACGACAAGTACATCGGCCTGTGCCGCCGCCACTGGATGGCCGGTGACTTAGGCCCCGACTTCGACATTCACAAGGTATGACCTGCACCCTCTGTCCCCGTCTGTGCGCCGCAGAGCGCACACCTGCGCGGGGAGACGGCTATTGCCGTATGCCCGCCGGTCTGCGGGTGGCGCGGGCGGCGCTGCACCAATGGGAGGAGCCGCCCATCTCCGGCACGCGGGGCGCGGGCGCGGTGTTTTTCTCCGGCTGCACCCTGCGGTGCTGCTACTGCCAGAACGGGCGCATCTCCGCCGGCGGCCAGGGAAAGGACATCACACCCCGGCGGCTGCGGGAGATATTTGACGAGCAGATCGCCCAGGGCGCCCACAACATCGAGCTGGTGACGGCCACCCACTTCCTGCCGTGGATACTGCCGGCGCTGGAGCCGAGGCTGCCGGTGCCGGTGGTGTACAACTGCGGCGGCTACGAGCGGGTGGAGACGCTGCGGGCGCTGGAGGGTCGGGTGGACATCTACCTGCCCGACCTGAAGTACGCCGACGGCGCTCTGGCCGGGGCGCTGTCCGGCGCACCGGACTACTTCCCCGTGGCCTGCGATGCCATCCGGGAGATGTTCCGCCAGACGGGGCGGCCTGTCTATGACGCGGACGGCATCATGCAGCGGGGCGTCATCGTGCGGCATCTGGTGCTGCCGGGGTATCCGGACAACACCCGCCGGGTGCTGGACTGGCTGTCCGAGACGTTCGCGCCGGGGGACGTGGTGGTGTCGCTGATGAGCCAGTACACGCCGCCCGCCGGCATGACCGGACGGCTGGCGCGGCGGGTGACGGCGGCGGAGTACCGGGCGGCGGTGGCGTATATGCGCGCCTGCGGCATCACAGACGGCTTCGTGCAGGAGCGTACCTCGGCGGAGGAGGCCTATACCCCGGCCTTTGACGGCACCGGGGTGTGACGCGGCGGCGCTGCCGCGCTGACGGGACGTCGAGGACAGCGAGCATGCAAAAAAAAGAAAGCCCCTCGGGGCTTTCTTTTTTGCGCTCATTTGCTCTTAGTACGCCAGCTTTTCGGCCAGATACGCCTTCAGCTCGCTGATGGGGATACGTACCTGCTCCATGGTGTCGCGCTCACGGACGGTGACGCAGTTGTCGCCCTCGTGCTCGGCATCGCCCACGGTGTCGAAGTCCACGGTGATGCAGAAGGGCGTGCCCACCTCGTCCTCGCGGCGGTAGCGCTTGCCGATGGAGCCGGTCTCGTCGAAGTCCAGCATCCACTCCTTGCTCAGCTCCTCGTAGATCTTGCGGGCGGGCTCGCTGAGCTTCTTGCTCAGGGGCAGGATGGCGGCCTTGTAGGGAGCCAGCGCCGGGTGCAGGTGCAGCACCACGCGGACGTCGTTCTTCTCCGCGTCCACGACCTCCTCGTCATAGGCGTCCACCAGCACGGCCAGCACGCTGCGCTCCACGCCCAGGGACGGCTCCACCACATAGGGGATGTAGCGCTCGTTGGTCTCCGGGTCGAAGTAGGTCAGGTCGCGGCCGGACACGGTCTGGTGCTGGGTCAGGTCGTAGTCGGTACGGTCGGCCACGCCCCACAGCTCGCCCCAGCCGAAGGGGAACAGGAACTCGAAGTCCGTGGTGGCCTTGGAGTAGAAGCACAGCTCCTCGGGATCGTGGTCGCGCAGGCGCAGGTTCTCGTCCTTCAGGCCGATGCCCAGCAGCCAGTTGTGGCAGAAGGAACGCCAGTAGTTGAACCACTCCAGGTCGGTGCCGGGCTTGCAGAAGAACTCCAGCTCCATCTGCTCGAACTCGCGGACGCGGAAGATGAAGTTGCCCGGCGTGATCTCGTTGCGGAAGGACTTACCGATCTGGCACACGCCGAAGGGCAGCTTGCGGCGGGTGGTGCGCTGGGTGTTGACGAAGTTGGTGAAGATGCCCTGCGCCGTCTCAGGCCGCAGATACACGGTGTTCTTGGCATCTTCGGTGACGCCCTGGAACGTCTTGAACATCAGGTTGAACTGACGGATGTCGGTGAAGTTGTGCTTGCCGCAGCTGGGGCAGGGGATGTTGTGCTCCTCGATGAAGTCCTTCATCTCCTGCTGGGAGAAGGCGTCGATGGGCTTGCTGAGCTCGAAGCCGTTCTCGTGGCACCAGTCCTCGATGAGCTTGTCGGCGCGGAAGCGCTCCTTGCACTCCTTGCAGTCCATCAGAGGATCGGAGAAGCCGGCCAGATGGCCGCTGGCCACCCACGTCTGGGGGTTCATGAGGATGGCGGCATCCTGTCCCACGTTGTAGGGGTTCTCCTGCACGAATTTCTTCCACCAGGCCTTTTTGATGTTGTTCTTCAGCTCCACGCCCAGAGGACCGTAGTCCCAGGTGTTGGCAAGGCCGCCGTAGATCTCGCTGCCGGCGAAAATGATGCCGCGGTTCTTACACAGAGCCACGATCTTGTCCATGGTCTTTTCGGTGTTTTTCATGGTGATGTTCCTCCTATATGAAGTGTTCTGGCAACAAAAAACGCCCCGATGTCCGTCAGGACATCGGGGCGAACGATACTCGTCCGTGGTTCCACCCGAATTTGGATACTTCCACACTCTCATGCCGGTAACGGGGCATCCGGCGGGCATTTCCTCCCGCGGCTCCGGGCAGCCACGCCCATCATCGCCTGTAACAGGGAAAGGATAGCACGTTTCGGGGTGGTTGTCAAGCGGGAAGCATTGACATTTCTTCGTCAGATTGTTACAATATGTTGCGGAATAGAGTTGCTGCGCTACGGCAGGCGGTTTGGCTACGCCCTCCGAAAGGGGGTGACAGTATGCCTATCACGTTGACCATTCACTTGTTTGGACTCGTCTTTACATTGAAGGTAAAACGCGAAAGCCGCCACTCGGCCAAGTGACGGCTTTCTGAATGAAATCCCAATTGTGACCGAGCCAAACCGCTTGTCGCAGCTGCTCTATCTCCATTATACCCGGTGACGGACATTTGTCAAGTCACCGGGTATATTTTCACTTCCCGGCGGCCATGACCTTGCCGGCGGCATCCACCACCAGACGGTCGGTCTTTGCGCCGGCGGCGCTCTTGCTGAAGCTCACCGTCCACGCGCCGGAGGTCACGTCATAGGTGGCGTACACCTGGTCGTACTCGCCGGTGTACTGGGCCTTGGCCGCGTCCATGGCGGCCTGCATGGTGACGCTCTTGCGCCCCAGCTGCACGGTGCCCAGAATGGACAGCAGCTCATCCCGGTTGGCGTTCCACACCTCGGTGGTCATGGTGTCGGAGGGGGAAGCCACATAGCTGCCCGGCGCGTCCTCAAAGAAAATGTCCGCCATGACCATGGTGCCCTTTTCCGTGTCCTCCTCCGTGTGCTGCCAGACCTTCATGCCGTTGGCAAGGGTAAGCTCCTCGCTGGTGACGCCGGTGCCGCAGATGCCATAGCCGCCCGTCCAGCACAGCAGGGTGTAGCTGACGGCGGTGTCGGCGGTCTTGTAGAAGCGGATGCCCTCGGTCTTGTCGCTGCCGTTGTCGGACACCGTCTCCCAGCTCCAGCCCTCCGGCAGCTGCAGCGCCATGTCCACATAGCCGTGGGTGAATTCGGCGGTGGTGACGGCGGGCTTGGGCTCCGGCGCGGGGGTTGGGTCGGGCGTATCGTTGTTCTTCTTGCCGCAGGCCATCAGCGACAGGGCGCAGGCCAGTGCAAGGATAAAAGCCAGAAGCTTTTTCATGGGGGAGTACCTCCTTTTCTTTCTCTATCTTATAAGACGGAACGGAGCCGCGTTTCGTTCCGTTACTCGTGTCCCTCCGGCAGAGGGGCGATGATGGTCTTGTACATGCGGGAGAAAAACACCAGCGTCAGCGTCAGGGAGAATATCTCCGCCAGCGGATAGCACCACCACACCAGATCGCTGTTGCCCACGGACGCGCCATACCGCGCCAGCACATAGGCGATGGGGATCAGGAACACCAGCTGCCGGACGATGGACGTGACCATGGAGTACATCGACTTCCCCAGCGCCTGGAAGGAGCTGCCCAGCGCGATGCACGCGCCGGCCATGCAGAAGCTCAGGGAGATGATGCGCAGGGCGGGTACGCCTGCGGCCAGCATCACGTCGCTGGCATCAAAGAGCCGCAGCAGCGTATCGGGTATGACCCAGAACAGCACCGTGCCGAACACCATGATGCAGCAGGCGTACAGGGTGCTGCGCTTGATGGTGGCCATCATGCGGCGGCGGTTCTGAGCGCCGTAGTTGTAGGCCACGATGGGGATCACGCCGTTGTTCAGGCCGAAGATGGGCATGAAGATAAAGGAGTTCAGCTTGAAATAGACGCCGAAGGCGGTGGCTGCCGTCTCGTGGGCGGCGTGGTAGGTGATGAGGATCTTGTTCATCAGGAACGTCATCACCGAGCCGATGGCGATCATGATGACGCTGGGCAGGCCAATGGCATAGATCTCGCCGATGAGCCGCCAGTTGGGGCGGAAGCCCCGCAGGGACAGGGTGATGTCCGTGTTCTTTTTGTGGTTGAAGTAAATAGCCAGCGCGCAGCCGCAGAACTGGCCGATGATGGTGGCGACGGCGGCGCCGGCCACGCCCATTTTCAGTCCGAAGATGAAGATGGGGTCGAGAATGATGTTGATGATGGCGCCCAGCCCCTGGGTGTACATGCTGAGGATAGACCGCCCGGTGCCCTGCAAGAGCCGCTCATACATGATCTGGCAGAACATACCCAGCGAGCCGATGGTGACGATCCGCAGATAGTCGTTGCCCATCTGGATGATGTTCTCCACCTGCGTCTGAGAGCGGAAAAACAGGTCGGAGCAGGTCAGACCCAGCAGGGCGGAGATCACGAAGCCCACCACCGCCAGAAACACGCCGTTGTTGGCCACCTTGTCGGCGCGCTCCCGCAGCCCTGCGCCCAGCGCGCGGCCCATCAGGGCATTGACGCCCACCGCCGTACCGGTGGCAAGGCCGATCATCAGGTTCTGCGCCGGGAACGCCAGCGATACGGCGGTCAGCGCCTGCTCGCTGACGCGGCTGACGAACCAGCTGTCCACGATGTTGTACAGCGCCTGCACCAGCATGGACGCGATGATGGGCAGGGACATATTCCAGATCAGCTTCGTAATGGGCATGACGCCCAGCTTGTTTTCCTCGTGCAAGGGTATCACTCTTTTCTCTTCGGATTCTGTCAGTACTGTTCATTGTACCATGGCACCAGGGAAAAGGGAACCCCCGGAATGTGCTTTTTCCACACATTCCGGGGGCGTTTTTTGGCCAAAACGCGCAAATTTATTTCGCCGCAGGAAGCAATTCCGCGGGTGTGATATGCCGGGGACACCGTCCCCGACGTCCCGTCGCAGGGGCGGACGACCCTGTCCGCCCCTACCTCTCACTCCAGCGCCTTCACGAACGCCCGGAACGCCGAGGGGATGGCCTTTTCCTCCCGCGCCGCCGCGTCCGCCCACAGCCAGTCCCCCTGACCATCGCCCTCCACCGCCAGCACCCAGCCAGTCATGTCCCAGCGCCGGTGGGTGAACTGGTGGACGGCGTGGATGCACCGCCGCCACTCCGTTACCCGCAGACCCCATTCCGCCAGCTGATGCGCCGCCGCCTGCTCGTCCAGCGTCCCCGGCACATGGGGAAACTCCCACAGACCCGCCAGAAGCCCCTTTTGGGGTCTTTGCCGCAGCGCCGCAGCGCCGTCCGGACGGGTCAGCACGAACACCGTCAGCTGCTCCGTGGGCTTGGCGGTGTTCTTCTCCCGCACCGGCAGCTCCCGCTGCCGACCTGCGGCCAAGGCCGCGCACAGCATCCGGGCGGGGCACGCCTCACACGTCGGCTGCCCCGGCAGACACACCCCCGCGCCCAGATCCATCAGCGCCTGATTGAAATCGCCGGGTCTGTGGGGCGGCATCACCGCCGCCAGCGCGTCCCGGAACCGCTGGCGTGTCTGCGGCAAGAGGACATTATCCCCGCAGCCGGTCAGCCGCGCCGCAATGCGCAGCACGTTGCCGTCCACGGCGGGAACCGGCTGCCCAAAGGCGATGGACAGTATCGCCCCCGCCGTATAGTCCCCGATGCCCGGCAGCGCCGTCAGCTCACTGTACGTCTGCGGAAGACAGCCGCCGTACTGCTCAACTACCTGCCGCGCCGCTTTTTGCAGGCTGCGGGCGCGGCTGTAATATCCCAGCCCCTGCCACAGCCGCATGAGCTGCTCCTCCGGCAGCGCCGCCAGCGCCGAAATGTCCGGCGCGGCCGCCATAAACCGCAGGAAATAGGGCAGCGCCGCCTGTACCCGCGTCTGCTGGAGCATCACCTCCGACACCCATGTGCGGTAGGGCGTGACCTCCTCCCGCCAGGGCAGCACCCGGCGGTTTTCGTCGTACCACGGCAGCAAAACGGCGGGCAGACGCGCCAGCGCCTGTCCGCTCTCTTTTTTTGCGCTGCCCATCAGTTGAACCGCGCGGCGTAGCCGCACCGCCGGCACAGCTCCTCGTAGGGCTGGCGGCGGTCGAAGCCCTGCCGGATGCAGACGGCCCGGTGGCTGCCCAGTATCTCGTCCATGCGCTGGAAGAAGATGTTCCCCAGCTTCAGCTTGCCCTGCCCGTCCATGCAGCAGGGCACCACCGTGCCGTCGCACAGCACGGCGATCTGCTTGCGCAGACCGTAGCAGTATTCCGCGTCAGGCCCCGTGTACTCCGGGTCGCCCGGCCAGCGGAAGCGCTGCGCCTCCTCGATATAGGTGCGGTACATCAGCCGTCGGTTGCCCACGCTGTCCCTGGGCAGCAGACGGGTGTCCACCCCGGCCAGCTCCCCCAGAATGCGCTCGATCTCGCCGTTGAGCTGCGGCTCTGCGCCCTTGTTCCACAGGCGCAGCGTGCACACGGTGCCCCGCTGCCCCATAACATCACAGGCGTCGAAGCAGCCCCGCAGATACGTCTCCAGCGGCACGTCCGGGCGGTTGCTCTCGTAGGAGTGGAGGGAGATGCTCAGCTTGTGCAGCGCCGGCGCATCCCGCAGGATGTCCAGCTTTTTGGGCAGCAGCAGGCCGTTGGTGGTTATGCAGGTCTTGAAGCCCAGCTCGCGGCATATTGCCAGCACCTTGTCCAGATCCGGGTGCAGCAGCGGCTCGCCCATGACGTGTAGGTACAGATAGTCCGTCAGCGGGCGCAGCTTTTCCGCCGCCGTGCGGAAGTCCGACAGCCGCATGGCCATGGGCGGACGGGTGGTGCCGGGGCAGAAATCACAGTGGAAGTTGCACAGGTTGGTGATCTCGATATACGCGCGGTTGAACATGGGCGCCCCTCCTTCAGATGGGTAGTCTGTCCATTGTAGCACAGAAACAGCGAAATGCAAACCGCAAATAGCCCCCGCCGCCCTTGACAAACGCCGCCGCTTGGGTATAATGAAGACAAGGAGACGCTGCGACAAGCGGTTAATCTCTGGATAAGTAAGAGTTTATCAGGTCTTATAGACCGACAAAACCGTCACTTGGCAGAGTGGCGGTTTCGTCTTTTCAGCTTCTGTATTCTGATCGAGACTGAGTAGCCTGCGATGTGGAATGTAAGCGTCCAAAACATATATGTCACCCCCTTTCGGGGCTGTGACTAACCGCCTGCCGTTTATTGCAGCGTCCTTGTGATGCAGTATACACCGCAGGCGAATTTTTGTCAAATAACGGCGGGACACACAGGTCCCGCCCTACAGGGTGCAGCGGTCACACGGGGCGGACAGAGTCCCCCACCCCTTGTATTCTCCCGGCGGATATGCTACAATCGATGGTAACAATTCTGACAGTACGCCCCTCTGGGGCTGGGAGGTTCCTTTGGACAGAGCACAGGTACAGATCCCCGCGGAGCAGCTGGCGCGCCAGCGGGACTTTGAGACGAAAATACGGGATATGCACGCCCAGCGGCCGCTGCGCGCCATGGTGGACACCTTCGGCTGCCAGCAGAACGTGGCCGACAGTCAGCACATCATGGGCATGCTGGAGGCCATGGGCTGCACGTTCACCGACGACCCCGCTCAGGCGGACGTGGTGGTGCTGAACACCTGCGCCATCCGCGACCATGCGGAGAAGCGGGTCTACGGCAATCTGGGCGCGCTGACCCACACGAAGAAGGCCAACCCCCAGCAGGTGATCTGCCTGTGCGGATGCATGGCGCAGCGGCCGGAGGTGGCCGAGAAGGTGCGCCAGTCCTACCGCCATGTGGATCTGGTGTTCGGCCCGCAGGCGCTGTGGAAGTTCCCGGAGCTGCTGTATCAGGTCTATACCCAGCGGCGGCGGGTGTTCTCCGTGGCGGATGAGCACGGCTCCATCGCCGAGGGCATGCCCGTGGTGCGGGAGGGACGCACCCGCGCGTGGGTGTCCATCATGTACGGCTGCAACAACTTCTGTTCCTACTGCATCGTGCCCTACGTCCGCGGACGGGAGCGCAGCCGCGACCCGGAGAGGATCATCGACGAGGTGCGCGGCCTTGTGGCCGAGGGCTTCAAGGAGATCACCCTGCTGGGGCAGAACGTCAACTCCTACGGCAAGGATCTGGGCATCGGCTACGACTTTGCCGACCTGCTGGCGGCGCTGGATCAGATCGAGGGCGACTACCTCATCCGCTTTATGTCCTCCCAGCCCAAGGACGCCAGCCACAAGCTGTTCGACGTGATGGCCGCCAGCCGCCATGTGGCCAAGCAGCTGCACCTGCCGGTGCAGTCCGGCTGCGACCGGGTGCTGCGCGCCATGAACCGCCCCTACGATGTGGAAAAGTATCTGGAGCTGATCGCCTACGCCCGGCGGGTGATGCCGGAGCTGGTGCTCACCAGCGACGTGATCATCGGCTTCCCCGGCGAAACGGAGGCCGAGGCCATGGAGACGGTGGCGCTGGTGGAGAAGGTGCGCTTTGACGCGCTGTTCACCTTCATTTTCTCTCCCCGTCCCGGTACCCCGGCGGCCAGGCTGCCCGACCCGGTGCCCCGGGAGGAGAAGCAGAAGTGGTTCGACCGGCTGTGCGCCGTGCAGAACGGTATATCCGAGGAGCTGCACCGCCAGTATGTGGGGCAGACGCTGCGCTGCCTTGTGGACGGCGTCAGCGATGATGCCCGCTGGCAGCTGACCGCCCGCACTGCCGGCGGACGGCTGGTGCACTGCGTGGGCGACAAAAACGCCGTGGGCGAATACCGGAACGTGAAGATCACCGACAGCAACACCTGGGCGCTGTTCGGGGAGGTCGAATAAGGCGGTATCCTGTCCGCCCTCCCCTGCCGCCCCGATCAATACACGAAAAAAGGCACCCGTCGGGTGCCTTTTTTGTATGCGCATGTCTCAGTTGTCGGTGCGGTTGCGCCACTCCAGCTCCTGCTCCAGCTCGAACTTCAGCTTCTTGTTCTCCTCCACCAGTGTGTCGTAGTGGGTGCCCTGCACATAGTACTTCACGAAGGCGAAGGTGGCCTCGTTGAACTCCTCCTCGGTGTACTCCGGCAGCAGGGAGCCGTTCTTGCGGCGCAGGCCGGTGACCTCGATGACCACCAGGCGGCGGTGCTCCTCGCTGAGCTGGAACAGCTTCAGCTGCTCGGGGATCTCCAGCCCCAGCTCGCAGCGCTCGTTGACAAGCTCCAGCAGGTGGCGCTGCTCCGGCTTGGCGGAGACGATGACGCCGTGCTCGGCGAACAGGCGCTTGAGATAGCTGGCGGAGACTTCTTCACGGGTGATGGTGCCCTTGCCGATGCCGGTGAGCATGGTGTTGGACAGGTTCAGGCTCACATAGACCTCGCTGCCGGTTTTCGGGTAATTCATGGACGGTACCTCCTGATGTTACTTTGCGCCCGCGGGCGTCTTTTTGTTCCGCCTATACCGTACCATACCCGGCGGGAAAATGCAACAGGCAGGCACCGTTTCCGGTACCGATTTATGCGAAAAAATCGACCTTTTCACATAAAGTACCGCATTTTCTCGTGCCAAATGTACCAAACATATTATACGCCCGGTGCCGGAGAGCGCAGAAAAAAGGGACGTCTGAACGACGTCCCTTTTCAGGCTGTCGAAAAAGCCTTTGGCTTTTTCGACAGCCTGCAATAATGTCGTTATTTTTGTGCCGCCTTGCGGCACGAAAATAGTCGCTTCGCTCCACGCACGCCTTGCAATGCAAGGCTTTGCGCGACATTTGATCTTATTCGAGGCGGGCTTTGCCCCCTCGAGCTCCCCCTGTGCACATGAACCGCTTGTCGTATAGAGAGGGTTTATCGACAAGCTGAAAAGGGACGTCTGAGCGACGTCCCTTTTGTATGAAAACCGGCTTATTCCTCCGTCTCGATCAGGCCGTAGCCGCCGTTGTTGCGGTGGTAGACCACGCAAATCACGTTGTTGTCGATGTTGCGGAACACGTAGAAGGAGTGTCCCAGCAGGTTCATCTGCAAAACGGCCTCGTCGGTGGTCATGGGCTTGACGGAGAAGCGCTTGGTGCGGATGATGTCGAAGTCGTTGTCCTCCACCACGTCGAACTCGGCGGGCACGGTGGACACCAGCGCGTCGGGACGCAGATTCTTGGCCAGACGGGTCTTGTTCTTGCGGATGCGGCGGTCGATGAAGCTGACGGCCTCGTCGATGGCGCAGCGCATGTCGCCGTCGGGATCCTCGGTCTGGGCGCGGAACAGCGTGCCGTTGGCGGCGCGGATGGTCAGCTCCACCACGCAGCGGTTTTTCTTCTCCACAGCAAAGGTCACAAAGGCGTCTGCCTCCTCCGGGAAATACTTGTCCAGCTTACTGATCTTCTTTTCGGCGTATTCCTTGATGGAGTCGTTGAGGGAGATCTTCTTGCAGGCGAATGTGAACTTCATAGTGTTTGCTCCTTTCCGTAACGGGTAACGGTGCAAGGGTCGGGGAGTCGTTTCCCCTTATCCTTACCTGATTATAGCAAATATGTCCTGCTTTGAAAAGAGGGTTTTGCGAAATTTGTGAAAAATTAACAAGAAGTTCGTGAATGTGCCCTGTTCGACGGCCTTCGCCAAAGGTCGCGGGAATACGACAAAAGCCACCCCTTTACAGGAGTGGCCGTCAGGTGTAGTATAATAGCCGGAGGCTTTCCAATATCCCACCCGCTTGCGCCGCTCCTTTGGGGGCGGCGTCTTTTTTTGCCGGGGACGTCATTCCGCCGGGAAGCCGTCCTTCATGCGGAAGGTGTAGGTGCCGTCGGCGCAGAGAGTGCCGGACGCGTCCGTGACCCACGCCCGCATGACCACGATGGTGCGCCCCATGCGGATGGCCTGCGCGTGGCCGAGGAGCACGTCCCCCTGCGCTGCGCCCAGAAACCGCGTCTCGCAGTTCACCGTGCGGCAGCGGCTGCCGCGGGTGCAGGCGGCGGCGCCCGCCACCTGATCCATCAGCGTGCAGTACACGCCGCCGTGGACGATGCCCAGCGGGTTCAGGTGCTGCGCCGTCAGGCGCACCTCCCCCTCCGCCCCGCCGTCGCACAGGGCGGTCAGGCGCACGCCGTTGACGGCGCTGAAGGTGCCGGGGCGGTCGCTGCGCTCCCGGATGGCATCGAATATGGCTTGCTGCTCTTCGCGGGTCATGCTGTCTCCTCCGTGGTGTCGTTCAGGGGCACCATCTCGCCCAGCACCACATAGCGGTAGTTCTCGGCCTCGTAGGAGCAGGTACACAGGGTCATGATCTGCCCGGAGGGAACGCCCTTGCCGGAATAGAAGGTGGACTGGTCGATGAACCGCTGGAGCTGGCCGGAGCTGAGAGAGGTGTTGAACACCTCGTGCTCGCCGGGGACGACGATGCCCGCAAACAGCTCCACCCGGTAGGTGCCGTTGTTGGTGTACAGGTAGTAATAGGGGTGCGCGTCGTAGTACCACTGCTGCTTGTAGTGGGAGATGGACGCGAACATGGAGCCGTCGGACATGTGGTGGCCGTAGAGCACGTTGTGCTGGCCGGAGAAGTCGTCGGGCACGCGGGCATCCAGAAAGATGGTGCCATATTCGCTGTAATTGCCGTACAGGTCGTGGTGCAGGTAGTACACGTTGTCGCCGTCGTAGGCGATGGGATAGCTGATGGGCGTGCCAGGGCTGTATATATAGCCGATGATGTCGTTATAGTGGCTCTGCCACCAGCCCAGATCGATACCCTTGGGGCCCTGCTGCCGTTCGGCCTCCTGCTGCACCTGCGCCTGCCATTCCGCCAGAGCGTTATCCTCCGGGGCGAGGGCGGCGGTGAGCCGCAGCGCGCCGTGGGGCACGGCCTTCAGCACGGCGGTGAGAGCGGCGGGCGCGGCGGTTGAGGTCTGACGGGGTGCGGCGTGGGCGCTGAGCAGATACAGCGGCGCGCCGATGGCCAGCGCCAGCAGCGCGGCAAAAATGCGGTTTTTCATGGGGGCTCTCCCTCTCTGTCTCTATTTGGGAACACAACGGGAATATTATACGCGCACAGGCGGGCAAGCGTCAAGTTATTAAGAGGAAAAATGTCGAAGGGACGGAAAAGAGCGGCTTGCCGTACCCTGCCGTAGGGCGGGACCCATGTGTCCCGCCGCATGGAAAGGACGGATTCCCACGCCAGTGACACGGTCACTGGCTCGGAATGACAGCGCTTAGCGCTGTTCGGGCGGTCGTCCGCCCCTACGCCGGGACGTCGAAGACGCCGTCCCCTACGTTCGTTATACGGCAAGCCCGCCTGTCCCTTCGTAGGGGGCGATGCCCACATCGCCCCGCCGTGGGAAATCGCATTCCGGCGGCGGGACACGCGGGTCCCGCCCTACAGGGTGTATGTGTCCGGGCGGACAGAGTCGTCCGCCGTGATGGAATATCTACCGGTACCCGTGCGGTAGAGCACCAAGGCACCCACCGCGGCAGGGGGCAGCGTCGCGCGACAGCGCATCGCGGAAAGCTGTGGAGGCACAATCCTTTGAACCGGGAAAAACCGGGAAATCGGTTGCGCGTGGGACAGGTAAGCGCGAAATCACAGCCGACGCGCGTGAGGAAGTCTTGAAACGCAGTTTCAAGCGGCGTTTTTGGTGACTTTTGTCGCTGCTGACAAAAGTCACCCGCCGGAGGCAAAAAAAGAGGGGGTTCCGCGCCTGCGGACGTGGGGGATGTCAGGGGTGCGGCGGTCATGCGGGGCGGACAGGGTCGTCCGCCCCTACGCGGGACGTCGAAGACGCCGTCCCCTACAAAAGCCCGACCCGAAGTAAAACAAGGGAGACAGCCTTGCGGCTGTCTCCCTCAGCTTGTCAAAAAAGTCCGAACGGACTTTTTTGACAAGCTGAGGCAAAATCGCAAAATAAAAAACAGTATTTTATTTTGCGATTTTGGTCGCTGCGGCGGGTGATTGAACGCGAAAGGGAACCCTGACGGTTCCCTTTCACACTATCCTTCCCTCCGATACTTGTAACCGGGCAGATTTTTTGACAGACTGAAGGGAGACAGCCTTGCGGCTGTCTCCCTCTTGCTATATGGGTATATAGGTGGCTTGCGGCTTATTTGTCGTACATCTCCACCAGCTTCAGCAGGTGCTCGTAGCGTGCCTTGGCCTCGTCCTCGTTGCGCTGGAACAGCACGTCCGCGCGCTCGGGGAACTCGCGGGTCAGGCGGCTGTAACGCGCCTCGTTCATCAGGAACTCCTGATAGCCGCCGGCGGGCGCCTTGGAGTCCAGCGTGAACTTCTTCTCGCCTTCGGGATTGTAGCGGAACAGGTTCCAGTAGCCGCAGTCCACGGCCTTCTTCATTTCCTTCTGGCAGTTCATCATGCCGCCCTTGATGGAGTGCA
>ENA-UOJE01000196-UOJE01000196.1-human-gut-metagenome-genome-assembly--contig:-C23-NODE-196-length-74719-cov-12.432846_pt1 | contig 74719 bp, 70 predicted proteins | sample MGYA00242341_ERZ723888 | MGnify/ENA metagenome assembly ERZ723888 | reverse complement strand
CGATTTAAAAATTATTTTTTGGATAAAATCTTTATTCGCGCGCCTTGGCAAGCTTTTTCTATTCTTCTTTCGCATTATATCAAAAAATTTTCTAAAATTTCACCCTCAACACACCCTAACCCAACAATCTATTAGGGATTTCCCATAGTTTTCTATTTTTATCCTCTCCCCACTCCTATTTTACCTATCCCCTCAAAAAAAAAGCTTTGCCGCAATACTGCGGCAAAGCCGATATTAAATCATTTTATTATTTTTAACCAAAAAGGCGTTCCCAGAACGAAGGCTGCGGGACTTCTTTCGATTCCCACCCCTTACGTTCAGGCTCCTTGATGTACTCTGCAAGTTCGGGGCGGTTCGTGGCGCGCATGTTTTCGGAATCCCATTCTATCTTGCCTCCGAAACGCTGGGCCAAAACGCCCAAAAGCGCAACTTCCGTAAGCTGCGAGGCATACTTAAAGCTCGCCCCGGCTTCCGGCCCGTCTCCCTTTATGGCGTCTATCCACTCGCAATACAGGCTGCCTTCGCGAACTCTCGGGATTACCCTGTTCTTTGCCTTGCCGCTGCGCTTGAACTCCGCAAAGAACTTGCTATTCGTAAAGCGCGGCGTATTCGGGCGCGCACCGTGTTCGAGCGTATGGTTGTCGCCTATCATGTACATACCGCTCGTCATTGTATTTTTGCCTTCGTCCAAGTCCTTCGGGCGGGTCAGCGGGTGCTTGTTGCCGTCGTACCAATACATCGTTACGGCTTCGCGCTTGTCCGTCTTCGGGAATGTCCACTTGACTGTCGATGAGTTGGGTATAAACACTTTTTGGTCGAATGAGCAGTCGGATTCGAGCAACTCGACAGTGCAGTCGCCTTTGAGGTCGAGCGCCCATACGGGAGCGTCGCCTGTATGGCAGAACCAGTCGCCAAGCATGCCGGTTCCGTAATCCCAGAACCCGCGCCAGCTAAGGGGCGTGTAGATATTGTTGTAATCGGCATACTTGCCCTGGTTTAGCCACATATCCCAATTCAGCGTCGCGGGAACTTTTTCCTTATTGAGCGGGAAACCTTCCTTCGGCTTGCGGAAATACGGGGTGGATTTCGGATTGCCGTTCCACCAGCTTGGACCGCCGCACATTACGTGCACTTCCCTAACAGCTCCGGCGATTCCGGTGTCGTACCATTCTTTGAGGAGACGTATGCCTTCGGTAGCGTGGCCTTGGTTCATCATCTGAGTCTGAACCTTGTAGTACTTGCGGGCGCGCTCGAGCTCGCGGCACTGCCATATATTGTGCACGAGAGGCTTCTGGACGCATACGTGCTTGCCGCACTGCATCGCGTCGAGCGTAATTTTAAAGTGCGAATGGTCGGGAGTGGACACGCAGACGGCGTCGATATCCTTGCCCATTTTATCGAGCATTTCGCGGTAGTCTTGGAAAAATCTCGATTTCGGGTTTTCCTTTTTGTGCCAGCCGCTCATTCTGGTGTCGACGTCGCAGAAAGCGACCGCGTTTTCGCTCTTCATGCCGTTTATAGCCATTCCGCCGACTCCCCCTACGCCTACAAACGCGACGTTAAGCTTGCTGTTGGGAGATTTTGTCGAGGCTATCGAGAATCTCGGCAGTACGAACGCCGCCGCTCCAGCGGTTCCGACATTCTTTATGAATTTTCTTCTATCCATTTTTTTCCTTTTTTTATGTACAATATGCGCATACCCAAAAAGAGAGAAATCCCCCCTCCCCTCAGGCACTAAAAAAATATACCAACGACAGCCCCCTCGGCTACCGCCTTTTTAATATAGAAAATGCCGCAAAAAATAAAGGTCAAGCCTATTTGAAAACAAAATCAATTTCTTTTTAAAGCGCCGGAAATTGCCGCTACTCGCTCAACAAGCGTCGGGTGAGAATAGTGGAATGCGCTATACAGCGGGTGGGGGGTAAGATTGCCGAGATTCTCCTTGTGGAGTTTTTCAAGCGCCGCGCACAGCGGCTCGCCAGATCCGCACAAGCTTGCGGCAAACCTATCGGCCTCGTATTCGTTCTTGCGCGAAAACGCATTTAAAAGCGGCGTCAGCCAATATGTGAAAAGCCCCGAAAACATTGAGTACATGAGCAATACTGGTCCAAATCCGGAAGCCTCGCAAAAGCCGAACCCCAGATAAAACCATTCGCTCTTGGAAAGCCACCCCATTATTGCGAAAGTAAGGAATGTCATCGCAAACGACATTGCCATCATTTTTAGTATGTGCCCCTTCTTATAGTGGCCAATCTCGTGAGCAAGCACAGCCTCTATCTCCGCAGGCGAAAGCTGCTCTATTAGAGTGTCGTACAGCATAATCCGCCTAAACCTCCCAAAGCCCGTAAAGAAAGCGTTTGAGTGCGAGCTTCTGCGGCTGCCGTCTATCACCTGTATTGCGCTCGCCTTAAACCCTCCCTTGTCTGCAAGCTCAATGAGCTTCGTTTTTAGTTCGCCTTCGGGCAAATCCTGAACTTTGTTAAATATCGGGAGTATCAGCCGCGGGTACACTATTATCATTAAAACCTGAAACAGCGCAACCGCCACAAAGCCCCATATCCACCATGTATTCGGCAGCTCCTGCGAAAACCATAGTATCAACGCCAATATGGGTGCCCCCAAAATTATTCCTATTATCGCGCCCTTTATTTTGTCGCTAATCCACAATCCGAAAGTGCTTTTGTTAAAGCCGTACTCCTGTTCTATCACAAACTGCGAGTATAGCTCAAACGGCATCTCGGGAAGCGATAGGACTATCGCCATAAAAATCAGCGTCAGCGCCTGCCCCCATATCGACACTCCAAACACGTCCATTCCGAAATCGAACATCAAGGGCAGTATCCATAGAGCAAGCACCACAGCGAGAAACACCGCCATGCAAGCGTCCTCAACTATCGAAAATTTTGTTTTGTCGATAGTGTATGCGACCGCTTTTTTATACGCCGCCAAATCTGTAAATTTTCTAAACGGCGCGGGAACCTCGCCGGAATGGGCGCGCACGCAGCGCATATTTAGCACATCGAGCCACGTTGACGCCGCAAACTTGACGGCAATCAGCGCCAGAAGGACTATCACCGGCAGGGTCATTTATTTATCAGCTTTTTCATTATTTCGAGAACCATCGCCGGATTAGCCTTGCCCTTCGAGGCTTTCATAACGGGGCCTATCAGCGCGTTTATCGCCTTGTCGTTGCCGGCTTTAAACTGCTCGACTGCCTTGGAATTTTTGGAAATCGCGTCCAGGCAGAACGATTCGAGCTCTGAACTATCGCTGTTTTGTTTCAAGCCTTTTTCAGAAACTATGTCCGACGGCGACTTTCCGCTTGCAAACATTTCCGCAAAGACCTCTTTGCCTATTTGCTTTGATATCTCGCCGCCATCGATTATCTGGGCGAGCTTCGCGAGGTTTTCGGGGGTCACTTTCGAGTCGAACAGACCGAGCTCGTGCTCGCGGGCATCCTGCGCGTGCGCTTCCCCAAATTCCGCTTCGCCCGACGCGCTTTGCCGCGCCTGTCTCTCGGCCAATAGCTCGCGCCTCAAATCGTTTACGATGAGGTTTGCTATCGCCTTCGGGTTCTTCGGGTACGCCTTCACAGCGCGCTCGAAATATTCGCATATTTCCGGAACGTGGCACATTACGGACGTCGCCGAATACGGCAATCCGAATTCCGACATATACCTGCGCTGGCGGTCAAAGGGAACCTCGGGCAATTCCGCGCGCACAGATTCGAGATACTCGCGCGAAATTTTTACGGGCATCAAGTCGGGATCGGGGAAGTAGCGGTAGTCGTGCGCGTCCTCCTTTGAGCGCATCGGCTGGGTGACCTTCAATTCGGCGTCCCACCGGCGCGTCTCCTGCACGAGAGGTATGCCCTTTTTCAGGCACGATATTTGGCGCTTTATTTCGTACTCCACGCACTCGCGCGCATTTGAGGGGGAGTTCATATTTTTCATCTCGATTTTCATTCCGAGCTTGTCGGAACCCTTCGGGCGAACGGAAATATTTACGTCGCACCTCATCTGCCCCTTTTCCATATCGCAGTCGGAGATTCCGGCAAACGATATTGTGTTTTTCAGTGAATTTAAGTAGGCAAAAACTTCGTCTCCTGAATGCAAATCAGGCTCGGAGACAATTTCCATAAGGGGAGTCCCCGCCCTGTTGTAGTCGACTAGCGAGTCTTTCGCATAGTGTGTGAGCTTTCCGACGTCCTCCTCCAAATGTATGCGGGTGAGCTTTACAACCCTGTGCTCGCCCATTTCAGATGCGTTTGCGCCAGGAAGCTCTATCTCGACGCCTCCGCCGAGGCACAAAGGCTCATCGTATTGCGAGAGCTGGTAATTTTTGGGGCTGTCGGGATAAAAGTAGTTTTTTCTGTCCCACTTTGTTATCTCGGGGATTTTGCAGCCAAGCATCAATCCCACCATTATGGTCTTTTTGACAGCGTCGCGGTTTATAACCGGCAGCACTCCCGGAAGTGCCCACACTACGGGGTCGGTAAGCGTGTTCGGAGGTTCGCCGAAACTGTATCCGACAGACGCGAACATTTTGCTTCTTGTCTTAATCTGGACGTGTACTTCGAGTCCTATTACGGCTTCGTATTCCATAAAATTCCTTTTAGAGTGTTGGACGGCGCGATGCCCATTCGTGGGCCGCCTCGTACGAGGCGGCGAAAGAAAGCAGGTTGCTCTCGTCAAATGCCTTTCCTATCATTTGCAGCCCGACAGGAAGCCCCGCAGCCGAGAATCCGCACGGCACTGATATGCCGGGGAGCCCCGCGAGGTTTACGTTAATCGTGCAAATGTCGCTCAGATACATCGAGAGGGGATCGGAGGTTTTTTCGCCTATTTTAAAAGCAGTTGTCGGAGAGGTCGGCGTCATGATAACGTCGACTTTTTCAAATGCGGCCTCAAAGTCGCGGCGGATGAGGGTTCTGACTTTTTGGGCGCGCAGATAGTAGGCGTCGTAGTAGCCGGAGCTTAGGACGTAGCTGCCGAGAATTATGCGGCGCTTCACCTCCTCGCCAAAGCCCTCCGCGCGGCTTTTGTAATATATGTCGATAGCGTCGGTCGTATTCGGGCTGCGGCGCGTGTAGCGCACTCCGTCGTAGCGCGCGAGGTTTGAAGACGCCTCGGCAGTGGCAATTATATAATATACAGGTATCGCCAAGTCAGTGTGCGGAAGGGATATATCCACAATTTCCGCCCCCTGGGAGGCGCAATCGGCTATCGCCTTTTCAACAATCGCCTTAACTTCAGGATCTATGCCCGCCCCAAAATATTCTTTCGGAATGCCGATTTTTGCGCCCTTGAAAGCCTCCAAAGAAATATTAGACGCATAATCGGGGATTTCGCACTCTACGCTCGTGGAATCTTTCGGGTCGTGACCCGCGACAGCTTCGAGCAAAATAGCAGCGTCCTTCACACAGCGCGCGAAGGGCCCGATCTGGTCGAGCGACGACGCAAACGCCGCCAAACCGTACCTGCTCACGAGCCCGTAAGTGGGCTTCATACCCACAACGCCGCAAAGCGACGCCGGCTGGCGGATTGAGCCGCCCGTGTCGCTTCCCAAGCTCGCAACGCACTCGCCCGCCGCAACGGCAGCCGCCGAACCGCCCGAGCTTCCTCCTGGGATTCTCGACAAGTCCCATGGATTGTGGGTAGGCTGGAACGCGCTGTTTTCGCAGGAGGAGCCCATTGCAAATTCGTCCATATTTAGCCTTCCCCAGAAAATTCCGCCTCTGGATTTCAACTTTTCGAGGGAGGACGCCGTATATGGAGACACGTAATTTTCGAGTATTTTGCTGGCGCATGTCAGCTTTTGCCCGCGCACGGCAAGAACGTCTTTTAGGCCAATCGGGATGCCTTCGAGTGCGCCGCGCTTTTTACCTTCCGCGCGGAGGGAATCCGAGATAGATGCTTCAGCGAGCAATTCGTCCTCGTTTGCGGATAGAAACGCTCCGACTTTTCCGTCGACGGAATTTTTCCGTTCGATGAGAGCCTTTGCCAATTCAACCGCCGATATTTCCTTTGAATCCAGCATGGATTCGAGTTCGGATATCGTTTTGTAAAAAATTTCCATCGTAAAAAAAAGCTTGGGTTATTCAAATTTTTTAGGCGTCGTCGACCACTTTGGGGACGCATATCTGGTTGTCGCGTGCGGCCGGCGCATTCATTAGCGCCTCTTGAATTGGCATTGCCGGCGTCGGGACATCGTCGCGCATTACATTGTACATTGCGTGCGCGTGTGCGCTCGGCTCAACGCCCGAAACGTCTATTTCCGAAAGTTTCTGAAAGTATTCGAGAATTTGCCCGAGCTGGCGTGAATACGTTTCCTTCTCCGCCGGCGTTAACTCTATTCTCGCAAGTTTTGCGACATAGTCGATGTCGATATTAGGGTTTTCCATTCCGCAAAAATCGCAAAATACATCCGCCTTGACAAGGAATTTTTTATCCGGTGAGCGCCTTTTGGGATATCTTTGCGCGCGACGCATGCAAATAATAAAAACCCATAATAGTTCATATAAAAAACTGCGTGATTTTATCTTCGGCATAAAAAGCCGAGGCGGGCGGCGGAACTGTAGCGGCAGCCCGGATTTTTTATATTTTTAGCTCGAGGCGGGCGAATTGGGGAAAATATTGCTTCGCAAAAAGACTACTGTATATTAGAAATAGATAAACCGCCAACAACTTTCTAATTTCTGCAAAAATGCGGATTTAACCTAAAAAAATGTGGGAGAAATCGGGATAATTTTGCGTCTATTTACAAAAAATCGAGCCTTTCAAGTTTTTGTATCCATAAAGGACCTATCGATAAAAAATCTCCCGCAAAGTTTTTTAATACGCAATACGACTGTCATTTATATACTGTAAAAAACAGCTTTCGCAATCATTTTAGAGCCGTAAAACGCCCGGACGCCCTGGCAACGGCAAAATTTTCCCAATCGCGAGGCGGAAAAATTCCGCGAAAAATTTTTCATTGCAATAGACAGTATATCCCGCACCTCGCCCAAGAACTTTTTTATCAAACCTCATAGGAAGAAATAACCCATCGCAAAAAACTCGATTGAAAACGATAGTTAAAAATGGGGTTGACAAGTTTCGGGAAATTGATTCCATAGTTGGACTTTAACAATTTTTTAAAGAGAACACACGCAATGAATCCCACATATAAACCCTCCAAACTAAAACGCGCACGCCGCTGCGGCTGGCGCGCCAGAATGCAAACCCGCGGCGGCCGCTCTGTAATCGCCGCCCGCAGACAAAAGGGACGCAAGCGCCTCGTAACCAAATAGGCGAAACTCGGCCGTGCGCTTCGGCAAAATCAACAGGCTGCGCTTGGCAAAAGACTTTGAGCTTGTCAAAGCTGACTCTACGAAGGCGGATTGTTCCGCCTTCGTCTTTTATCTGCGCCCCACTCCCGAAAAAGAGTTTTCAAGGCTCGGAGTTGTGACGAGCAGAAAAGTCGGTTGCGCCGTGGAACGCAACCGCGCGCGCCGTGTAATGCGCGAAATTTTTAGAAAAAATGCCCCAAACTTTAGTAAGGCGTGCGACATAATAATATTCATGCGCAGGGGCTGGAGCAAATTCGACTTCAAAACGCTCGACGAAAAATTTGCAAACGCCGCAAGCGCGGCAATAAGAAAAATCGACCGTGCCGGAAAAGTGGGAAAGTAAAAACCGGCGAAAAGTCGGCATAGCGGCGGCGGCAGCCTGCCTTTGCGTGAGATTTTACCAAATCGCAATTTCCCCCGTACTGCATGCAATTCCCGGCAGCGGCTGCCGATTCTACCCCACATGCTCGCAATACGCAATCGACGCCATAAAAAAGCACGGCGTTGTCAAAGGCTGCATAATGGGTTCTTTTAGGATTCTAAGATGCAATCCCCTGTGTGAGGGCGGAATAGACCCCGTTCCCGACAAATTTACTTTTCGCGGGCTTTTTAGAAGAAATACCGACCCGGAAAATTCCGATAGCGGCACTTGCGCAGGCGGTACCGAACGCCAAAAAAAATTGGGCGAAACGCTTAAAAAAGATTGATTGCAGCAAATCCTTTATTAAAAAGAACCGAATATAAATTTATACAAAGCGCCGCGCGTTTTGGCGCGGCTAACCGAAAAAATGGATAAGAAAAACACCATAATTGGAGTAATCCTCCTATTAGCGGCGATGTACTTTATGTACGACTCGTCGACAAAGGAGGCAGCCGCCGAAAAATACGCGCGGGCAGCGCGCGCGGAACAGACGGCGAAGCTCTCCGCACCGCAAGAGAAGTCAACGCCGGCAATCCAGGCGCAAAAGCAGTCGCCGTTCGCCCCCGACGAAAATATCCCCGAGAAAATCGTCTCCCTCGAGAACGATAAAATGCGGATAAACTTTACGAACAAGGGAGCGGCCATTAAGAACGTCGAGCTGCGCGAATATCCTAAATCGCAAGGCTCAAAAGAACCGTTTGTATTTAACGACATAGACGCACGCGTGCCCGCGATGGGCCTTTCAATATTCGACAACGCGCAGAGCGAAATTCCCCTTCCGATACAAAATTCGTTCGCGCTCGTCGACTCCACAAAAGATTCCGTCACTTACAGCCTGCGGATAGAAAACAAATTCGAGATAACCCGCAAGTACCAGCTTGTCAACAATCCCGAAATTGACGCAGCCCCATATACACTCGCCACGGCAACTTCCATAAAAAACATATCCTCGCAGCCGCAGTCGGTGGGGGAATTGTTCGTGTGCCTCGGCGCCGTGCCGCCGACGGAAAGCGACGTTTACGGAACAAATCTTGCGGTAGCCCTCTACGACGGCGACAAGAGCCATTTTCTAAAATCTTCGTCTTTTGTCGACTCCTCCGGATTCCTCGGCATAGGCAGGTCGCAGGCGAAATATTTTGAGAAATTGTCGCACTACCCGATTATCTGGGGAGCAGTCAAAAACCAATTTTTCGCGGCCCTGTTCACCCCTGAAAAAATATCCTCCAACGGCGGATACGCAGTGCCCCTTTCCATAAACCTGAAAGACCCGAACAAATACATGCGCAACGCAGTCGCGGGCTTTATGGGCTTTGAGGTAGAAACTCTCCAGCCCGGGCAAGTATGGAATCTCGGCGGCTCATACTATGTGGGTCCGAAAGAGCTTGACAGGCTCTACTCCCTCGGCGGCGGCCAGGACGCCATTATGGACTACGGCTGGTTCGGCTTCGTAAGCCGACCGCTTTCGCGCCTGATGAACTGGATTTATTCGTGGGTATCTATAGTGTCTCCGAATTGGGGCTGGGGTTGGGCGATAATCATACTGACAGTCTTGGTCAGGGCAGTTTTGTGGCCGCTAACCTCCGTACAGATTAAGTCCTCGCAGAGAATGTCGAAGTTGCAGGAGCCGATAAAAGCCCTTCGCGAAAAGTACAAGGACGACCCTAAAAAAGTCCAGCAGGAGACTATGAAGCTTTATTCGGAGTACGGCATAAACCCGCTCGCAGGCTGCCTCCCGATTTTCATACAGTTGCCGATATTTATAGGCTTGTACTACATGCTCCAGACCTCGTGCGAAATACGCTTTGCCCACTTCCTCTGGATAAAAGACCTCGCCCGCCCCGATACGATTGAGGCGCTTCCGTCGATTTTCGGAATTCCCCTTCACCTGCTCCCGATTATAAATGCGGTAATCACTTGCCTGCAAATGCACCTTATGCCTTCGATGGCAGATAAGATGCAGTCGTGGATGTTCAAGCTTATGCCTTTTATAATGCTTGTGATATTCTACACATTCCCGTCGGGGTTAGTATTGTACTGGACGGTTCAGAGCTTGCTCGGGATTTTGCAGGTATTGGTGGTGCGCATGGGCGCTAAAAAAGTAGTTTTGAAAAAGAGAGAGAAACCGAGCTTTATGCAAAGAATGCAGGAAGCGATGGAGCAGGCGCAGGCGGCTCAGCAGGCGCGCGGCCCCGAGTTTGAAAAGCTCCCGCTCAAAGAAAGGCTTAGAATCGCGCGCGAAGACGCCGCAAAAGCCCGCAAGAAGCTTAAAGACGAAAGGCTAAAAGGCACGATGTACGAGCCTCGCAAGAAGAATCCCGGCGGGCGCTCTACCCGCCCCAAGAGATAGTCGGAATTTCCATAAACAATAGAAATGTGATACAAAATTCGTAACCAAAAAGGAGAAATTACAAGATGTCCGGTCACAGTAAATGGGCTACAACAAAGAGGCATAAGGCCGCAATCGACGCCAAGAAAGGCAAGATATTCAGCGCCCTTAGCAAAGATCTAACACTCGCGGCCAAAGACGGCGGCGGAGATCCGTCCACAAACGCGCGCCTGCGCATGGTAATCCAGAAGGCGAAAGCCGCCAACATGCCAGCCGACAATGTCGAGAGGGCGATTAAGAAGGGAACCGGAGAACTCCCCGGAGTGGTATATGAACAGCTCCTGTACGAAGGATACGGGCCGGGCGGCATAGGCATAATAGTCGAAGTGACCACCGACAACAAGAACCGCGCCGCAAGCGACGTGCGCTCTACATTCACTAAAAACGGCGGAAATCTCGCCGCACCCGGCGCACTCCAGTTCAACTTCACCAAACAGGGACAGTTTATCATAAGCGCCGAAAAGGCAACCGAAGACGCCCTTATGGATTGCGTGCTCGATGCCGGCGCGGAAGACATCAAGAATAACGGCGACTATTTTGAAGTGCTTTGCCCCGTAGCAAACTTTGCGCAAGTGGGTGTCGCGCTTGAAAAGGCCGGCATTGAAACAGAAGATTCTGAGCTGGCGTGGATTCCCAACAACCTCGTCACAATTACCGATCCCGAAGTCGCGAAGAAAGTCGTAAAATTGACCGAAGCTCTCGACGACCTCGAAGACGTCCAGAACGTCTATTCAAATGACGACCTTGACGGGTCGCTCGCCGACGAATAGCGCTCTACCCTTCCCGCGCGGAGAATTGAAAATCTCCGCGCGCTCCCCCAAAAGCGAAAGCTGCGTGGACTTGGAGTTGCTTGCATTTTTGTAGCCATGTGCGGTGAATTTTAAAGGAGTCACGTACATTGGGCTTAAATATGCGCTCTCTAAAATTTAGGAAAATTGTCGTGGAACCAGCTTGAAGGCGTAGTTTTGCTAAAAAATACTTTTTTTTGGGAATACGCAAAAAGCGCTTCCAAACACCCTAAAAAAATTCCGCGCAAAATTAACAAGCATGCGTCGATGATGGTTCTTTGCGAATATGCAAAGTCCAGATGCGCCGATAATACTTGCGGGCAAAGCTTTTGGGTAAGTTCTTTGAAATGTCGAAAAGTAGGCTTGGGATTTCCGAAAGAGCAGAAGAGTTATACAAATGCAAAATTTTGACGCCTCCCCGACTCTTAAATTCCGAGTACTACAATACAGGAGCTCACAAGGCGCGAATCCAATTCCGGGTGCCACAATACTTAAAATGCCGCACAACGCGGGGATTAAGTACCGGGTACTACAATACTGAAAATGCTGAATAACGCTGGGATTTAGAGTGCCGGATACCATAATAGAATAGCCCACAAGGCGCGGATACAATGCCTGTGCTATAATAGAAATGGCATATAAGGCTTCGCTCCGATTCCATGCTTCGGCTACCATGCGGACCAATTACCGACTTGCGCCAGCAAGTGCGCACGTTAGAGAAGCGAAGACTCTTTAATTCGACATAAAAAATTTCAATTCAAAATCAATAATGCGGCGCGGACAAAAATCCGCCTACAAAACGCAACATCATAAAAATGAAAAAGAATCTGTTTGAAAAAGTCTGGCAAAAACACGCCGTAAAGGAACTCCCCGACGGCTCAACCCTGCTGTTTGTGGATACTCACCTTCTCCACGAGGTGACAAGCCCCCAAGCTTTCGGAATGTTGCGTTCGCTGAAACTCGGCGTAAAATACCCCCAGCGCACTTTCGCCACAGTCGACCACATAATCCCCACAGACGACCGCACTGAGCCTTATGCCGACGCGAGAGCCTACGAAATGCTCCAACACATCAGAAAGAATTGCGCCGATTTTGGCATAAAATTTTTCGACACTACAGCCGGAACCCAGGGTGTAATACATATTGTAATGCCTGAGCAAGGGATAATCCACCCCGGAATGACAGTAGTTTGCGGAGACTCGCATACGGCAACCCACGGGGCGTTCGGGGCAATCGCATTCGGCATAGGCACAAGCCAAGTCCGCAATGTGCTCGCAACCCAGGCTCTCTCATTTAAAAAGCTCAAAGTGCGCCGCGTAAACGTCAACGGCGAACTTGCCAAGGGGGTCTATCCCAAGGATGTAGCCCTCCACATAATCCGCAAGTTGGGCGTAAACGGCGGGCTGGGCTACGCCTACGAATTCGGCGGAAAAGTTTTTGACGATATGCCGATGGAAGGCCGCATGACTGTATGCAATATGGCAATCGAAGGCGGCGCGCGCATAGGCTACATCAACCCGGACGAAAAAACATTTGCCTACTTAAAAGGCCGCCCGTACGCCCCCAAGGGCGAGAAATTCGACGAAGCGGTAGAGTATTGGAAAAGCATAGCCTCCGACGAAGGCTGCGAATACGACGATGTCGTAAATTTCGACGCCGCCGATATAAAGCCGACAGTCACCTGGGGCATAAATCCATCGCAGGCCGTATTCATAGACGAAAATATCCCCTCTCCCGAAAGTTTCACAGACGAAACCCAGCGCAAAGAGGCGGCAGATGCCCTTGCTTATATGAAGCTCGAACCCGGAAAACCGATAGCCGGAACCCCCGTAGATGTGGTCTTTATAGGCTCGTGCACAAACGGAAGGCTCTCGGACTTCGAGGAGGCCGCTGAATATCTGAAAGGCAAGAAAGTTGCGAAAGGCGTAAAAGCGCTCGCGGTTCCCGGCTCGCAGATAATCGACAAAATTGCGAGGGAAAAGGGGCTCGACAAAATTTTCCGCGATGCCGGATTTGAGTGGAGACAAGCAGGCTGCTCAATGTGCCTTGCGATGAACTCCGACAAGCTCGTCGGCGACCAGCTCTGCGCCTCGACCTCCAACCGCAACTTCAAGGGTAGACAGGGCAGCCCCACTGGCCGCACCGTTTTGATGAGTCCGCGCATGGCAGCAGCAGCCGCCGTTGCAGGAAAAATATCAGACTGCCGCTAAGCCCCATATATTGCGCCTTTCTCGCAAAGCTTTTGGGGGCTTTTGCCAGGTTGGCGCGGTTTATGATAGTAAAAAATTTTTCAAAACCGATCCCGTTTTTGGGGGTCGGTTTTTTATTTTTGAGCACACCAAAAGGCGGCGTTTATTTGCTTTTTTAGAATTTGCCCGCCAAACAAATTTTTCTAATTTGGCAAAAAAAGTTTGCAGACTCGCATAATTTATTTGCCCGCGTGCCCTCGGCGCTTCGCGCCACCTACGTTTCTTTTTCTGGGTAAAACAACAAAATAGTGCGAATAAAAAAAATACCCCTTCTAAGAATAGAAAAAGCAAATAACAACCATACCTTGCGCGCCAACAAACTGCCAGTTAGGAAACCCGCCAAGAAAGAATACAAAGCAAGATGAAAACAGCCTTAGTTTAACGTATAAAAAAAATTATAAAAACGCATATGTAGGAAACCAGAAAATTACTTTAAAAGTTTTTCAAGGCAGAGTAATGGAAATTTGCACGCAAAAAAAATTTTATTTAGGGGCAACACCCCGCTCTTTTGCAATATTAGGCATTCACAACTTCGACGTGATGTAGCCTAAATTTTTCCAAAATATTTTTATTAGCGCATTCGGATAAGGTATAAACACAAATCCGATTTCCGCTACGCTTGTCTAATATGAGAACTCGCCTCCCCAAAAATTTTTTGCCCATCCGCACAACGGCGTCCGCATAGGCTATTTTCTTGGAACCCACAAGGAATGCGCCACAAACAAAATAGTCTTCCTTAAACTCGACATACCCAAAAGGCGATGAACCACCCAAGCTTGCGAACAATAGGTCGGATTTAAAATATACACCGGCAATTATCTTGCTTTTCCCGCAAGAGTGCTTTTCGGCCGCAAGCACTACCATAAAAAGAAATGAAAACATTAGAATCGGGAAGAAGATAAAAAGCCACCCCCAAGACAAAAAAATTTCAGCTTCCGCCGATTTAATCCCCCAATATTTTTCCTGAAATAAAACTGCGGTCTCCATTATCAGCCAGGATAAAAGCGCAAAAAATAAAAGAAATAAAACCGTTCTGCCCCACGATTCGTAAATTCCCTTATGCAATGCAAATAAAGATGAGAACACCGGAAACAATAAAAAAATAAATATAGCAAATATCGGAGATTCAATCATTTTAAATTTATAAAATCGTGCCTTTGATATTTCTTAACATAACCGCCGATTTTCGCCCGGCAAGAAAAAAGCGCGGGAATATTTTATTCCCGCGCCCAATTAAAAAACTGTCAACATTATTTGCGTCTGCGGTGCGCAGCAACTCCCAATGCAATCGCGCCCAAAATTGCGGCAATTGCGGCTGGCTCCGGAATCTGATTTAGGGATATTGTCAACATGCCGTTCTCAAAGTCGTAAGAGAATGTGCCGTAATCGTCTTCAAATACGAAATTTGTATTCGCAATATCGCTCGTTCCCCCGACTGATATTAAGTCGTAGGTATATTTTTTATCTTCCGAGCCTTTGATAAGATCGCGCATGACAATTTCGTCAAAGTTTAAATCGAACACGAGCTCGCCCGAACCTGTAGTTGAAAAATTCCCGCTAATTGAAACAGTGTCGGCATATTCTCCGTCCAAATCAAGGGCGATTTTGCCGCCTGACCACGTTAGGGAATCCATCGTCAAAACATCGCCTCCCGATCCGTTTTCGATAGAGGATATTGAGCCGCCTGAAAGAGCGACATCTCCCGCCGAGCCTGCAATTTCCAGACGTCCGCTCTGCATGTTTGCGCCCGCAAGGTTAAACTCGAAATTCACAAATTTTTGGACTCCGCTTGAAGCGGATGTGACAAATATGCCGCCGCCATCGGTGACCGAAGAAACTCCGCTAAACTCGTAGCTGCCGGAGCCCGTGAGCGTCATATAAAGCTTTTTATCTCCCGAATTGAATGTTCCGGCGCCGTTTATCCCGCCAAAACTTACGTATGTATTTGCGGATCCCGAGGTTAAAGACGATCCTTGGGCAATTTTAAATTCATTTAAAACTTTTATTATCGGTTTTTCGGCCGACCCGCCGCCGTTCCAACCAATTGATATGTTTATATAGCTTCCACCAGCCCAAGCGTTCGCCGCGGCAAGTTCTATATTATCTGCGTAAACAGCGGCATTTACAATAAATTGCGCCCCCAAGTTATCAAGTTTTGAGGAATTATGTATCAGCAGTTTTCCTGTCCCGTCCGATTTTGAGACATTCAACCTGCTCCCTACGCAAAACTGAGGCCAACCCTTTGAGCCAAAATCTGCAGTAAAGTTTTCTGCATTTAGGGTTCCGCCTGTGTAAAGTTTTTGTGTCGCTGATGTAAGAACCCAAGTGACATCGCCCACATAAACGTCCCCGCCGAGATCCAAGTTATTTGCACCCAAACCGTTTTCGCTTGTCGAATTTATATAAACCGAATCTCCAGAGGAAGGAACGCCGTTGGGAGACCAATTAGAGGAAGTCGTCCATTTAAAGTCTCCGGTTGAAGTTCCGGACCATATGTAGTCGTAGGAGTCCTGAGAGTAGGCTGAGTAGGCAACTGCAAAAAGAGAAAGTTGCGCAATTACAGAGTTAATTTTCATATAATTTTTCTATGAGTGGGCTTTTTTAAGTCAATAATTATCTATTATAATTTTCCTTATCCCATTCACACGCCCGCAAAAGTTTACATTTTTAATTTATCATCTTCTGAATTTGTTTTATCCCCCCACTCTTCTCTGACTCTAATTGCCTAAAATTTTTCTCGTTTATTTTTCCGCATTTCCCACCCCGCCATTACATTAAGAGCTTATATTTTTTAAAGCTATTTAAACTATCTGCATTTTTAATCCATTTTTTGCGGACTTATGCCTTCTCTGCCCCTGCTTTCGCAAAATCCGACAAAAAAATCTGTTTTTTTTCTAAAATTCCAAACTAAACGCACCTTACAAAAATACCGCAAGTTTCAAAAAAAAGCAAAAAATATAGTTGACAGTGGGGGAAAGTGGGCAAAAATGGAGGAAAATGGCGAAAAAATAAAAGCATGCCCGAACTTCTCCAAGAACCAAATTTCTACGCCGGCGAGTTTTCCAAACAACTCGACGAAAAAAGGCGCGTAACCATACCCGCCAAGTGGAGATTTAAAGGAGACGAGGCTGAAAATTCATACCTTGCGATACCAACAACTTACGGTTCGATTTCAGTCATGCCCCCGCAAATGATTGCCGATTTGCATTCCAAAATTTCAAAAATAAGCATGGCCAACCCCGCCAAGCGCAAAGCTCTTTCAAAATTCCTAAGCAAAAGCTGCACATTCGGTTGCGACAAACAAGGTCGAATCATGCTCGGAGAGACTATTCTCTCGCACGTGGGAATAAACAAAGACGTCTGCCTTGTCGGAATGGGGGCGACTTTTGAAATTTGGGATCCGAAAGCGCGCGAAAAATGGCTCGGTGAAAGCTCCGAGCAGGACGAAATCGCGTTGCTTGAAGAACTCGGCCTATAAAAACTTATGAATATTCCAAGCCAAGAGAAAAACCACATTCAGAACTTTGTTCACATCGGCAAATTTTTCCCAATCGCTTGGACCGCCGCAAATAAAGCAAAAAGGAAAATTTCAATACATATAGATGCTTACCGAATATGACAGCTGCCTAAAAAACGTTGAACATCGCGGGCACTACCCCGTGATGTTGAAGGAAGCTGTCGCCATTTTGTCGCCAAAAGACGGAATGGATTATCTGGATTGCACTTTCGGGGGCGGAGGACATTCGCGGGCAATACTTGAAAGCGCAAACTGCCGGGTGACCGCAGTTGACCGCGATCCAGCCGCAGCAGAGCGCGCCGCAGAGCTAAAAAAAATATTTCCGGAACGCTTCAATTTTATCCGCGCGAATTTCTCGGAAATTTGCAAACTACAAACCGATAAAGGATACGCCGGAATACTATTCGATTTCGGCGTATCCTCCTTCCAACTTGACGAGGCTTCGCGCGGATTCTCCTTTATGAGGGATGGCCCCCTCGATATGCGCATGGATTCCTCCGAAGGCCAAACGGCGCTCGACTTGATAAATTCGCTCTCGGAAATAGAGCTCGCTAAAATCTTCCGCGAATACGCCGAAATACCAAATTTTTCAAAACTTGCGCGCGCAGTGAAAGCCGCCGCCGATGCGGGGAAAATTTCCACAACGCGCGACCTCGCCGAAACTGTCGAAAAGATTTCTCCTTCTACCCCGCGCGGGAAAATACACCCGGCAACTCTCGTATTTCAGGCACTTAGGATTGCTGTAAACGACGAATTGGGAGAAATCGAGCGCGCCCTGCCAGAAGCATTCGAATTGCTCTGCAAAGGCGGAGTGCTCGCCGCAATAAGCTTTCATTCGCTCGAAGACAGGATTGTCAAAAAATTTTTCAAAAAAATGGCGGGGCGGCCTGAAGACAGGCACGACCATTCATCTGTTCAAGACAGGATAAAGCTTGCCACAATTCTCACCCGCAAACCCGTCCTCCCCTCGGAGAGCGAAACCGCCGAAAATCCAAGAAGCCGCAGCGCAAAACTGCGCGCTATAAAAAAGGACTAACCCCATGAGCGACACCTCGACTGAAAAGAAAATAATAATCGCCCTATTCACTGCACTCGTATTTACGGGTGGCGCAGGCGCGTTTTGCATTTCCATCGAGCGCCAGAACAAGGTGGAAATCGCCAATGAGATACGCCTTAACGAGCAGGATATTTCTCGATTGCGGCGCGAAAATGAGGAGCTGTCCGTAAAAATTGCCAGGCAGGAAAGCCCCGCGCATTTGTCCGTGCGCGCGGGCAATATCCTCGTGCAGCCCTCGAACAGCGGGGTTGTTTGGGCGTATGAGAATTTCCGCGGAGGAAGAGTCGAACTTAAAGGCAGCGGAGTGCTTTCTTTTAAGACACCAGAGGAAACTTCTAAGCAATGAAGAGAAGTAAGCATACGTCGGCGTCGGCAATTTTCATAGTCCCGTGGAGATTCTTCCTGGTGGCGGGGGTAATTGCATTCATTTTTTGCGCCGTGGCAGCAAGACTCTACTATTTGCATGTTATAAGGGGACCTGAAAGCCTCCAAGTCGCAGAGAAAGCCCGCGATCGTTTTGATATAATAAAAGCCCGCCGGGGAAATATTACGGACTCGCGCGGAAATATTGTCGCGACAAGCCGCCCACTCATAGACCTTGGAGTAGACCAGATTGATTTCAAGCCCACGCCGGAAAACATAAAAAAGCTGAAAATGGTGGCTGCACTTCTTTCGATGGACGAAAAAATTCTCATCGAAAAATGCTCCCCAAAAAATTCAGCCCCGAAGCGCTGGGAGAAAATAGCGGACTCCGTTACAGAGCCTGTATATGACAGAATACTATCATTTAAAATAAAGGGCATTTACGGCAACCGCAAATATGTGCGCACATATCCTCTCGGGAAACTTGCCTCACACGTCGTAGGTTTTGTCAACCGCGAATTTACCCCCGTGACAGGCATAGAAAACCAATTTGACTTTTATCTGCGCGGGCAAGACGGCTGGATAGAAACCGAACGCGACGGAAGAAGACGCGAGCGGCCCGAATTCCGGGAAAGAAAAGTAAAGCAGACCGACGGGCTGAACGTGCAGTTGACAATAGACACCATAATTCAGGAAATGGCTCAAAAGCAGCTTGCTAAGTTAGCCGGCGAATACAATCCGGACTTCGCAACCATAATAGTCAGCGATCCATCTACAGGATACATAATCGCCATGGCAAGCTACCCCGATTTCGACCCGAATGACTTTAACAAATCAGGTCAGGACGCCATGCGTAACCGCGCCATTTCCGACCAATACGAACCTGGCTCGACATTTAAAATAGTACCCGTCTCCGGCGCGCTCAACGAGGGGATAGTCGGGCCCGAAGACAAGTTCGACTGCAACGCCCCGAGCGCAGTATATAAAGGCAAATCATTAAAGCTCCCCAAAGAGGCGCATGCAATGGGCGTTTTAACCGTGCGCGACATTGTAAAGAAAAGCAGCAATAAAGGTTCGGCGCAGTTGGGAATGCTTCTAGGGGAAAAAAATTTGTACGATTACGCAAGCGCGTTCGGCTATGGTAAAAAAACGGGCATAGGGCTTATCGGGGAAATTTCCGGAACCCTCCACAAGGTTTCCGAATGGGACGGGCTTACGATTACACGCCTTCCGATGGGCCACGCAGTTGCGGCTACTCCCCTACAAGTACACTGCGCAATGAGCGTAATAGCAAATCAGGGCATATACATGCAGCCGCAACTTGTAAGAAGGATTTACGACGCCTCTGGGGATACCAAAATTGTTTATGCCCCGAAAGCAGTAAGGCGCGTGATATCCTCAAAAATAGCGGCTCTAATGGGGGAAATGCTCACAGATGTTGTAAGCGATACCGGAACCGCAAGACGGGCGCAAATAAAGGGATTTAAAGTGGCCGGCAAGACCGGTACGTCGCAAAAAATAGTAAACGGAGCGTACAGCAATAAAAAGCATGTCGCATCATTCACGGGATTTTTCCCAGCGCAGCGGCCGAGGCTCGTGATAACTGTCGTGGTGGACTCCCCTAAATTAAACGGAATAGGCTACGGCGGGGTTGTCGCTGCGCCGGCGTTTAAGGAGCTTGGCGAGCAGGCGGCAAAATATCTCGGAATACAAAGCGACGAAGATTTTGAAAAAAAGGTAGCTTGGAAGAGCATGTAAATTTATGATAGGATTTTCTAATTTAGACAGTTTGATTTGCCTCTGCGGGGCGCGCAACAGATTCGGCGCGCTCGCCTTTACAGGCGACGAGGGCGGAAGGCCGGCCTACACGGCCGACGACCTTGCCAAAGCAGTAAACGCCATAAAAATCAGCGGCGACAAATCCGCGGAAATAAAGAGCCTCATAGCCGACAGCCGCAGGGTCGCACCTGCGTCAGCTTTTTTTGCCGTAAGCGGATTCACAACCGACGGCAACATATACGTCGAAGAGGCGGCGCACAGGGGCGCGGTCGCGGTCGTTTCAGAGAAGCCCTGCCCCAAGTATTTTCCGGCCGTATGGATACAAGTTGCCGACATACACGAAGCCCTTCCGGCCGCCGCAAAAAGTTTTTATTCAAATCCGGACGAATCTCTAAAAACTTTCGGTGTCACAGGCACGAACGGGAAAACGAGCGTCACGTGGATGCTGCAATCCATCTTAAACGCATCGTCCGAAAAATGCGGAATCATCGGCACGATACACTACGACCTCGGCGGCAGGTGCCTGCCCGCAAGCCGCACAACCCCCGACGCCCTCGAGCTTCACGCAATGCTAAACCAGATGCGCAACTGCTCATGCAAGGCGGTCGCGATGGAAATAAGTTCGCACTCCATATCCCAAAAGCGGGCAAAGGGCATTCACCTCGACTGCGCATGCTTTTTAAACCTCACCCAGGACCACATGGACTACCACAAAACCATGGAATCCTATTTCGAGACAAAAGCCTCGATGTTTACCGGCGGACTTGGATCTCTTCCCAAAAATGCCGTAATAAATTTTGACGACCCATACGGCAGAAAGATTGCCGAACGGCTCGACCCCTCTGTGCGCCTCGTATCATTCGGCATTGAATCGGCCGACGCAGATATCCGCGCGGAGAATCTAAAGCTTATGCCCGGTGTTTCCGAATTTACCGTCGTGTGGCCGGGCGGGAGAGCCGAGGCTTCGCTGAAAATGCCAGGGCACTACAATGTATCAAACGCGCTTGCGGCTCTGGCCATGATTTATGCTGCCCATATGGACGTCCAAAAAGCCGTTGAAACACTTAAAGGTTTCCGCGGCGTCCCCGGTAGAATGCAGAAGGTCAACAGCCCTGCGGACTTCGATATATTTGTCGACTACGCCCATACGGACGATGCCCTAAAAAATGGCCTATCAATGCTCAGGAAAGTCGTAAAGAACAGGCTTCTTGTAGTTTTCGGCTGCGGCGGAAAACGTGACAGATCAAAGAGGGAAAAGATGACGAGGGTCGTTCAGGAATACGCCGACATTGCGTGGGCAACCTCCGATAATCCTAGGGGCGAACCGCTCTCGCAGATTTTCGACGACATGAAAAAGGGAGTGGTAGATCCGTCGCGCATAGCGTTTGTCGAAGACAGGCGCCGCGCAATAAACCTCGCAATAGACTGTGCCGCAAAAGGCGACTGCATTTTAATCGCCGGCAAAGGGCACGAAACTTTCCAAGAACTCGGAGACACAATAATTCCGTTTGACGACAAACGCGTAGCGGAAGAACTCCTCAACCTTAAAGGACTCATATAAATTATGCCGTTTTACAAGTTTGACGACTTAAAGCTATGGACGGGCGGAGAGTGGAAAATGCCCTCCGATTCCGCAAAGAAAACCGATATACGCGGTTTCTCGACCGACAGCAGGAATATGGAAAAAGATTTTGCTTTTGTCGCGCTAAAAGGAGCGCGCGACGGATGCGATTTTGCCCAAGATGCCGTCGACAACGGCGCAAGCGCTGTAATCGCCGACAGGCCGCTTGATATATCCGTGCCGGTGCTCGTCGTGAGCGACCCCCTAAGCGCCTTGCAGACAATAGCCAAGTTCCACAGGCTGCGTTTTGAAAATCCAGTAGTAGGGATAACGGGTTCGTGCGGGAAGACCTCTACAAAGGAGATGCTCGCACGCCTTGTCGCGTGGAAAAATCCGCTCGTCACGCAGAAAAATTACAACAATGAAATCGGCGTTCCCCTGACTGTCACAAAGATAGACCTCAGGCAGAACCAGTGCGCAATAATAGAAGCTGGCGTCGGCGGCCCCGGCCAAATGAAAGAGCTCGCCGAGATAATATCGCCCGACATAGCGATAATCACAAATGTCGGGCTTGCGCATCTTGAAAAATTTGGCGAGATATCAAACGTTGCGAAAGAAAAGGCAATTCTCCCAGCCCATGTTTCAAACGGCGGTTGGTGCCTGATGCACTCAAACCTTTTAAGCTGGAAATCCTTCGAGGAACTTAAATGCCGAAAGGCTGTCGTAGTTAAATCGGACGCCCCCGATGTAAAAGCGGATCTCGTATTCAGGTATTCGCTTTCTGAGTGCGGGGAAAATATCGGCATAGACATGTGCATTGAAGGAGGAAACGAATACTTCTTTGAAGTCGGGAAAATGACCCAGGGCATGGTCGAAAATTCCCTGCTTGCGATAGCGGCGGCTCTTATGCTCGGAACAAAGGAGGAGCAAATAGCGGCGGTAGCCGAAACTTTCGCGCCCCTGCCGATGCGCGGAATGACGGTAAAAGTCGGAAATTCGTCGTACTACGCCGACTGCTACAATGCGTCGCCCACGTCCATGAAAGACGCCCTCGCCCATTTTATAAAAATTTCCGACAATTCAATGCCGCGCCTCTTCGTGCTCGGCTCGATGGCTGAGCTTGGCCTCGCGACCCACAGGCACCACAAGGAAATTGGCTACAACCTTCCCTACCGCGAAGGCGACAAGGCGATTCTCGTCGGGGAAAACGCCCAGATATACAAGCTTGGAATGACTGAAAACCAGTGGCCGGAAAGCGCGATAGAGGTGTTTGAAAACGCCGAGTCTGCGAAAAGCAGCGTAGCGGCGTTCGAGGGATCGGTATTTATAAAAGGCAGCCGCGTTTGCGAGCTTGAAAAGCTGCTTCCAGATGAAGTTGCCGCGCTGTTGAGCGAAAACAAGCAAGACGCGCAGAGTGAGGCGGATAAAATCCAGGCCCAGCAAGACTCCGACGCCCCAGGGGAAATAGAGGAAAGCGAAGAAGAACCCCCGGAAGAAGACTCCTGCGAAGAATTCGGCGAAGATGGAGAAGAAGAGGACGAAGTCGGCGACGAAGATGAAGACAGCGGCGAAGACAACGAAGATTCAAACGAAGAGGACGTTGAGGACGACGAAGACGAAAGGGAGACAATCTAATGTTTTTCGACCTTGCAGACTATGAATCGTATTTCGGACCATTGCGCCTGTTTAAATACCTGTCATTTCGATGCGCATGCGCAATGGCGGTCGCGTTTGCGATAGGTTTTTTTTCGGCTCCGCGCATAATAGAAATACTACACAAGATAAAGTTCGGGCAGAGTTTTAGGACAAAGGAGGAAGTCGGTAAACTCGCCGAGCTTCACGAATCGAAAAAGGGCACGCCGACTATGGGTGGAATTATAATTTTCGCCTCCGTATTCGTGTCCACTATTCTTTTCGCGCGCTTAAACGCCCTCGTTGTGACAGCGCTGTTCGTGTACGTCTGCCTGACTGCGCTCGGATTCGCCGACGACTACCTTAAAATCGTCAAAAAAAATCCCAAAGGCGTTTCGGGAAAGCTGAAACTCGCCGTGCAGGGGGCAACTACCTTGGCAGCCGTGGCAATATTGTGCGCATCAGCCGACTATTCCCAAATTATGCGCGAACTATGGATACCTTTTATGAAGTATCCAATAGTAGCCTGCATGCCGCTGTGGTTCATGGTTATTTTTCTGTTCTTCGTGCTTGCAGGATCCAGCAACGCAATAAATCTTACAGACGGCATCGACGGGCTGGCGATAGGCTGCACCATATCCGCAACGCTCGCGTACGGCGTTTTCACATACGTCGCCGGCAACTCCATCGCGGCGGAATACCTTTTTTTGCGCTACATTCCGGGCTCTGGAGAAATGACCGTCGTTTGCTGCGCGCTCCTTGGTGCGTCAATGGCGTTTCTTTGGTACAACGCCCACCCCGCTGAAGTCTTTATGGGAGATACGGGATCGCTCGCCCTCGGCGGGCTTGTCGGTATAATCGCCTTTATGTCGCTTCAGCCGTTTACGCTTGTTATAGTAGGAGGAGTATTTGTCATGGAGGCCATGAGCGTCATTATGCAAGTGGCGTCGTACAAAACGACAAAGAAGAGAATTTTTTTGATGTCGCCCATACACCACCATTTTGAGATTTTGGGGTGGAAGGAGACGAAAGTCGTTATACGCTTTTGGATTTTGTCGCTAATCTTCGCCTTGGCGGGGCTGGCAACCCTCAAACTCAGATAATGGAAGATTCCTTTAAATTCGCAAAAATATCCGAGCTGTGCGACGGCGAAAGCGCCGCTGTTTTCGGCGCAGGCGCGAGCGGCAAAGCCGTGAAAGCCCTGCTGGAAAAAGCCGGAATCAAGGCCGTCGTGTACGATAAAAATGGCGGCGAATCCTGCGAAAAAATCTTCGACGAAAACTCTGCCAAAAAGCACAGGCTTGCAGTTTACTCTCCGGCGTTTCGCCCCGACCACGAATGGGTACGGCTCGCCGAAAAAGCCGGCGCGCGCGCAATATGCGAGCCCGACCTTTCCGCACTCGCGTGGCGCGGGAAAATTTACGCCGTCACTGGGACCAACGGCAAGACTACACTTACTTCATTTCTCGAAAGAGCCCTAAATACGGCTGGAATAAAGGCGATATCCGCCGGAAATATTGGAAAGCCTCTTTCGGCTTTTTGCGCCGAAATGGACGATACGTCAACAACGGCAGCCGTTTGCGAGCTGAGTTCGTTCCAGACGTCGCGGCTCGAATTTTTGCGCCCCGACGCCCTGCTCTGGACAAATTTCGCACCCGACCACCTCGACTGGCACACGGATATGCGCGAATATTTCTCGGCAAAATTCAATCTCGTAAAAAATCTAAAAACAAAATTTCTTTTTGCAGGATCAGACGTATTTGAGGCCGCAAAAGAGTACGGATTTAAAATTCCTGATTTTGCAAAAATCCCTTCGCAAATAGACGCGCGCGAATGCCCCAAACCTTTCGATACGTCTGTGCAATCGCTAAATTACTCTATGGCATACGAATTTTTGAAGGAGCTTGGAATAGGCTGGGCCGCGGAAAAGGCCGCAGAAGGATTCAACCTGCCAAAGTACAGGTTCGGAGAGCCGTGCGAAAAATTCGGAATAAAATTTTACAACGACTCAAAAGCGACCAACGTCCACGCGGCAGTCGCCGCCTTGCGCGAACTCTCGGGGGCTAAAAACCTCGTCTGGATAGGCGGCGGGAAGGACAAGCTGTGCGATGTTTCGGAGCTTGCTTCGGAAGTCATGAAAGTCTCCTCGGGAGCGGTTTTGATAGGCCAAACCGCCGAAAAATTGGCAAATATTTTTAACGCTGCAGGCTTCAACGCCAAAATATGCCAATCTATGAAAGAGGCGGTGGAATGCGCGGCAAAAATGGCGGGCGAAGGCGGAAATGTACTATTCAGCCCGGGATTTTCGAGCTTCGGCATGTTCGCAGGGTACGCGGATAGAGGGAAATCTTTCCAAAATGAAGTTTTGTGTTTGAAGAATTTAAAATAATATTAAAGATAGAAGGCAAAATTAAGGGGAAACATATGAAAAAATCAGTGGCAATTACGGCAGTATTAGCGCTGCATATAGGCGTAATAAGCATGCTTCTCGTGCAGGCGGGTTGCAGCTCCGAACCGGAGGCTCCCGCGGCGAAAGCCCAGACGACTGTCGAGGAGGTCACAACAATAGCTCCCGCCGAGCAGAAAGAGGCAGAGGTGTCCGTCAGGGAAGCTGAGCTCGCCCCCGAAGGAAGCCCCGCGCTCCGCGTAGCCCCGACCCGCCCGGCTTGGAATATGGAAAAAACTGAAGATGCTGGCGAAGTTCTCGTAAAAGAAGAACCTGCCACCCCGGCGGAGAAAAAATCCCCCGAAAAGCCCTCCGTAGAAAAGTCTGAACCCAAACCTGCCCCAGCTACAGAAAATATTTATGTCGTAAGAAAAGGCGACAACCTCTCGACAATCGCGAAAAAACACCGCGTAAGGCTGTCGGAGCTCATGGAGATAAATTCACTCAACCGTTCCTCGGTAATTAAGGTGGGGCAAGAAATAAAAATCCCCGCCTCCGGCGAAGTTTCCTCTATGCCTGAACAGAAGCCGGCCGAACACGAAAATGCCCAAGTCTCCTCCGAAGCCGAAACGTATGTCGTAAAAAGCGGCGACTCCCTTTCCAGAATCGCTAAAAGGCACTCGACAACCGTGCGCCAACTGATGTCGATAAACAATCTGAAAAACCACAATATAAGAATCGGGCAAAAGCTTATAGTCCCCAAAGCCTCCGCAAAAAAACAGGCAACTTCAACCCAACAATCCCAAAATAGCGCTGCGGTAAACGGCGAAATTACGTACGAAATTAAAAGCGGCGACACTCTCGGCGTCATAGCCAGAAAATACGGAACCAGCGTTTCTGCAATATGCAAGCGCAACGGAATATCAGATCCCCGCAAAATCCGCGCAGGACAAAAAATAATCATCGCCTCAACCGCCGCCCCCAAAAACGCAGCGCCTGCAAAGGCGAGCGCCACCATTGAAAAACCGGCAACTGCGCAGGCGGCACAACCTTCCGCCCAACCCGCGCAGCCTTCACAGACTACACAGCCTGCCCCGCAAACACCGGCGCAATCTTCGGCTAATGAAATAGTCGTGACGTCGGATTCCCAGGGCTCATCTTCAAACGCCGCGGCCGCTCCTGCGCAGCCTTCCGCGCAGCCTTCACAGACTACACAGCCCGTCCCGCAAGATGAGGCGGCGCCTGCCGTCGAATCCGAAACTATACCCGTGATAGAAATATAACGGCCCTAAATGAACGCCCCGGACACACAAAGTTCATATCGGGGCGCTTGGTTGGGCATACTTTTTCCGGTCGCCTTTCTAAGCGTCCTCGGTTTGCTCATTTTAATGAGCGCGGGCACGAACCGCGCGGATCCGTATTTCATAGTCTCTAAACAGTCTGTATGGCTCTGCATTGCCCTTTGCGCTGGTGTAGTAGCCACGTTTGTGGATATCGATATCCTTAAACGTCTTTCAATTCCGATAGCGGTAATAACAGTAATTCTTCTAATAATTGTTCTTATTCCGCATGTGGGCAAAGAAGTCAACGGCTCGCGAAGATGGCTTGAAATCGGCCCTATAGTTGCGCAGCCAAGCGACCTTGCAAAATTCGCGCTGATAATTTTTCTCTCATCTTACCTGTACGACAACCAACGCAAAATAAAGAACTTTTTTAGCGGACTTTTTAAGCCCCTTATAATAGTGGGGCTTTTCTGCGTTCCAATAATACTCGAGCCAGACTACGGAACATGTTTTCTATGCGGGCTTGTAGGGCTGATTTTGATATTTTTGGCGGGAGCAAAATTTTCGCAAATAATTGCAGTATTCGCACCGCTTGGAATTATATTTTGCATACTTATATATCTTAACCCGGTAAGAATGGGTAGAATAATGAGCTTTCTCGATGTCGAGGGGACAAAGGCTGAAGGTTCATACCAGCTCTACCAGGCAATAGTCGCATTCGGATCGGGCGGCATTTTCGGAAGCGGCATTGGCAGGGGAAGGCAGCAGCTATCGTTTCTGCCCGAAGCTCACACTGACTTTGTGTTCGCGATTGTCGGAGAGGAGCTTGGAATTTTTATAACGCTTTCGGTTGTGCTTGCATTTGCCATATTGTTTTTTGTAACGATTGCTTCGCTTAGAAAAGCCCCTAATTTATTTGAATTCTCCCTCGCTACGGGGGCTGTTATGATGATAATTCTTCAGGCGCTCTTTAATATGTGCGTTGTGACGGGGCTTATGCCCACAAAGGGCATTTCATTGCCTTTTATAAGCTACGGAGGCTCCAATCTCGTGGCGATGTTCGCATTCACGGGGCTGATTTTAAACTGCCTTAGGCGGTGGAGCAAACCGACTCAAATTAAAATAGGAGAACTATGAGCAAATTTATAATTCTTTGTGGCGGAACCGGCGGACATCTCGCGCCGGGTCTTGCCGTGGGGCAGGCGCTAATCGATGCGGGGAACGAAGCAAGTTTTGTAATTAGCCAAAAAGAGGTCGATTCAAGGCTCGTAAGAAAATACTCCAATCTCCACATCATAAAAGCGCCGGGAGTGGCGTTTTCGCTTAATCCCGCGAGATTTTGCAAGTTTCTTTCGGAGCTTGCAAAGTCCGTGCGTTTCGGCAGAAAAGTCATATCCGAAGGCAAGTACGACGCCGTTATAAGCTTTGGTGGATTCAACTCCCTCGGATTTTCGATTGCCGCCCGCACTCTCGGGATTCCGCTGATACTTCACGAAGCAAACCGCCGCGCCGGCAAGGCGACAAGGCTGCTTGGCAGATTTGCAGAGCGCATATACGTTCCATACGGAGTGAGGATTCCGCGGCGCAAGGGCGGTCAGGTAAAATATTCAGGCTACCCGGTGAGAAGCGAAATAAAAAAGCTTCCGAAGGGAGAATGCAGAAGAAAGTTTGGTTTCACGGACGGAGGTAAACTGCTTCTCGTTCTCGGCGGAAGCCAGGGGGCGCTCGCGCTAAACGAATGGGCTTTCCACAATTTCGACAGGCTCGCGGGAAAGGGCATAAATGTTTTGTGCGTGTGCGGACAGGGCAAAAAAATATTTTCAGGCAGAACCGTATCTACAAAAGAATTTGGCGATAAAAAAATATCGTTTCTAGAATTTTGCGACGATATGGCGTCCGCGATGTCGGCAGCCGATGTTGCCGTCGCGCGCGCAGGCGCGGGCACAATCGCGGAGCTCGCGCGGTGCAGACTTCCATCTGTGATAGTCCCCTACCCGTTCGCCGCCGACAACCACCAGCGCGAAAATGCCAGATGCTTCGAGAAGCAGGGCGGATGCGCCGTCATAGAGCAGGACGATTTAAACAGGCTTTTTGACGAAGTTATATGGCTCATGGAAAACGAGGGTCTAAGGCGCACAATGGAGGAAAATCTTGCGAGGGTCGACGCGCTGAACGACACATCTAAAATAATAGACGACCTAAAAGAGATTGCCCGCAAAACGGAGGTCGGCTAATATGCCTTCCCGATATTACATGGGCGGAATATGCGGAATGGGAATGGCTCCCCTTGCCGCGTTTCTCGCAGACGAAGGGAACAGGATAGAGGGTTTTGACGACGTTCCAAACGCCGAGCTTGCGCAAAGGCTCGAAAAGCTCGGAGTAAAATTTACGCCGCCTACGGGCAAGTACGACAAAATCGTCATAAGCTCTGCGCTAAACAGGCGCCGGGGGGAATTCGCCGACTTTTGCAATCCCCGCAACATAGTCCGCCGCGGGGAATGCTGGGCGGAACTGTGTTCTGCGCGCATACTGACTGCAGTCGCAGGCAGCCACGGCAAAAGCACGGTGAGCGCCCTTTTGGCGCATGCGGCAAACAGGCTTTCGCTCGACTGCGGTTACCTCGTTGGCGCAATCCCGAACGGCTTTGGAATGCACAGATACTGCCCAGCCGGCAAGCCGATAATTTCAGAAATAGACGAAAGCGACGCAACAATCGAGCTTTTTAGCCCGGAAGTAACAGTCGCGCTAAATGCGGATCTCGACCATACCGATACATATCCGGACAACTCCAAACTCGAAGATATGTTTGTGCGGCTATTTTCTCGTACCCGAAGGCTGGTCGTATATCCGTTGGGCGACCCCATATTGGAAAGCGCCGCGGCGAAAGTACAAACTCCGTCACTTCCCGTAAAGCTTTCCGGCGACTATTTTGAACGAAACCTCGAAATGGCACTCGCCGCTTTGCGCGCGACATTTCCGAACGGCTCCTTCACAAAGGCGGCATTCGACGGTTTTGGCGGATTGCAGCGGCGCAACGAAACTATTTTCGACAATGGAAAATTGAGCGTTGTGTCAGACTACGCGCACCACCCAAATGAGGTAAAATCGTTTCTGGAGCGTTTTCTTCCGCAATCAGGCGCCGAAACAATCGTCTATTTTCAGCCCCATAGGTATACCCGCACGCGGAGGTTTGGAAAAGATTTTGCAAAAACGCTCGCGTGGGCGGACGCTCGCGGGGCAAAAGTATTTGTGCTTCCGGTCTATGCCGCAAGCGAAATCCGCGATCCGCTCGGTGAAAGCCCCCAGATAATAAAAAACGCTCCAGACGGCGCGCGCATAGAGCTTGCTGAGCCGGAAGATTTTTTCAAGGTCGTGCAAAACGCGCTCGAAAAAAAATCGGAGCTGCGCATTGCGCTTGTCGGAGCCGGAGATTTCCACTTTGAAGCAAAAAAATTTTTCGATAAAATAAAATGAATCCAAAAATTGCAGTATTTAGCGGCGGCATATCCCCCGAGCGGGATGTGTCAATCATCAGCGGCGAAAACGTGGCAAAAGCCCTTTCTAAAAGCTTTGAAGTTCTACCTGTAAGGCTTGATAAAAACGAGCTTCCTGGCGGAATAAACCCGGACGAGTACATAGTCTTTCCCGCAATGCACGGAGACTACGGCGAAGACGGAACGCTGCAAGCGCAGCTCGAATTGGCGGGCTATGAATATGCCGGATGCGGAAGTCTGTCGAGCCGTGTTTGCATGGTAAAACCAGCGGCAAAGGCGCTGCTTAAATTTGCGGATGTGCCTGTCGCGCGCTCGTTGGAATTCGATTCAAAAGCAAAGCCCTCAGCGGAAACCCTCGCCGAACTTTTCCCCAGCGGCTGCGTAATAAAGCCGGCCGACAAGGGAAGCAGCGTAGGGCTAAGCGTCGCGCTCGACCGCCTATCAGCCCGCAATGCGCTCGATTCCGTAAAAGACGGTCTTTGGATGGCAGAAGAATACATTAAAGACCGGGAATTTTCAGTGGGCGTAATATACGGAAAGGCAGCCGGAGTTGTAGAGATAATCCCAGATGGCGGCGTGTACGACTACAAACGCAAATATACCGCCGGGGCGACCCGATATGTATTTCCCGCTGAGATTCCGCAACATTGCGCCGACGCAATGCGCTTGGCCGCGGAAAAGTCTTTCAACGCCTGTGGCTGCCGCGACTTTGCCCGCGTAGACTTCATAGTTCGGGATACCGACGCCCCGTCGTTCGTAGTATTGGAAATAAACACCCTCCCAGGAATGACTCCCACAAGCCTTCTTCCCAAAAGCGCTTCGTGCATTGGATACGGATTTGAAGCACTCTGCGAAAAACTACTCGAGGGCGCAATAAAAAGATTCCATAACCGTTAAATGCCCAGAAAAAAAGCCCAAAAGCCGTCCACGTGGCGGGATTTAAATTCTTCCGACGGGCGCAAGCGCCGGAAGATACCGCTGTCCCTGCGCGCGAAACTCCGCGTGGCATGGATTTGGCTGCGCGCCGCATTGGCGCTCGCAGCGATTCTGGCGCTCGGATACGGCGCGTATTACGCATATCAGAATATATTTTTTGAGGAAATATTTGGTGTAAAGAGCGGAGAAATAAAACGCATAGAGTTCAAAACCGACGGAAATATCACGGCAAAATGGCTGAATGAATACTTAAAAATCCCTGCAAGGCAAAGGTTGAACAACATAAATATTTTCGCGATCAAGGCAAAGCTTGAATCGCTATCGCAGGTTGAGTCCGCCGCGGTGGAGAGATCATATCCCGACGCGCTGAAAATAACGCTGACTGAGTTGAAGCCTTTTTTGAAGTTTTTTACGGAAATATCTGGAAAGCCGCGTTTATTTATAATGACCCCCGACGGCAGATTTTTTGAACCGGCATGCATACAACCAGAAATGATAGACACAATGCCTAAAATTGAGGGAATCAAGCCGGGTTTCGACGGCAGTCTGCCGAAAAAATACGATTCCGCCTGGAAAGTCGCAAAATTCCTCGCGCTGGCGTATTCCGAAATCCCCGCCGAGGCGCAAAGATGGAAGCTCGTTGACGTGTCAAACCTAGAAAGCAGAACACTGCCGCTACTAAAAGTAGTCACCGATTCCGGCATAGAGATAATTTTTGCGCCGCACGAATATAAAAAACAATTTGAAAGGCTCGAATATATCTTGCGTTATCAGAAAGAAAATCCTTTAACTGTCATAAAGCGCATAGACCTATCGATGAAAGGCTGGGCGCCCGTTAGAATCGAGACAACAAAATGAGCGACAGCAAAACAATAGCGGCCCTGGAAATCGGCACGGGCAAAATGCAGGTTTTCATAGGGGAAATTGTCGACAATAAAATGCTCAATCTTGTCGGAGTCGGTCAGGCGGCCACCGACGGCGTAAAAAAAGCCGATATAATAGACGTAAAGAAAGCCGCCGAACAGGCGCAGGCGGCCATAGTAATGGCGGAGCGCTCATGCTCGGTGCCTATAAAATCCGTGTGTCTCGGCATAAGCGGCACGCATATTCAGGGTTTCAGAAACATAGGCTCCGCAAACGTGGCGGGTTCCGACGGGATTGTCCGCAAAAGCGATGTTGATAGGGCAAAAGACGATGCAAGAAGCAAGACGCTGCCAGAGGGAAGAAGTTATATACACAGAATTTGCTGCGGATTCTACCTCGACGACGAAAGGTTCACGACGGATCCGATAGGCGAAAAAGCCTCGAGGATAGTAGCCGAATACTGGATGATACACGGCGACAGCGAGAAAATCAGAGCCGCAATGCACGTGGTGCAAAGTTTTGGGCTCGAGGTTGAATACCTCGTATTTTCCGGGCTTGCATCGGCTATAACTGTCACTTCGCCTGCTCAAAAGGAAAACGGCGTACTCGTAGTGGACATCGGCTGCGGAACGAGCGACTACGCATTCTATAAAAACGGTCTTCCCGTCCAAGCGGGCGTCATACCTGTCGGAGGCGACCACATTACAAACGACCTTTCATTCGGGATAAGGTTAAGCAGAAAAAATTCCGAAAGAATAAAGACGCGCTTTGGCAAGGCAATAATAACAAAGGACGAGTGCGACATAAAGTTTTGGAGCCAGGGCGACAAACAAATTGGCGACAGAAAAATACCGCTTGAAGCCATAAATAAAGTCATAAGAGCCCGACTTGAAGAGCTTTTCCTGCTGCTTCGCCAGGACATGATAGAACATTTTTCCGACGGTTCTGTTAAAGAGGTTGTGCTGACCGGAGGGACATCGAAATTAAACGGAATATGCGAGCTTGCGGAAGCCGTTTTGGAACGCCCATGCTCCCTCGGGAAATTCGCGCCAAACGTCGCTGAAAACCTGCGCCACCAAGAGTTCGCAACGGCGCTCGGACTCCTCGAATATGCAAGAATGAAGGAAATGAGAGGCGGGCGGGAAAAAAGTTCGTCAATAACCGAGAAAATCGCGAAAATATTTAAAATCTGATGCCAGACGAATTGAGACAAAAAATTAGGATACGCGTTGTCGGGGTCGGAAACGCAGGAGTCAAAATCGTTGGGCTTCTCGCGTCCACGGGATGTGAATTCGCCGATCTCGCCGCCATTGACACCGACGAGCTGTCTCTCGCAGACTGTCTTATCGAAAACGCCGTGTGCATAGGTAAATCGGTGACAGCCGGCGCGGGTTCCGGCTCGGACGCGGCAGTCGCAAAGGAAGCTGCAATAGCGGACCTCGGACTTTTAAAGGCTGTTGCATCGGGTGCGGAGGTTTTTATATTTGTAGCAGGGCTTGGCGGCGGAACGGGAAGCGTTGTGACGCCTATTTTATGCAAGCTTGCCGCAGAGAGCGGCGCAAAGCTTGTCGTATCGTTCTCTCTAATGCCGCTATCGGTCGAAGGCAGCGATAAATCTTCCCTCGCAGAGAGGTCGGTAAGGTATATGCGCACTGTATGCGACGCGGCGGCAACCCTCCCGAACGACATAATTCTCGCCCGCTCTAACCTTCCGATAAAAGCGGCTTTTGAAACCGCAAACACCCATGTCGCCTCGGCTGTGAAGGAGATTTGCGCAATGCTTGCAAAACGCGGCATCGTGAACATCGACCTTCCATCTTTCAAAAAAGTTTTCTTTAAAAAGGGCGAGCATACGTTTTTCGGCATAGGCAGCGGAAGCGGCGCCAACGCCTCTGAAAAAGCACTATCCGAACTTGCAGCATCTCCGCTAATAGAATTTGGCAATTCGGCGTCTTGCGCGGAAAGCCTTATGGTTTCACTTGTATGCGGCGAAGATTTTGAGATGAATAAAATGCAGGCTCTGCTCGAGAACGTGGCTGGAACTTTTGGCGTAAGCGAGCGGATATGCTTTGGGGCGATAATAGACAAGTCGATGAACGGAGGCGTAAAAATATGCGCGATGGGCCTATATGACGCTTCAAGAGCCCTCCCTAAAAAGTCCGAAGCGCCCGTGAAGCAAATTTCCGTTGCTTTAAATTCCGCTTCGGCTCCGGCGCCTGCGGGCGAAGATCGGCGCTCAAAAATTAATCCGCTTGAGGAAGGCTCATGCCAGGCGCATGGATCCTCGGACGAAAATCGGCCCGGCGCGCCCATTCCCGCCGAGCCCCTCCCGGAAGACAATCATGCAGATGTGCAATACGCCCCCGCCAAGCCTGCTCAACCCGCGGAAATCCACCATGAAAACAAACCGAAGAAATCCCGCGGATTTTTCGGTTTTGGACGCCGCAAGCCAGAGCCAAAGGAGCGCGAGCCGAAGATAGAACAGTCCGAATTTAAGTTTATGGAAATGTCGGAACAGCGCGGATTTTTTGAGGATACTCCCGTAAATATCCGCAAAGGCGAGGATCTCGACGTCCCGACTTTTATGCGAAGAAACATAAAAATAAACCTTTGATTCAGCAAAATACTGTTGCACTTTTGGCACCAGATTAAAAACAACGCGGGCATACCGCATAAAACAAGTGCGCGACTTCACTAATTTACGCAGATTTTATCAAAGATAAAGCGCACCGTGGGAACATTAAAGGCAGTAGAAAAAAATTATTTCAAGCCAATCCGAAAAAAAGCGTCCGAAAAATTTCGGACGCATTTAAATTTTTTCGGCGGCAAATAATTTTCGCCGAGCCCGCTTTGTCGGAAATTTCGCTTATGCTAAAAAGTTTTTATCTCAAAATCTGCGAGCATATCCGCCGTCGTCTTGTCGGCTTCTTCAATGCTTTCGCCGCGCGCGAGAAGCACTGCCATTCTCCTGTGCCCTCCCGTCACGCAAGGCTTTGAAAAAATACGCATGTCGGTGTTTGGCCTGTTTAAAACTTTGTCGAGCCCGCAGTATTCGAGCATCTGGGTGTCGCCCTCTACGACGACAGCCCTGCTCGCCGACGGCCCGTATAGCTCAATGTTTGCAATCGGTATCCCAAGTATCGCCCGCGCATGCAGTGCAAATTCCGACAGGTTTTGGGAAATCATCGTCACCATGCCAGTGTCGTGCGGGCGCGGGGAAACTTCCGAAAACAGTACTTCATCGCCTTTTATGAACATTTCAACCCCGAAAATTCCATAACCGCCAAGCGCGTCGGTAATTTTCTTCGCGTACTCCTTGGCCTTTTCGAGAGCCCCCTCAGACATCGGGTGGGGCTGCCAGCTCCTGCGGTAATCGCCCGAAATCTGCTCGTGCCCTATCGGCGCGCAGAATGAAGTTCCGCCGGAATGACGCACTGTCAGAAGCGTTATCTCATAGTCAAAGTCGACAAACCCCTCTACAATAACTTCCCCGCCACCCGCACGGCCGCCCGTCTGAGAGCATTCCCAAGCGGCGTCTATCTGGCTTTCGTCTTTTATCGTGCTTTGTCCATGGCCGGACGAGCTCATTATCGGCTTCACGACGCACGGTATGCCGATTTTCTTAACGGCTTCTATAAATTCCCCTTTATCTTTCGCAAAAGCGTACGGGGAAGTTTTCATTCCGAGGGTTTCGGCAGCAAGGGTTCTGATTCCCTTGCGGTTCATAGTGAAGTTAACCGCACGCGCCGTGGGTATCACGTTAAACCCGCGCGACTCAAGTTCCACCAGCTTGTTTGTGGCAATCGCTTCAACTTCCGGTATTATGTATGCGGGATTTTCCTCCAAAATTATTTTTTCGAGAGCGTCCGCGTCGAGCATAGATATCACATGCGACCTGTCAGCAATCTGCATGGCGGGCGCATTCGCATATTTGTCCACAGCTATTACTTCGAGTCCGAGTCGCTTTAATTCTATCGCGACTTCGCGGCCGAGCTCTCCGCTCCCGAGCAGCATCGCCTTTGTAGAATTTTTCTTAAATACCGTTCCTATGTTTGTCATAATTTTTATTTGGTTGAAGTTGGGGGTTGTTGGCAAGATTCAGTTTTCATTCCGAAATGTTTTAGCATTTGAAGGCATTTAGACGCCAAAGAACCGCTCCCTGCACCGCCGTCTGAAAGATTGCATACGCCCGTCATAAAAAAGCGCCTTCTAAAAGTTTTTATCGCATTGCGCTGGAAAGCGCCCATTGCAAACGCCTCAAAATCGGCCGCAAGAGAGTCTTCCAATACGAGATTTATATCCGGATAGCGGTAAAACAGCTCCCTAAACGTCTTAAATCTCGGCAATATTCCAAAGGCGCGCTTGGGCAGAACTATTATTTCGTCGGCGCAAGCCTCCTCTCCGGACAAGGCCGCAGCGCATTTTTTCCCGCAAAGAACGCCTATTTTTGAATCTGGGCGAGAATTTCTGAGCGCCTTCAAAACGGGGGCAATGGAAGCGGCGTCTTCAAAAGAGTTCGGGAGGGTGAGGTATATTGAGTTTTTGCGAGGGAGCTCTTTAAGCCCCATGCGTTCCATAGTATAGCCCAAAATGCTCTTGCCACCGCGCAGATGCAAAGACGTGCGCTGGTTGGGATGTATCCTCCATCGCCTATGCAGCCAAAGCCAATCGTAGCGGGCAGTCTGGCTTTGCTTTAATTTTTCTTCGAGCCACACATTTCCAGAGTAAGTGACTTCTTCAATGCTCGAGGCCTCCAACATTTCGCCGCAGACCTCGGAGCGCCAAAACCCTGTGCGCTTGGCGTAAAAAACTGCGCAGCGCGCGCCTGTCTTTTCGGTTAAAATACCGGCGAGTTCCGACGTGTAGCACAATCTGTCGAAAAACAGCGACTCGCACCCTGCTCCTCCAGCGTTTTGGTCGAAAAGCACCGCCACGCAACCGTTGTTTTTAAGGATTTTTACGGCGTCGAGAATGCCGTCGCGGCGCGAGAGCATTTCTATTCCGAATCTCTGCCTGCTTTTTTTTATCCATTCCTCCATTCCGGCAGAATTAAACGGCCTGTAAAAGACTCCTGTTTTCGGGATTTTTACGTTTTTTACAAGCAACGGAAACATTGTTATTGTTTCCATCATTGCAAAGTGCGGAATCATCAAAACAAGCGGCAATGGATTATCCGAAAGCTTTTGCAGCTCGCTTCTTACAGTGTCGCTTATTTTTACGCGATTTGCGAGCCTTTGTACTGACATGTGGGGACTTGCCACTACAAAAAGTGCCATTTCTACCATTCTCGCGCAGGATTCGTACACAATTTTCGTTCTATCCCTGCGCGACATTTTTGGGAAACAGTGGTAGACATTCGAGAACGCTACCCTCGTGCGCGGATTGGGGAAATAACATATCAACCAACCGACCGTTTTGCACAATCCCTCCATTACGCACTCTGGAGCGTTTGCAAACAGCCACCCCAATATCGAAAGAAAATATTTCATAAAAAATTTTCGCAACTTTATCCAAATATCCCAAAAATGCAAAAAAAATCGACCTTTGGGCGCCTTTGCATATCGCTAAGGATTGCGCGGCGCAAAAGACCGATTGAAGCGCGGTTAATTTTTATAACCGTTTTATAGCTTAATTAAACTATTTTCTACATGGGGCGCGGAAATGTTATTAAAAAACTACGCAAAGACCGGCCAACGGAAAGATTTTGAGTCCATATTTTATAGGGCTTTAAGACGCGCGGCAAAAAAATCTGAAAAAAATTTCCAGACAGCAAATTTCCGCGGGGAGCGCGGCGGGCGGCTCCGCATCCCCGACGCAATTTTAAGACCTCTTCATAGCCGCCGCGAGCGACGCTACAAAATTTTCCGCCGCTTTCAGCGCGGCGCTTTCGCCGTTGTCCAAGAACTCCTCAAAAGTAAGGTCAACAAGCTTGCTCCCTACGACAACCGCGTCTGCGGATTCGGCCGCCAAATGCGCCATATTCGGATTCGATATGCCAAATCCCGCCGCGACCGGAAGCACAGAAGCCTTGCGCACGTCAGCAAGCCTTTTCGAGAAGGATTCCGGAAGGGCGTTTCTCGCGCCAGTCACTCCCGCAACTGTCACATAGTATAGGAAGTCTGTGCCGCTTTCGGAAATCGCCCGTACCCTATCCAATCCGGAAGTAGGCGCGGCGAGCGGAATCAGCCCTATGCCGTACTCTTTTAAAACCCCAGATATCTCGCCGGACTCTTCGAGCGGAACGTCCACGACAAGCCACGCGTTTATCCCGTTCTTTTTCGAGAGTTCCGCCGTTTTTTCAAGCCCCAGCTTGAAAATCGGATTGTAGTATGAGAATAGGACAAACGGATTTTCAACGCCGTCTTTGCGCAGGCGCCCTGCCATATCCAAAACCTTTTGGAGAGTTGTACCTGCTGCCAGCGCCCTCTGGCTTGCCGCCTGAATTGTTGCTCCGTCCGCCATCGGGTCGGAGAACGGGACGCCCAGCTCTATAATGTCGGCGCCTCCTTTGCAGGCCGCCTTCACCAATTTTTCTGTAAACGATATTTCGGGATCTCCGCAGCTGATGAATGTCACGAGCGTCGCGCGGCCGCTTTCCGAATTATTTTTTAAAACTCCTTTGATGCTTTTCATTTTTACGCCCTGTTTAAGAATTTTATTACCGAATCCATATCCTTGTCTCCGCGCCCGGAAAGCGACACTATTATTATGTCGTCTTTAGACATTTTCTTTGCGTTTTGCATTGCAAGCGCAACCGCGTGTGACGATTCGAGCGCAGGTATAATGCCCTCCAACCTCGACAATTTCATAAAGGCGTCCACCGCCTGCGAGTCGTCTATCGGTACGTATTTCGCCCTGCCCGTGTCCCTCAAATACGCGTGTTCGGGGCCGACCCCGGGATAGTCGAGCCCTGCGGAAACTGAGTATGTGTCGAGTATCTGTCCGTTTTCGTCCTGCAAGAGATAGGTTTTGTTGCCGTGGAGGATTCCTACGCTCCCGCCGTTCAGGCTCGCCGAATGGCGCCCGGTTTCGATTCCGTCGCCCGCGGCCTCCGCCCCGTATAGTTCCACGCTTTCGTCGTCCATAAATCCCGAAAATATGCCTATCGCGTTGCTGCCGCCGCCCACGCATGCCACGACTTGCGTCGGAAGCCTGCCGCACTTCTCGAGTATCTGAGCGCGCGATTCTCTCCCGATTATCGACTGGAAAGTTTTTACCATCCCGGGATACGGGTGCGGGCCGGCTGCCGTTCCTATAACATAAAAAGTGTCTTCGACAGTCGCCACCCAGTTGCGCAGCGCCTCGTTCATGGCGTCCTTTAGTGTCGCCGTTCCGTGCTTGAGCTCAACCGAAATCAAATTGGCTCCCAGCATTTTCATTCTCGCCGCGTTTTGCGCCTGTCTGCGGACGTCCTCCGCGCCCATGAATACGTCGCATTGCATTCCGAATAGTGCGGCTATCGTTGCTGTTGCGACTCCGTGCATTCCGGCCCCGGTCTCGGCAATGAGCCTGCGCTTGCCCATTCTGCGCGCAAGAAGAATCTGGCCAACAGTATTGTTTACCTTGTGCGCGCCGGTGTGGTTAAGATCTTCGCGCTTTAAGTATATGCGCGCCCCCCCGCAATATTCGCTCAGCCTCCGCGCAAAGTAAAGCGGTGTCGGCCTGCCGACATAGTCCCGCATTATCGCGTTATATTCGCTCCAAAAAGATGGGTCGTTTATAGCCTCTTTATATACCCTCTCCAATTCTTTTAGGGCAGGCATTAGTGTTTCGGCGACATACTGCCCGCCGTAAATTCCATATCTTCCCTTGCCTTGCGTTTTCATATTCATATTACGTTTCTTATTTTTTCGATTAAAATTTGCACTTTTTTCAAATCTTTTTTTCCGGGGGAAATCTCAACTGCGCTATTTGAATCGACCGCCCACGGCTGAGCGGCTCGGATTGCAGCCTCCGCATTTTCCGGAGAAATTCCCCCGGCGAGAATGAGCCGCCTTTTTAATGCCAGTTTTTTTGCCAGATCCCAGTCTGAAAGTTCGCCGGTACCTCCAACCGCAACCTTTGAGCGCGAGTCAGCAATGAGCGCCGCGCACGGGAAAGCCTCCGCCTCGGCAAGCGCGGCTTCGGAGTCAAGCCACACGGCTCGCCAAATCTCGCAGCCCGTCTTTGCTATTTCTTCAGCGAATTCCGCCGCCTGCCCTCCATGGAGCTGGATTACAGCTAACCCGCATTCAGCAACGGCAGTTTTTATAAAATCCGGGCTTTCCGATACGAAAACCCCGACCCTCTTTGCCTGCCCCGACATTGCGTCCGCTATTTTTTTAGCTTTGCCGATATCGACGAAGCGCGGGCTGCGACTGTAAAAAATCAGTCCGACGTAATCCGCCCCTAGCTCCTCTATACGGCGCGCTTCAAGCGGGTCGCAAACTCCGCATATTTTTATTTTGGGCGACATTTTATTTTTTTCCGAGAAGTTGTATAAGCCTGTCCGCGGGAGAAGAAGCGCGCATCAATTCCGAGCCTATCAGCGCGGCGTCGGCGCCGTATTCGCCGGCTTTTAGAAGGGTCTCGCGAGAGCCTATTGCGCTTTCAGAGACTTTTACGCATTCCTGCGGAACAAGTTTTATCAAAGTTCCGACCCTTTCAAAATCCGTCTCAAAGTTTTTTAGATTGCGGCAGTTTACGCCTATGATTTTTGCGCCCGCAGAAGCGAGCATTGAAATCTCGCCTTCGGTGTGAGCCTCGCACAGGGCGTCGAGCCCGAGCGATTCCGCAAAACCGAACAGCTCCTCAAACTCCGCGCGCGATAGCATAGCCGCAATCAGCAGAACCGCCGAGGCTCCCCAGACCTTCGCCTGGCATATCTGGTATTTGTCGAAAATGAAGTCCTTTCGGAGAATCGGTATCGAAACGGAATCTGCGGCTATTTTAAGATTTTCCGCCGCCCCCATAAAAAAATTTTTCTCCGTAAGTACGGAAAGAGCCGCCGCCCCCGCTCCCGCGAGCGACTTTGCAAGCTCTCCCGGCCGAAAGTCCGCGCGGATTAGCCCAGCCGACGGCGACGCTTTTTTAAGCTCCGCAATCACCGCCGGCGTTCCGTCTGAGCTCCTTTTTAAAGCCGCGGCGAACGGGGCGCGCGCGGGGGAGTCCATCGCCATTGAATACAGCTCGCCAAAGCCTATAGTTCTCTTTTCAGATTCAAGCTCCTCGGATTTGAGGGCGCAAATTTTGTCGAGTATTGAGTCGGTCTTCATACGTTTTGCCTCGAAAATTCCACAAGCGTTTTAAGTTTTTTCAAAGCCGCTCCCGAATCGAGAGAGTCGCGCGCCATCTCAAGCGCCGCGCCGAAATCGTCGGTTTTTCCACCTACAACTATTGCAGCAGCGGAGTTTAAAAGGCATATATCGCGCGCGCCGTTGCGCAATTTTCCCGAAAGAACGTCCAAGAGTATCTGCGCGTTTACTTTCGCGTCGCCGCCTTTCAAGTCCGAAAAATTTGCGCCGTCCTGAAAATACTTTCGCGGATTAAATTCGCTCGTCTTTATGGAGCAGTCCCGCAATTCGCTCACCCGGGTTGGCGTACATACGGATATTTCGTCCATGCCGTCTGCCGCGTGGACTACAAACGCGCGGCGCACCCCCATTCTATTCAAACATTCGGCGACAAACTCCGTGTACCCGGCATCGAAAACACCAACTACCTGCCCGGTTGCCCCGGCGGGATTCACAAGCGGCCCGAGAAGATTGAATATCGTCCTAAATCCGAGATCCTTTCTGACGGGTGCCGCAAAGCGCATTGCAGGGTGCATCTTTGGCGCGAACAAAAACGCGATTCCCTCCTCTTGCAGGCAGTGCTCCATCACCGACGCATGTACGTCGAGATTGAATCCAAGCTCGCCAAGAACGTCTCCTGAGCCGCATTTGCTCGTTGCGGCCCTGTTCCCATGCTTCGCGACGGGGACTCCGGCGCCGGCCGCTATAAAGGCGGAAGTCGTCGATATGTTGAACGTATTCATTCCGTCTCCCCCCGTCCCGCACGTGTCTATCGGCGCAGCGGAGCCTGCGTTTATAAACGTCGCCCGCGCCCTCATTGCGGACGCCGCCCCAACTACCTCGTCAACTGTCTCGCCCTTCATTTTAAGGGCAGTCAGGAAAGCCGCCATAATTGCCCCGTCAACCTCTCCGGACATTATCTCTCCGAACACTTCCGCACTCTCCGCACCGCTCAAGTTCTTTTTGGAGGCAACTTTTGAAAGGGCGCGCTTTGTCTTTTCGCCGTTCATAGCGCCTTGGCCTCCAAAAGGAAGTTTTCCAGCATTCTTTTGCCGCCGAAAGTCATTATCGACTCCGGATGGAATTGAACGCCCTCGACAAGGAAATCTGTATGCCTTATTCCCATAACTTCCCCGTCTTCCGCGCGCGCCGTCACCCTAAGGCATTTCGGCAAGGTGTTCTCCGCCGCAGCGAGAGAATGATACCTTACAACTTCTATCGGATTTGGCATTCCGCGGAAAACTCCGGTTGAGTCGTGGGTCACCATGCTCGTCTTTCCGTGCATCGTCCTGCGCGCAAGCACAATGTCCGCGCCAAACGCGTAGCCTATCGACTGCATTCCAAGGCACACTCCGAATATCGGAACTTTCCCCGCGTATTTTTTTATGAAGTCAACGCACACACCTGCGTTTTTCGGGGAGCTCGGTCCGGGCGATATCACTACCGCCTTCGGGGACATCGCGAACAGCTCCTCCGAAGTGGCAGCGTCGTTGCGCACAATCTTCATGTCCGCTCCGAGCGTCTCGAAGTAGTGCACGAGATTGTATGTAAATGAATCGTAATTGTCTATTAGAAGCACCATAATATTACCTTCCCGCTTCGGTGATGTCCAAATTATCTATTCCGTCCGCCATTTCCAGCGCGCGCGAAACCGCGCGCGACTTCATGCGAGTTTCCTCGTATTCGGATTCAGGATCCGAATCGAATACGATGCCGGCTCCCGCCTGAACTGAAACTTTGCCCCCGCGCATTTGGAGAGTGCGAATGGTTATTGCCAAGTCCATATTGCCCCCGTAGCCCAAGTACCCGACAGCGCCCCCATAAGGGCCGCGGCGCTCGGGCTCGAGCTCGTTGATTATTTCCATCGCGCGTATTTTCGGAGCGCCCGACAGCGTTCCTGCGGGGAAAGCCGCAGCGAGCGCGTCAAAAGCGTCGGCCCCCTCGCGCGGTATCCCGGATATGTCGGACACCAAGTGCATTACATGCGAATACCTCTCTATCTTCATAAAATCCCCAACCTGCACGCTTCCAGAGCGGCAGAAGCGCGACAAATCGTTTCTTCCCAAGTCCACGAGCATCAAATGCTCCGCGCGCTCTTTTTGGTTCGAGAGCAATTCGTCCGCAAGCCGCATGTCCTCGTTCTCGTCAGAACCCCTGCGGCGCGTGCCCGCTATTGGGCGCACTTCCGCCTTGCCGTCCCCAAAGCGGAGCAAAGTCTCCGGCGAGGAACCGACAAGGCAGCCGTCGGGCATTTTTAGGCAGAACATATACGGAGAGGGGTTTATGAGCCTCAGTGCCCTGTATGCCGAAAGCGGCTCAATGTCTGCAACGGCCGAAAACTTTTGCGATGGCACTATTTGAATGGCTTCCCCATACTTTATATAGTCTTTGGCTTTTTCGACCATCTCTATGAAATCCTCGCGCGGCATATTTGACGAAAGCCTTATGCGCTTTGCGGAGGCTTCGCGCGCAGGCTTTGCATGGCGTGCGGATTTGAATATTTTTGAGAGCCTTTCAACCCTTGCAACCGCGTCGTCGTATGCGGCCTCGGGCGTGGCGAACTTGTCCGTGTGTGCGCATGCGACTATTTTTGCGGTGTGGCGAAGGTTGTCGAATACGATGATGTCGTCGTACAGGGCGAAGCGGGCGTCGTCCCAGATTTTCTCGCCTTTTGGTTCGGGGAGTTTTTCAAAGAGGCCAACACATTCGTAGCCGAAGTATCCGACAGCCCCCCCGAAGAATCTCGGCAACCCCTTGACGTCGGCGGGGCGGCGGCCAGCGATGTATTCGCGCAGCGGCGCGAGCGGTCCCATTCCCACCTCCGACTCGGACTTTATTTCCTCAGAGTCCGAAAATCTTAAAACCGATTTCTTCCCGTTCAGCGTAAAAACGGCACTCGGGTTGCAGCCTATGAACGAGTATCTGCCCCAGTTGTCAACGTTTTCAGCGCTTTCGAGAAGAAAGCACTCGGCTAAGCCGTCCAGCTTTGCAAAAGTTGAGACGGGCGTTTCCATGTCGGCGAGCAATTCCGCATAAACGGGGATTACATTCGCGTTTTGCGCGAGCTCGGTGAACTCTGTTTTTGTAGGTGTCATTTTGAAGGCCAAAAAAAAGCGGCCAGACAAAAGGCCGCCAAAAGTTTAAAACCGTTTTTAAACTCTACGCGACCTTCGGACTGTGCCACCAATTTCTCATTTAAAATTTATTAGGGCGCAGTTTTTGCCCGTTGAAAAAATTGTCAAGCGTTTTTTTTAGGACAATATTATTGACAAATACCGCATACTACTGCATAGTAAAATAATAATAACGGCAAAACTTTCTTGAAGCAACAATCTATGCCCTCGCAAAATACGCCGCCCCCGCCGCCATTCAGCCAGCCTAAAAGCTGCATTCCGCACGCGAATGTGCCCGATACGCATCTTGTGCTCGCCATTCTTACGACACTTTTTTGCTGCCTGCCATTCGGTCTCATCTCTCTCGTATATTCCATACAGGCTTTTATGTCGCAAAATTCGGGCAACATGCAGCTGGCGGAATACAATTCGTCAAAAGCGCTTTATTGGGGCAGAATCGCCTTGTGGTGCGGCGCGGCAATGTACATCATATACTTCTTATTTTTTGCGCTTCCAATCATAATATCCGGTTTATATAATTACATAAACCTATAAATTATGGAAAATTCAAACAACACCCCTCCCCCATATGTTGGCGAGCCAATGCCCGTCATAGAAAATCATCTCGTGCTTGCCGTTCTTACGACGCTTTTTTGCTGCCAGCCTTTTGGAATCGTGTCGATTGTATATTCGGTGCAGGTAAATTCCGCCTTGAACGCCCGCAACTACGAATTGGCAAAAATAAACTCCCAAAAGGCTAAATACTGGGGAAGTCTAGCCCTTTGGCTAGGGCTCGCCCTAAACCTGATATGGTTCATATTCGGGATTGGCGGCGCATTGTTGTAGGCGAAGTCCCATTAATAAAATGAACTCTTCCTCCTTTGACAGTGAGGCTTTATCAAAAAAAGCCTCAAAAGTAAGGTCTCTATGCTTTGCAACCTTCTTTTTTCTCGGGAATTATTTTGCGCTTTACGGAATAGTGCTTGCCGACAAGGCCCTAAGGGAATCAGCCGCCGGCTCGGATAAAAACTCCGAGAAGCTTTTATTATCCGCAAAACGCTGGGGACTTTGGGGGTTAATTCCATCAACCATTATAAACGCAGCACTGATATGCGCCTGCTTTTGGCTTCTCTGGAAACTCGGCCTTAAAGATTTGTACGAAGCCGTCTCGAAGATTAAATAAAAATGCTTAAATTGCCCGACAGGCTTTTTTACATATTTTTGGGCATTGGCGGAATAGCTGTGCTTGTTTTGCTTTCTTTCTTCGATCCGTCAAGCTCTGCCATTTTCCCGCCCTGCCCGACAAACGCCCTTACAAATCTCCATTGCCCCGGCTGCGGAACTCTGCGCGCAATGCACGCGCTGCTCCACGGCGACTTGAAGGAAGCATTGTCGCAAAATATCCTCGCCGTAATTTTTATCCCGATATTGCCTGCAATATACTTCTTTCCAAAATATTTTAGAAAGCCAATCGTGCCGGTGGCAATGCTTGTAATATTCATTCTTTACGCAATCCTGCGCAACACCGAAACATTTTCATTCCTCGCACCGCACTAAAATCTACTCCACATAAAGCGAGAGAATCCGCGCGTCAAATAGTCTTAGGGCAAAATTTTTAGTTTTGCGCCGAATATGAAAATTTTTCTTTTTTTTGGGGAGAGGGGAAAAAACAGCTCCGCCACTCTTCGCACTGCGTGAACTATAAAAACTCCGGGAATTGCCGTAAACAAAAGCAATAAAAATGGCGCCAGACAGAAATCCGCCACTTTCGTTGTCTGCAACGCCTTTTTCATGCTCGCAAGGGCGCACGGGCGTAAGAAAGTTGCGCGACGCCTTGCCGCGCGGCACCTCGAAATCTCCGCAAAAAAAGCGGCAAAAAAATTCAGCCACACGCCGCCCGCAAAAAATACCTTCGAGGCAAAATAAAAAAACTCCGCAAAAAACAAAAATGCAGCCCAAATTTAGTCGCGCTATATGATTGTAAAAAAACTCCCGATTTGCCCTCAAATCCGCCCGCAATTCTGCAAAAAAGGGCGCAGGATAAAACCCACACCCATAAAAAGGATAACCCACTTTTAGCGCGATTTCCATTATCTTGAGAACTTCGCGCCATAAAGTAAAGCCTTCGCCACTACAGCTTAGACTCTCTTTCCTTTGACCTTGGAAGCTACGCGGCAAACGCCTCGCGCAGATAGTAGAGGCGCGAACAGCTTTTCTTCCCATATTTTCTTAGCAGGCTTTATGCAAAAAGTTTAAGTTCGGCAAACGCCTTCGCGCATATCCTAATCTCACCAATCGTACAGAATTTGGATTCCCACCAAAAAAATTCTCGCACAAAAAAAGGGCGCAGGATAAAACCCGCACCCATAAAAAGGATAACCCACTTTTAGCGCGATTTCCTTTATCTCGAGAACTTCGCGCCACAAAGTAAAGCCTTCGCCACTACAGCTTAGACTCTCTTTTCCTTGACCTTGGAGGCTTCGCGGCCCACGCGGTCGCGCAGATAGTAGAGGCGCGCGCGCATCGGAACCGATTCGCGTTCGACTTCAACTTTTTCGACATTCGGCGAGTTCACCGGAAATACGCGCTCTACGCCTTCGCCGTAAGATATGCGGCGAACTGTAAACGTTTCGTGTATTCCGCTTCCCTTTCTGGCGATGACAATGCCCGCGAAAACCTGGATTCGCTCTTTGTCGCCTTCGCGCACTTTCGTATGCACGCGCACGCCGTCGCCGACTTTAAACGCGGCCTTTTCGGCTTTTATTTGCCCTTGGGTGATTTCTTTCAACAACTCTTGGTTCATTGCCTTATTCCTTTGCTTTAAATATGTCTTGCCTGCGATTCTTCGTTTTCTCCACCTGCCGTTCGACGCGCCAACGCTCTATTGCCGCATGGTTGCCCGACATTAAAACCTCGGGAACTTTCATTCCCCTGAATTCCGCCGGTCTGGTATATTGTGGAAAAGCGAGAAGATTGCCGTTAAATGAGTCGAAGGTCAAGGAATTTTCTTCGCCAAGCACACCTTTTACGTATCTTGCCACTGTATCGGCCAAAACTGCCGCCGGCAGAGTGCCGTTGGTAAGGACGTAATCGCCTATTGAAATTTCCCTGTCTATGACGCAATCGCGTATGCGTTGGTCTATGCCTTCGTAGTGTCCACTGAGTATTATCAAGTGCCCCGCCCGCGACAATTCCGACGCGATTTTCGGCGACAGCTTTTCGCCGTCGGGGCACATGTAAATGCGCGTGCACCCGGGGGTTTGCAAGGCCTCTATCGCCGCAAAAATCGGCTCGGGCTTCATCACCATGCCGGGGCCGCCGCCAAACGGCCGGTCGTCGGTCACTTTGTGGACACCCTCCGCCCAGTCGCGGATATTGTGGACTTTAAGGTCTAATATTCCCGCCGCCTGCGCCCGCGCTAACATGCTTTCACCCAAAAAGCCCGAAAGCATATTTGGGAAAAGTGTCAGAAAATCTATTTTTAGCGACGCCGGCATTGATGGAAAAACGTATCAATACAAAGACCCGCCGCAGCGGCGGCGGGTCGTAGGTGGATTTAAAATATATTAAGCGTTTGCCGATTCGGCCTTAGCCTTCTTTATGAGCGCCTTTACGGTGTCTGTGGGCTTAGCCCCGACGCTTACCCAGTAGTCGGCCCGCTCAATGTTTATTTTCGACAATACCTCCTGGCCTCTGGGGCTGGGATTGTATGTGCCGATAGTTTCGACAAACTTGCCGTCGCGGCGCGACGCGCTTTCGGCGACGACTATGCGGTAAATCGGTTTATGGGCCGCGCCGTTGCGTTGTAGTCTGATTTTAAGTGCCATATTGTTTTATTGTTATTTTTTATTTTAGTTTTTTAACACTGGCAAATTGCGAATTTTTTTAAGCCGCTTTTTCGCCGAGAGAACTTGACGGGAACCAAGGATAACCACCTGTATCTGAATCTACCCGTTTTAGGCGAAAATAAAATCCGAAGTTTGCTTAATGTTTATTTGCATTAGGCAACTCTCTTTCGGCGCATTTTGCAAGAAAATTTTTCATAAAAACGAGTTGCAGTTTTTGCCCGAAAGCCGGGCGCTTGCATTAAAAAAATTCAAAAAGCCTCCGCATTTTGTACCTATTAAAAAAAAAGTCTCGCGATCCGGCCTGTACACGCCTGTCCGCCCGCGTACGGATACTGCTGCAGAATATTATGAACCGCCTTAACTGGAAAACCTCTGCATACCCGCAAGCCCGCGTACGGATACCTTATCGCAAATGCAAAGGTATATTATCGCCAGCAGCCTCTGTACGCACAATTACACGGGTAAGGCATGGCATACTAAACAATCCGCGCAGGTCTCTACACGCTCTGTGCGCGGATACACCTTGGACAAAAAGGACGATTAGCAGGGAGACCCCATGTACACACGCCCACAAGCGCACGGGTACACTTAAAACTCTCAAAATATGTTCCAAATTTTAATACCTCTCTCCCTATTCGCATGCGTATGGATATCCCGTTTTTATGCTCATCAAAGAACTACTGCTACTTCACCTCCCCTACTCGTACGCGTATGGATATCCCGCGTGGAAACTATCGAAATGGGCAGTACAGCGTTTCTCCCCGCGCACGCGCGTGTATGGATATTTTCTCTTTTGGCGGATCCGCAAAGAGAGAATGGATTTCTCCTCGCGCACGTGCATGTATGGATATGGCTTAAACGGTGGCGTTTCCACACCATTATATACATCTCTCAGCGCACCCGAAACGCACGGATAGTCTACCCTTCCCACTCTGTAAATCCAAACTCTACCAAATGCTCCTCGCGCACGCGCGCGTATGGATTTCCGTGCGCTCGGCAAGCTCTATCATCGCCGTCTTAATGCTCCTCGCGCACGCGCGCGTATGGATTTAGCGTAAACAGACTACTGTTCATACCATAGCAAAAAATGTGTGCGCGCCGCGCGCAGATTCAGCGTGCATCGAGCCGCTGAATTCCGTCCACTGTTTCCGCTGGGTACGCAGGTTTTCGCGCTTCTTGAGATTAAAAAAAATCCATCGGCAGAGACAATTCTTTTACAAATTGCACCAAGCGGAAAATTTTTCACATTCCCGCGCAACAGTTTTCGTAAATAAGCTTTTTGAAAATTGCGACGAAGAAAGCGGCTATTTATAAAAATCGAAAATGTGGTCGCAGACATAGTCTTGCTGCTCGCGCGAAATTTCCGAAAATATCGGCAGGCGCAACATCGTCTTAGCGAGGGTTTCCGCAACGGGAAGCGGCCGGCGTTCGCAGCCGAGACGCTCCGCCATCGGGCATAGATGCAAAGGCGCATAGTGCTGGACAACCCCAACTCCGCTTTCCTTCATAAATTTTTCAAGATGTTTTTCCGTATCGGGGGAATCCGTAAGGACAAAAAATATGTGCGCGTTGTGCGCGCAATACCCGGGCACTTTCGCAAGCCTCAAATCTCCGCGAGCCTCAAGCTCGGAAAGCCTGCCGTAATAGTAGTTCCACGCCTCCACACGCTCGGCGGTGATTTTTTCGGCGGCATTGAGCTGGGCGGCGAGAAATGCGGCGAGTATTTCAGACGGTATGTAGCTGTCGCCGTAATCGACCCATGTATATTTGTCTATCTTGCCCTCAACAAACTTTATTCTGTTTGTGCCCTTTTCGCGTATAAAGCAGGCTCTGTCGCGATATTTCATATCGTTTACGAGCAGCGCGCCGCCCTCGCCGCAAACGACGTTTTTCGTCCCGTGAAAACTTATCGAGCCGAAGTCGCCAATTGTGCCAAGCATCTTGCCTTTGTAGGACGCGCAGAACCCTTGTGCTGCGTCCTCGACGACCTTTATCGAGCGCTTTTGGGCAAGCGCATTTATTTCGTCCATATCGCAACCAACCCCGGCGTAGTGGACGGGTACAATTGCGCGCGTCTTAGGCGTAATAAGCTCCTCTATTTTTGAGGCGTCGATATTAAGAGTGTCGGCTGTGATGTCGCAGAACACCGGCTTTGCTCCGCGCAGAACAAACGCGTTTATGCTCGACACAAAAGTGTAGGTCGGGACTATCACTTCGTCGCCGTCCTCAATGTCGCAAAGCAGCGCCGCCATATCGAGCGACGCCGTGCAGGAGTTTGTTAGCAAAGCGTCTTTCGCCCCGGTCAGCCGCCTTATTTTTTCCTCGCAAATTTTCATGAATTTGCCGTCGCCCTGCAGGTGCCCGGAATCTATCGCTTCCTTTATATTCGCCATTTCCGAGCCTTCTAAAAATATTTTATTAAAAGGGATTTTCATAGTGCAAAATTTTGCGGAATATCACACAAGTCAGCGCCGTATTCAAAGAAAAAATTTCGCGCATCTGTATATTTTTGAAAAAAATCCGAAAAAAAACGCAACTATTAAGATTGACATTAAAAATAATTTTGCATATTCTTGATTCGCAACAGAAAGGACGATATGTTAAGCGAGGCAACAAACAGGTTTTACGGTGCATGGTGGGGAGCGTTTTTGGGGGATGCTGCCGCAATGCCGACACACGGGTTTTCGAGCTCCAAATTATTGAAGGCTGACTACGGCGAAGTAAAGTCGTTTGTCGCGCCAAAGCCGACGCACCCCGAAAGCGTATTGCACGCGATTCCCGCGCCGATTCTTCCGCCTGAATACGATTATATAGGCCCCAAACGCCGCCATCTCTGGCGCGAGCGCGACGCCCACCCGCATTGCGGAATGGACGCCGGCGAAAACACCCTGCCTATGTATCTTGCACTGCACTTGGCAGTATCGATGTGCGAAAAAGGCGGATTCGACGCCGACGACTGGATGGAACGGTACAGGCTCGTGATGATCACCCCCGACGGGCACCGCGACACTTTCATACCGAGCATACACCGCAAATATTTTGAGAATCTCGCAAGCGGAAAAGATCCCGAGACAAACGGCTGCCCGGAAGCGCATATGAGCGACATCGCCACATTCATACCGCTTATGCTTTTTATAATGCGTAATCCTGAAAAAACGCAGATGGGGCTTTTCCATGCGCTTAAAAAATTTTCGAGCGGGGAGTCCGCGTATTCCGCCGCGTTTTTTGTGGCTGAATTACTTTCGTACATAATAAAAGGCGCGACCATAGAAAGTGCAATGTACGATAAGATGACGCCCGACCGCCACTTTTCACTCGCTTTCCCATACCGCAGATGGATAAAAAACCGCGACGACGAACAGGCGATAAATTCCACCGGCATATTCGCCTCGATAGACGAAGGGCTGCCGCTTAGCCTGTATATCAGCTTAAAATACGGCAGCGATTTCAAGTGCGCGATATTTTCAAACGCAAACATCGGTGGAGAATCTACTGGCAGAGGCGTTATAATAGGCATGTTGGCAGGCGCACAGACGGGCTTTGACAACCTTCCGCAGGATTTGATTTCAAGCCTTAAATACGCGGGGGAAATACAGGCCGTAGGAGAGATGCTCTACAAACTTGTAAACGGGTTTTAATAAGCCGATACAAGCCCTCCAGCAACTCTCTCCGCGTTTTTTGAATGTCGGGTGCGAAGGCAGGGGTTTTCTTAAAAAAAATCGGTATTGCTTGCGCGCGCACTATTGCGCGGCTTGGATAGATTCTTGCAAAACAATGCATCAGGCAAATTAGGTCTGAAATTAAAGAACTATGCGCTTGAAGAAGCCGGAAGAAAACTGTCTTATCCAAGTTAGATTGGCTTTTAATAACGCAAAAAACGCTTGACGAAGCGGGTTTAAGCCCTACCTTTTCAGTATTATGGCAGACAAAAACGAAAAAAACGAATTTAACGTAGCCGGCAAATTCTATGTCGACTCCCAGTGCATTGGCTGCGCCTTGTGCGCGTCTACGGCCGAAGGCTTTTTTGAAATCAGCGACGCGGGTTGCGCGTTTGTTGCTAAACAGCCTTCGAATGCGGACGAAACCGCCCTTTGCACGGAGGCTATGGAATCCTGCCCCGTTCAGGCGATAGGCGACGACGGCGAATAAGTTTTTTCGCGCAGAATTTTAACGGCTTCCAATGGAAGCCGTTTTTTTTTGCATTCAAATTTTGCCGCAAATATCGAACGGATTTTTTTTGGCAATAAGAAGCAAGGAGACAGTCACTGCACAAAAACCTGCGCGCATAAAATAATCCTTTTTCGCGCCGCTTGTCCCAGCCTTCTAAAATCATAAAAAGCGGCGCATTTTCCCGACCCTATCGCCGCGATAATATTCTCAAATGTTCTACTTGCGCGCAAAAATCCTTTCTTGCGGATAAAGTCGCGCTAATTCTAACTTGCCGCATAAGTATTTTGGCAGCGCGAAAAAAATTATTTTAGTATGTATTTTTCTACAATCTCTGAGGCGTTTTCGACTATTTTCGCGCACGGGCGCGTGGCGTAGTAGTTCGCATCGCGTGCGTCGGGCGCAGGGGATATTGGAGAGCCTTCTTTGATTTTTAAAAGCTCGCGGCAAATTATGGAGCCGTTGCGCTGTTTAAAAATTTCAGCGAGTTTTTGCACCCTTTCGTAGGTTTTTTCCTTTTCCGCCGCTGAAGTGTCGGCAGTGCAATTTTTAAGCCCGTCGAGCATAGCGCAGGCACTAAACGCCCCGCACACCTCCCTCATTCTGCCAACGCCTCCCCCAAGCGGCGCGGACACTTTCAAGGCAGTGTCGAAATCCATTCCAAGTTTCGTTGCATGCGCCGCAAAAACCGCCTGTGCGCAGTTATATCCGCGCATAAACAAGTATTCGGAGCACGCCCCTTTGTTTTCGGAATTTGCATTTTCGTCCATATCTATTCTCCGGATTTTTTGCCAAAAGCCTCCATTATCTCCCTGGACGCGCGCATTGAGCAGAATTTGGGGCCGCACATAGAGCAATGGTGGGGTTGGGAATTGTCGCGCGCAAAATCGGCGTCGTTTTTCGAGCGGAAAGCCCTCGCCTTCTCGGGGTCGAGCGATAAGTTTATTTGATCCTCCCACCTAAACTCGGCGCGGGCAAGGCTCATTACGTTGTCCCTGTATTGCGCGGCAGGGTGCCCTTTGGCTATGTCGATTGCATGAGCGGCAAGCTTGAAGACAACAACGCCCTCCCGAACATCCTCTCTTTCAGGAAGCCCGAGATGCTCTTTCGGAGTCACATAGCACAGCATGGCAGTTCCGCCGAGTCCTATCGCCGACGCGCCGAGAGCTGCAGTGATATGGTCGTACCCCGCCCCGATGTCGGAAACGAGCGGCCCGAGAGTGTAAAACGGAGCCTCCGCGCACCAGTCGAGCTGGCTTTTCATATTTTCGTCAATAAGCTGGAACGGCACATGCCCAGGGCCTTCGCACATCACCTGCACATCGTTTTCCCAGGCGATTTTTGCGAGTTCTCCCTGCACTTTTAGCTCTCCAAGCTGCGCGGAATCGTTCGCGTCGGCAATGGCGCCAGGGCGGAGTCCGTCTCCGATTGAAAATGAGACGTCGTAGGCGGCCATTATTTCGCATATCTCGCGCCAATGCTCGTACAAAAAATTCTCTTTATTGTGCGAGATAATCCACTTGGCCATTATCGAGCCTCCGCGTGAAGCTATGCCGGCCATTCTGTCAGCAGCCGCAGGCAGAAACTTTTTGAGAACGCCCGCATGTATGGTAAAGTAGTCAACCCCCTGCTCCGCCTGTTCGATGAGCACGTCGCGGTATATTTCCCAAGTAAGGTCTTCTGCGACCCCCCCAACCCGTTCGAGAGCCTCATACAGCGGGACGGTGCCAAGGGGAGTGGGGCAGTTGCGTATCAGCCATTCGCGAGTGTCGAATATGTCGGCGCCCGTCGACAAATCCATCATAGTGTCCGAGCCCCATTTTATCGCCCACAGCATTTTTTCCACTTCCTGCTCTATGGAAGACGCCATCGAGCTGTTGCCGATATTTGTGTTTATCTTGACGAGAAAATTGCGCCCGATTGCCATAGGCTCGAGCTCCGCATGGTTTATGTTGGCGGGTATTATCGCTCTCCCGCGCGCGACTTCGTCCCTTACAAATTCCGGCGTTATGCAAAAATCTTTTTTAAACCAAGTTCCCGGGTGCTGAATGCGAAGCGACGAGCGCGGGGCGTCCGCTGAAAGGGAATTTTCGAGCCCGTTTAAGGCGGCGATATTTTCGCGGATTGCAACGTACTCCATTTCGGGCGTGACGATGCCCTTTTTTGCATAGTGCATTTGGGTCGGCCGGCAGCCCGCCTTTGCCTTGCGGATAGGTCTTCCTCCGAACGGGTTTTTATCCGAATTGCCCAAAGCCCCGACAACCGCCGTGTCGGCGCGCCGTTCAAGCCACTTTTCGCGGATTTTGGGAAGGCCCTTTGAGGGATCGAAGTGGAAATTTTCGTCTGCCCACGCACCGGCCGTATCGTAAATCCGCACAGGGGGATTCGGCCTGCAAGAGCCTCCGCAGCGCGTCGGGGTCAGCGCGATTTCCGCAAGCCCGACTTTAATTCCGTTTTTTTCCGCGTAGATTCTTCTGCGCGAAGGGTTGTCTAAAAAAAGTTTTCTCGTATCCATTATCGTTTCGCCGTTTGGCGTTTAAAAAATATCGGCCGGGTTTGCCTTGCGCAATTTGCGCGTAGCGAGCAAACCGGCTATGAGGCACATCGAAAGCGATAGGCCAAAGACAATCGCAAGGCTCGATGGGGCCATGTAGGTCTGCATTCCCGCAACAGTCCGCGTTAGCACGTATAAAATTTCCGCAAGCGCAGTTCCGGGGACAAATCCCATAATCGAAAGTATGAAAGACTCCTGCACTATTATCCATACAAAGAAGGAATCCCCAAACCCGATTGCTTTAAGAGTCGCATATTCCGACAAGTGGTCCGTGACGTCTGTGTAGAGTATTTGATATACAATTACAGCCCCGACAAAAATTGCGACCGCCATGGACGCCCCAATGACAAATCCAATCGGGGTGCGCTCCGCCCAATAGTTTTTTTCGTTCTGTATAAATTTCTCCTTCGTCATAACGCGCACGTCGGAAGGGAGTATTTTTTCAAGGTTTTCCGCGACTTTCTGGGGATTTGCGCCATCGCGCAGCTTCAGCACGCCGACGCTGTAAACGCCTTCCGGTTCATTCCACATATCGGAGAAAGTCCGCAGGCTCATCAGCACATTTCCGTCGGCCGCAAAAGTCGCGCCTATTTTTACGAGGCCTCGGATCATTGCCCGCTTCCCCGCGACCTCCGTCCTTACAGCGCCCTCTCTCTCAAATTTTTCGGAAACCTTGCCGTACTGCGAGCGCGAGAGTCGGTCGAACAAGACCGCACCGTCGCGTTTTAAATAATCTTGCGATTTTTTTATGTCGTCGGACAAAAATACGTCTTTTGAAGGGTCGAAAGCTATGACAAAAATATCGCGCTCGCGGCCGTCGTCCACATTTTTAAACGACATGCACCCGAGTTTTATGCCGGTAGCCGACGCGACATCTTCGTCTGCGAGCGCCTGAAACATCCGTATCTGCGCGAACCCCTTTCCGACGCCGAAGTATTCGTAGTTCGCCCCCACGATTACGACTTCCCCGTCTAGGAGCTCGAGGGGGCCCACGACCTGCTTGTACAGGGCGTTTCTAAGCCCCATCTGAAACAGCATCATTGCCACTGCAAACGTTATTCCCAAAAGCGCCACAAAAAAGCGCTTTTTGTCGCCCGACAGCTGCTCCCACGCGATTGGAATGCCTAGCGGGAACAGCCTTTCCAAAAAACTTTTGCGATTTTTATGCACTTTTTGACGCGCCGATTATTTCTTCACAATTATGCGGATATTGACCTGCGAGCCTATCAGGTTTCGGAATTTTTCCGGGGCGTCTATTTTAATTTTAACGACTACAACCCTAAGGTTTGAATAATCGCTCGGATCGCTGCTAAAAAGCCTGTTCGACTTTACATAAGCGGAAATTTGAACAACTTTTCCTGAAAACTTTTGCTCTCCGAGAGCGTCGGAAGATATTTCCGCGCTGTCCCCTACCGCCACTTTCGATATGTCCGAAATATATACCTCGGCTTCAGCATACATGGTCTTTGTATCGGCAATTTCACAAATGCCCTCCATTCCGACGGCTTCGCCCTCCACTACATTGCACTCGACAACCTCGCCGGAAATCGGGGCGGCAACTTCGTATTCGGCGTACGCCGCCTTCGCTTCAGCAAGGGCCGCCTCGGCCTCGGCGACGGCAAGCTCCTGGGTCTTTTTGACATGCGGAAGCATCGACTTGGCCTGGGCTATTTTTCTTGCGAGGGACTCCTGCTCGTATTCAATCTGCTCGCGCTCGCGGCGCGGCGGATCCTTTTCGTCGAGAACCCTGCGGTTTTGGTCGAACGACCCTTCGAGATCCGCTATAAAATTCTCCTGCTGCAAAGTTTTCATATCCGAATTCGCCTTTGCGGCGGCGAGTGATTTTTCAGCGCGCTCGAATGCGGCCTTCGCTTTGGCGGCGCCCCGCAGAACTGCAACTATCTGCCCTTTTTCAACAAATCCGCCCTTGCGTATATTAAGCGTTTCGACAATAGCCTGTGCGCCTCCGAGCGACGGGGCTGCGAGCTTAGAAATTCTCGCCCCCGGCACAATTCTGCCGACGCACGCCACGGCGTCCGCCGAGTCCGAATCGGAGATTTCCGCAGCCGCTAAAAACGGCGCCAAAGAAAGCAAACTCACACAAAAAAGTTTTTTCATATTCGGACAACTTACTGCACGCATTCATTATTACAACACTAAAAAGCTACGCACAGAATTTGCTTGCCCGATTTTCAAAAAAAATAAAAAATCCGGTCCACTATGAGAAAACTTGCGCATATTGGAATCCCGACGGACAAGAAACCCGAAAAAGCCGCGTACCTTGAAGGTGCAAAACTTTTCGTCACCGATCCGGCGGACACAAAAAACAACATAGAATTTCTATACTTTGAGGAAGGCAGCCCAATGCCCGAGCTTCTGAAAAAGGCCACCCACATAGCATATATTGTGGACGATATCGAAGCTGAACTCAAAGGGGCTGAAATATTGGTTCCTCCGTTTGAGCCGTTCCCGAACTTAAAAGCCGCCTTTATAATAGAAGACGGCGGAGTGCCAATCGAACTTATGCAAAAATTTTAATTTTTTGCGCGCATATTCCGATTAATCTGCATTATTCTGCGGCTTGGATATTAAAACGCGCAAAAAATCGCAAAAAAAACGCCGAATTACATTTCGGCGTTTTTTGTTTTTTAAGGCTTAATTTTTGGCGGGATTTTTCTTTTATCTTCCTGTAAAACAAAGCCCGCAGATTACAAGTACGGAGCGCAAAAAACAGAAAAGTTTTTTTGGAGAGCCCCGCAGTTAATTTTTCGGCACTCCCATTATTTTCTTTATATACTCCGCCTCCTTTTGGTCGTAAGGCGAGCCGTCAGCTTTAAGCACGTCGTGGAACCACTTTCCCTTTGGGTATTTTCCCTCCAGCATGCTCCACGGCCGGTCTGTATGCGTCCGCCCGTTTACAAACCCCCAGTTGTATGCCGCAACCTTATGGTCTTTCATAACGCCGAGGCACGGGTCGAAAGTGCTGTACGGGCGCGCCATATATTCGGTGCAAAACATTGGGCGGTTCAACTTCCCAAGCTTTTTTATGAGCGCCATAAGAGATCCTTTTCCCCCATAGCAGTGAAAGCTTATAATATCCGATTCTTCAAGCTGAATTGGATTCATAACTTTGCCAACCGGAGAATTGTCGGAAGTGTACACTCCCGCCGTAATCGGCTGCGACGGATTGGCTGACCGCGCCCACTCGAACGACAATTTTAAGAGCCTTTCGGTTCTCTCAAACATCTTCAAATCGCCTTTCAAAGCGCCGTTCTGGTCTACCGAAATACCGATATTGCCCGGTTCGTTGAAGACGTCCCAACCGATTACCCTCTGGTCGTCGGCATACCTCGAAACCGTCTGCTTCACGTATTTTTCCAAAGAATCCCACGCCGAGTCGTCCGCGAGAACTTTGAACGGCGGGGATTTCAGCCAATTTGAGTTGTGCGTGCCTTTCGGCTCCGGCTGTTTGCCGTATTTTGAAACCGGATTCCAGCAACTGTCGAAAAATACAAACAGGGTTTTTATGCCGTGTGAGTCGGCTATTTGCAGATATTTATCCACATTTTCAAAGAACTTCTGCCCTTCGTGCCTCCACACGACGTCGCTTAAAAACACGCGCATTGTGTTGAAGCCAAGCTTTTGCGCCATGGCAAGCTCGGCGTCTATCAGCTTCGGATTGAAGGTCGAAGAGCTCCACATTTCTATTTGGTTTGAAGCGTCGGACGGAACGAAATTGCAGCCGGCCATAAAGGGCTTGCTTTCATACCATGCGTTTGCTTCGGCCTCGGTCCATTTTTCGCGCGCGCCGACGCATAAAGCGGTCAGCGCGGCGAAAAATATGCATAAAAAGCGCAACATGATTAATTCTTATTGGGCGTCTGCAAAGACATATTCAATATTTGTCCGTCTTTCTCAAGCGTCTTGGAAAGCTTTGCGTAGTCGACGTCCTGGACGGCGCATTTATCGTCGATAGCCTGAACGGCGGCCGTCGCGGCGCTCTGCCCGAGTATCATGAACACAGGCTCCATGCGTATCGAGCCGTACGCGATGTGCGTGGCAGAGCACGCCACCGGCACAAACAGGTTGTCAACCTGCCCCTTTTTGGGGATTATAGCGCCGTACGCAATCTTATACGGACCTTTCAGCCCTACCTGCACGTCGCCCTCGTTTTGCACGTATCCCTCCTTGGTGACGTAGCGCGAAGTGTTGTGGGAATCGAGCGTGTAGGAGCCCATTCCGACGGGGCGCGGAGTCGTGCGAGAATTTTGGCAGTCGTGCTGGGTCATGATATATTCACCGTCCATGCGGCGTCCTTCGCGGACATACAGCGCAAACGGCCAGTGACCGGTGGACTCAAACTCGTCTTTGGAAAGCCCGAACTTGGCTATCGCCTTGCGGGTGCTTTCGGGCACGCGGGGATCGTTTTGGAAGAAGTACATCAAGCCCTTTTGGTAGTTGAGATGGGCGTCAAAAATCTCCTTGCGCCTTTCGTATGAGGCCTCAGGCCATTCGTAGTTGCCGCCGATAAAGTCGGTGCTGAATGCGGCGCGGTTGTTTATGTCCGTCTTGCCGTTGGGCATTCTCGATATTATGAGCGGCCAGGCTTTGGGTTCCGCCTCAAAGTAGCGCGCGCCAAGCTCGTAATCTTCGGGATTGTAGCCTTCGGGCTTTTCGATTTTAACCATATTTTCAGGAACATCCGTCAGGCACATTCTGAAGCAGTACGCCTGTACTTTTTTATCGGCAACGCCGTCCGCCAACGGGGGTTCAGGGCTTATATATTTGAGCAGCCCGCTGGATTTGTCGCCCTTTATCTTGTATGGATCCACGCGCGATAGGAATCGGTGGCCGTTATGTTCGTTTGTAGCGCGGAAACCGTTGTAGTCCTCGCCGAACTGCGCGTTGCTTTCGCGGCCGACAAAATATTTTACCCCAGCCGCCGCCATGAGGTCGCCTTCAAAGGTGCAGTCTATAAACATTTTGCCGGGATACCTGTTGCCTTCAAGCGTGGAAATCGCGACAATCCTGCTTCCGTTCTTCTCTACGCCCGACTCCCTGTCGAGCCATTCGCCTCTTACGAGCTTTATGTTTTTGTGTTCTTTTATCCAATTTTCAAATACCCTTTCAGCGACGGAAGGCTCGAATATCCACATAACTTTGTGTTCGTCGTCGATTGCCTTTGTGCCCTGGCCTCTGGCCTTGAAGTTTTCGCGCTTCTGCCATTTCCAAGTTTCGGGCTTCTGGTATTCCTTCCATATTCTATGGTAGAATTCGCGTGACAATCCACCGATTGTGGCAGTTTTGCCGGAGTCCGTCATTCCTAGCCCCGAGCTCGACATCGCCCCAAGCCTTCCCTCAGGCGCAATCAATACGACCTTTTTACCGGACTTCGCCGCCTGGACCGCGGAAGTCACCCCCGCCGAAGTTCCGCCGTAAACGACTACGTCGTACGACTCGTCCGGAATGAGCGTAGAGCAACCGTAGAACACTGCCGTCAGAGCGGACAATGCAAAAATCAACAACTTATTTTTCATACAGCAATATATTTGTAATTAACCCCGCGCCGCATATAATTCACAGCGCATATTAGGCAAAACATAATGTCATTTTTTCATGTGGCTTCAATAAAAATTTTATTCGTTTTTATTCTCGAAATTTTCCCAAATTTTCCAAATAATTTAAGAATGAAACTTTTGTATTTTACTACGTTAATATCTGCTTTCGCAGCCCTTTGCGCGCATGCCGAAATAAAAACCCCCGCCATTTTTTCGGACGGCATGATGCTGCAGCAAAACTACGCGAGATTATGGGGGACATCAGAACCGAACGCAAAAGTAGAAATCGAAATATGCGGGAACAAATCCTCGGTAGTAGCCGACAAAAAAGGCAAATGGATGATTCCTATTGGAACGCCGAATGGCTCTTTCGAGCCTCATGAAGTCAAAATATATGAAAATTCCAAATTGGCAAAAACCTTTTCCAACGTGCTGTTTGGGGAAATATGGATTGCGGGAGGCCAATCCAACATGGACTTTTCTCTCAAAGGAGTCGAGGGCTCGGAAGAATATATAAAATCGGCGTCTGGCTCAAACGTAAGATACTTTTTGGAGGGAGGTTCAAGCAACAAAATGTTTAGCGCCGAAGGCATCGGCAAAAACCCCGAAACCGAATTTCCGGAAGGCAGCTCATGGATAATTCCAAGCCCAAAGAACGCTGGAAGGCTGCAAGGAATACCATACATATTTGCGGCGGAACTCTCTAAAAAAATAAAAATGCCCGTCGGGATAATTTACACCGGAACCTCCGGCACAAGAATGGCGGCATGGGTAAGCAGGCAAACCTACAATACTTCGCCCTTCTTTGAAAAGGAGAGAAAGAGATTTGCCGAGCGCTCAAAAAAATACGACTACAAAAAAGAAAAGGCGAAATTCGACGAGGAAGTGCGCACATACGACGAGCGCGTAAAAAAGGCGAAGGCAGAAGGCAAAGCCCCCCCGCCAGCTTGGACTGTTGCGCCGTTCCTCGCGCCGTGGCCCGACTCGCCCGACAAATGGTCAACCCCTTCCATGCTCTTTAACCTGAGAATAAACCCTCTGCGCGGATATTCCGCGAGTGGAACCATATGGTACCAAGGGGAATCGGACTCCTACGACGGCTTTTCGGAAAAATTCGAGGGCCTCATAAACGAGTGGAGAAGCGTTTTCATATCTCCCCATATGCCGTTTTTATTCGTCCAGCTGCCCTCGTACAAAGGCTGGAAATGGGAGCTGTCGCGCGCCGAGCAGGAAAGCATTGCAAAGAAATGTTCAAACGTATTTATGATTTGCTCCATAGATACGGGGGAGGAAAACGACGTCCACCCGCACGACAAGGTTGAGATAGGCAAACGGCTCGCAAAAGCCGCCTTCGCAAAAAGCGGAAAAATCTTTCCGTCGCTGCGCGTAGTTGACTACCGCGGGGATTCCGCAACAGTCAAATTTAAATACAAAAAAGGCCTCGAATGCCGCGGAAATTGCAGGGGCTTTGAAATTCTATCTGGCGGAAAATGGATTGCTGCGGACGGAAAATTTGAGGGAAGAAAAGTAATGCTAAAATCTCCCGACGGCTCAAATATAGATGGCGTAAGGTACTTGTGGAAACCGTGGGCAAAGCCGGACGTCTGCCTGTTCGACTCTGACGGCAACCCCGTCCCGCCCTTCTCCACCGAGCGCGGTGAAAAAAAGTAAATTGGCGTCGAATTCGCGCGGCGGCATAATTTTTTTACGAAAAAAAATCTTGGGAAAGCGCAAACCGCGTAAAATCTGCCTCCCGCACATTGAAAAATCAAAGAGTTATCATAAAAAAAAGCCGCGCCCACTCTGGGTAATTGTGCGTTCTACCAGAATCGAGCGACTTCACGCTTTAGAGGGATCGAGAAACCTCGCGCCCTACCAGAATTGCGCGACTTAGCGCCCAAAAAACGCGGGGCATTCGGCGCTCTTTAGCGAAAACATGCGGTTGACCACTTTATTGGGACCTCGAAGCCTCACGCTTTTGCTGAATCGCGGAACCCGTCCACTTTGGCAAAATTGCAAAACATCGCGCTTTACCGAAGCCACGCAATCGGCGCATTTTAGTGGAATTGCGCATTCGGCGCGCTTTACCGAAGCAGAGCGTATGCCTGCTTTATCGGAATTGCGAAAACCCCGCACCTAAAAAACTATAGTCGGCACCTCCTGCGTATGCAAACGCGCCCCACTCCGCCCCGCGGACTGCGGATTTTTGACAATCAGAAAAAATAATTTAGTCAGCACGAAAAAGAAAGAAATTCAATCTCAAAACGGCGAAGGCAACGCTACGCCGATTCCGAGAAGCAGACCGAATAACGCCATATTGGCGGAAGTCATCGCAAGCGCTTTTCCGTATTCTCCTGCGGTTCTCGCCGAGAGCATTTTAAGCCATGCCGCGGCATGCAACGGCAAATACGCCTGCGGAAGCAGCGCGCCCCACAGGTTGCCCGCAAATAAAGAGCATATCATGCACGCGGCAACGCCGAATAAAAGATACATAGCTCCCCCCGCTTTCGGGCCAAAGATTACCACAGTTGTCATCTTCCCATTTTTGAAATCCTGGATTCTGTCGCGGTAATTATTCAGTATAAGCAGAGTATCCACCACAAGCCCGCAAGCCAAAGACGCCGCAAAAACCTTTGCGCCCACTGAATGCGCCATTACATAATACGTAAAACACACCGGTACAAAGCCGAAAAATACGACAACCGCAACGTCCCCAAGCCCCCTCTCCGAAAGCGGGAAAGGCCCCCCGGTGTACAAATACGCAAACAGCACGCACGCTGCGCCGACAGCTATAAGCTCGATTCCGCCGTAAAATAGAAGTCCGCAACCGCACGCACACGCGCACGCCGCGCAAAGAGCAATCCCGCGCACCATCGCCGAAGGGGATATCCAGCCTTGCGCGCACGCGCGCCTCGGCCCTATGCGCTCAGCCCCGTCGGAGCCTTTTTTAAAATCTATGAGGTCGTTTATAAAATTCGCGCAAATTTGCATCAAAAACGCGAATCCAAAACATAGCGCCGACGCTCCCGTCGAAAAAGCTCCATCTGCATATGCCAGGCATGATCCAACTGTCACCGGCACCGCCGCTGCCGCGAGCGTCTTTGGCCGCGCCGCCAATATCCATGCAAGGGGCTTTCCGGGCTTTCTTTCTAATTTATTCATAGCCCCACCCTCCAATTTTTTTTAAGGGTTGCCTCGCCGCCGCAAACGAGCCGCTCTTTGCCGTCTGCAAGCTCCACCCTAAGCCTGCCCCGCGCGTCCACCCCGCGCGCCGTCCCGCAAAAAGCTTCGTTGCCGACACACACCTCGACACTCCTGCCAAGCAGCCAGTCAACCTCCGCAAAAGACTCGCCAACTTTCCCCAGATATTCGGGCGCTTTCAACACGCCCCCTATTGCGGCAACCGCAATGTCCGCAAGCTCCGGGCGCGTAATCGACAGGCTGAAAAGATCTCCCGCCGAACCGCGAATTTCCTCGGGCAGCTCCCCGTCCGAAAGTTTGGAGAAGTCAGCGTTTATGCCAATTCCAAAAACAGCGAACGCCGAATTTCCCGATAATTCGAGTTCTGCGAGCATTCCGGCAATTTTGCGCCCCTCGCGGGAATAAATATCGTTCGGCCATTTTAGAAACAATTCTGCCCCGCAGAGTTTTTTCAGTTCGGAACAGACGCCAAGCCCCGCCCTCACGGTAAACGACTCCATTTCCTCGGCAGTCCTGCCTATTTCGGCGCATACCGACAATGCGACGGACGCCCCCCTTTTTGAAAACCACTTTCTCTCGAGCCTACCACGGCCGGAAATCTGGTTTAGCGCAATAACGGCAAACGGCGCGCTCCGCCCAGACTTTAAGATCCTCACTCCCTCGGAATTTGTGCTTCCGAGCGACTCCTCGACGATTGCGGCGCATTCAATCCCGCGCGAGCACAGGCGCTTCCTTAAAATGCCCGCAACTTTTTCTGCGTCCGGAAAAATTTCTTGCATGTGCGGGAATAAACACCCTGCTCAAACAGCTGTCAACATATCAATGCCAAGATGCCGGCGCCGGCACAAGCACTTTGGCATGCAGCTAAAAAACGGGCGGACAAAAAAAGTTATGAAAAACAATGCGCCACGCCATCGGGGAAAATCAAAGCGCCGCCGACAAATTTTCGCCCAGTATTCTCCCGGCACAATCTGGCTAAATGCCCGCTGCCCCATGCGCAGGCGCAAAATTGCGCGCCGCGCACGAACAACCGCGTAGGCGAAAAATATTCCCGCTATTTTTCCGACTTTTTTAGAATTGCGGAAAATCCCTCGCCGCAGACATATTCCGAGCCCTTTTTCAGGCTTATTTTTCCGTCCGACAACTCGAAAATTTTATCGAGTTTAGGCCAGCGGTACTCTCCAAAGACCGAATCGAGAACATATATTTTTTCCACCTCGAAGCCCTCTGGCAATTCAACCTCCCCATCTGGGGCAGTCATGCAAAAGAACAGGCGCTTAGTTTCGGGGTGCACTGCCCACACGCAATTTTTATCCATGTGGGCTGTCGGAGATGAATATTCGTTTTCGTCGGCGTCCCATTTGCGCTCCGAAAGCGGCGTATTGTTCAAATTCTCCCATGTGGCGAGCGCGCGCGTTATTTTTAGGCGCGGAGGAATGTCTCTTATGCTCTTTGCTGTCGGGCACGGGTTCCCAAACCATGCGCTCCATGATCCGACAGACGCGGCGAGCCCTATATTGCGAATTTCGCGGGCAAAGTCGTACGCCGAAAGGTCGCTTGAAGTCGCGATTGTGGAAGCGTCGAGTATTCCGCCCTCAAAATTGCGGTTGTCTGCCGCAAAGTCCTCCGACGGCGATTCCGACATTGCAAGGTCCGGCATGGCTCCTTCAAATTCCGGTTTATTGAATCCTCCGTCCAGAATGCGCTTTACGCAATCGCGGTAGACAAGCCACGGATCCATTATGAATTTTACGTCGGGATTTAGCTTGCGCAGCTCGTTTCTGAGGGCGCAGCGGTAGCGCATTGTCCCCTCGGAATAGGTCGGGTAGTCGAGCTTTTCGCCTTTTGGAGCCGAAACGCTGTCGGAGCCCGTCCAAAATTCGAGGCTTACCTGGCGCGGACGCTTCCATTGCGGAGATTTTCCATAAAAATCCCCCGTTGGGTCGGGTACGTCCCATGAGCAGCCGCCGAGCCTGAACTTCGGGTTTTTAGCCATTATGTTTTTTGCGCGCTCGAATATTCTACGGACTGTCCTGTCTATCACCGACTTCTTCTGGAAGTTCAGTTGAAGGCTGAAAGACGAATAATGTTGGTTGTTGTCACCTGTGATGTCCGCCGTCCACCAATCCCAGAACCAACCGCTTGCCATATTTTCCGGGAACGGCTTTGAGGCGTCTTTCATCGCGCAAATCGACTCCCACTCCTCTATTTGTTTTTTTGAATATTTTTTCTTTGTGTCTATCGTGCGGCTGTAAGTCATATACTCGGGCGTCTCCAACACAAACAGCAAGCCGTCGGACTCCTTAAAATTTTCCATTCCGGGAATGTACAATACATAGCGGTATCCCATATTTTTGGCAAATATCAAAGATTCCCGCGCGGAAGTTCCAGCCCACGAGCCGTAGTAGTTTCTGTAATCGTCGAGAGTGTATCGCCCACCGCCACCCTGAGCGGCCGCAACTGCTTCGAGCGACAAAAACGCCGACAAGATTAAAACGCAAAGTCCATTTTTAATACGTATATGCATAATAGATTTTATATAAAATTTCGGTCAGGCAAAGTCAAGGCGGATAAATATATTGCAATCATCGCCTTTTGGCATATTCTATAAAAATATGAAACGTATTTTTGCCTTTGCACTATTTACCGCATTTGCATTAGAATTGCTATCTTACGAAATTTATTCCGACTTTCCCGGAGGAAATATAAAAGTTGTGGAAAAAACCGGCAATAAAGCCACCATCACCCAAGACTACCGCGATTCCGACTGGTGGTTTTACTGGAACTTCGGGGTGCGGGGCGCGGAAGGCAAAACAATAATTTTTAACTTTGTAAATTCCGGAGACATCATAGGCTTCCGCGGCCCCGCCGCGAGCTTCGATGGCGGCCATACATGGAAGTGGCTCGGCTCGGACGGCGTAAAGCGGAGAAAAAGCGCATCGTCCTTTGAATTTTCCTTCCCCAAAGACGCAAAAGACGTGCGCTTTGCCTTCTGCATTCCGTATATGCCAGCTGACTTCGACGCCTTCATAAAAAAAGCCCCAGCGATAAAAAAACATTTTCTTGGCAAGACGAAAAAAGGCAGAGATAATTATTATTACACCCTCGGCAATCCCGACGGAAAGTTAAAAATCTTTCTGACTTCGCGCCACCACGCTTGCGAATCCACAGGCACATACGCAATGCAAGGGATACTCGAAGAATTTTTAAAAAATTCAACTCCATCTTGCGCCCTGCTAAAAGACGCCGAAATAATAGCAGTCCCATTTATGGACCTCGACGGCGTTCTCGACGGCGACCAAGGCAAATACAGAAAACCTCACGACCATAACCGAGACTACTCAGACTCTCCCATTTATCCCTCGGTAGCCGCTTTTCAGAAGCTTTACAACAAAAAGGCCGGGGAATCCCAAAAGACAGTTCTCATAGACCTCCACGCGCCTTTTATATATAAGGGGGTCGAAGGCGACAAAGACAACCGCACGTATGTCGTCGAGCCCCAGTTTAAAGACAACCTATCCAACCTGCGAAAATTCAGCGGCATATTGGAGAAAAAAACTCTGGCCTCCGGTAAAAGCTCGCTCAAACACCTGCAGAAATGGGACTACAAATTCGGGGCTTCAAACAACAATGCCGGCGACAAGAAAGACAGGACTGTCACGACATGGTCGTCAAAGCACCCAAAGTCCGTATTTTCGGCATCGATAGAAATTCCATACACCGACAATCAGGGCGTCGAAGTCACTCCCAAAAATCTGCGCGGGCTCGGAGCCGACATCGCGGGAGCGCTTGCCGAATATTTTGGGCAGTAATTCGCAAATTTTTTCAATATGGGAAAACCACTGGCAAATTTATTAAGCAACGGTAGAATTGAAAAATTTTTTATCCAACCTCCATGCGGATTATAGAATAAAAAATCTCAGCCAGGCCCTTCCCTAAGCTTCGGGATACGCTTGAAAGGCGGCATATTTTAATTTAAAATACAATAACTAAAAATATAAACTGCAATGTTTAAGAAAATAGCACTAATACCTGTTCTAAGCCTATGCTGCATGGTTTCAGCATTTGAAATCAGCACCGATTTTCCCGGGGGAAACATAGAGGTTTTGGAGAAAAGCAATAACGGCGCAAAAGTTGCGCAGCAAATGCGCGACACGTCCGAATGGTGGTTCTACTGGAATTTTGAAGTAAGCGGCGCCGCCGGCAAGACGCTCGAATTCAAATTTGCAAACGGCGATCCGATAGGCTCGTTCGGCCCCGCCGCAAGCTACGACGGCGGCAAAACTTGGGAATGGCTCGGCGCCGGATGCGTCAAGCGCGGCAAGGATACGTCCTCCTTTAAAGTGTCGATACCGCAAAACGCACAGTCAGCCCGCTTCGCATTCTGCATACCATATATGCCCGCGGACTTCGACGCGCTCGCAAAGGAGATTCCGTCTCTAAAAAAACACCCGCTCTGCAAGACCCGCAAAGGCAGGCAAAATTACTACTACACTCTCGGCAATCCCGACGGAAAACTAAAAATCTTTCTAACTTCCCGCCACCACGCTTGCGAATCCACAGGCACATACGTTATGGAGGGCATTTTAAGGGAATTTGCAAAAAAGGGAAGCGGAGCGTCAAGGCTGCTTGAAGACGCGGAGATTATAGCAGTCCCGTTTATGGACCTCGACGGCGTCGTCGACGGCGACCAAGGCAAATCGCGGAAACCGCACGACCATAACCGCGACTACTCTGAATCGCCAATCTATCCATCGGTGGCCGCTTTCAAATCTTTGTATAATAAGGCTTCGGAATCCGCAGAAACAGTCGTAGCTCTCGACCTTCATTCGCCTTGGATGTTCAGGGGCGGCAAGAGCGATACAAACAACCGCGCGTATTTTGTCGAACCCTTGGGCGCCAAGCTTGAAAATCTGCGCAGATTCAGCGGTCTGTTGGAGTCTGAAACCATGAAAGGCGAAGGCCGCATTGTCCATAAGAGCGGTTGGGACGTAAAATACGGAACACTTTGGAACAAGGGAAACGCAATCAAGAGCAGGACTTTTTCCGTGTGGACAGGCAAACACCCGAAGGCAGAGTTTACGTCGTCGTTTGAAACTCCCTACTCCGAAAACGAGGGGACAAAAATCACGCGCGAAAACCTCTTGGGTCTTGGCGCGGACTTCGCAAAAGCGCTCGAAAAATATTTTAGGCAATAGCGCCGTTTCCGCCCCTGCCCTGCGGATAGCTTTTCCTTTCAGCGCAGGCTTCTCAAGGCCGTTTAAAGCGCGCGGCTTTCTGCATTAAAGAAAGCCGCGCGCTTTTTAGCCGAACTTTCATCAATATTAGAGCGCGCGAGTTTTAACGGCTTGCAAAAGCGGCGGTGCAAACCGCGCGAGCTCTCGCGCAATCCAACGTAAATTGCAATATTTTAGGAATAAAAATGCATTAAAAAATCCGCAAGAAATCCGGCTTTCGGCGCGGGGCTTTGCGGACTATTTTATAAAAAATCACCGGGCCTCCTATCCCAAAACCCGGCAAATTTCGGGCAGCACAAGGGCGCACAAAATAAAAAAAAACTTTGACTATGCGCCCTTTTGAGTGTTTGATAAACTACAAACCAAACGCATATGATAAAAAAATTACACTTATTGATACTTGTCGCTGCAATGGCGGTCTCCTCCGCATTCGCCGCGCAAAACTTTAAATTCGCAAACTTTGGAGGCTCTTTTGAGACTGCAAAAAAAGCCGGATACGAAGGGGTCCAGCTCGACCACTACAAACGCGGCACTCAGGACGACAAAAACGGATACTCCCGCAAGGAAATCGACGACATGAAGAGCAAAATGAAGGAGCTCGACATGCAGGTCTGCTCTATATGCGTCCCCTGCTACCACAAATTCCTCTTTGAGGAAGACAAAAACTGCGTCGAATACATGAAAAATATCATCGACAACGCTGCGGAGCTCGGCGCTGAAAACATCTTGATACCCTTCTTCGGGAAATCGAGCCTCTACGAGAAGGACAAGCAGGTATTCCGCAAAGAGCGCCTCGAACCGCTCGTAAAGCGTTTAAAAGAAATTGCGCAATACGCGGCTAAAAAGAATGTAGTGCTCGCGCTTGAAAACACAATCAAGGCGGAAGACAACATCAAGCTGCTGGATATGATAGGCGAACCGAACGTCAAAGTGTACTTCGACACGCTCAATATAGTGTGGACCGGAGACCAGCCAGACGTCGCCATAAAAAAGCTCGGCAAAGACCGCATAGCCCAAATCCACCTGAAAGCAAACGCCGAGTTCTTCGACGAAGCCAAGCAGCCGGAGGATTTCAACAAGTGCTTCCAGGCGATTGTAGACAGCGGATACAAAGGCTGGCTCGTTCTCGAGCAGGGCGTAAAGAGGAAAGTGCATACATTGGACGAAGTTCTCTCGCACAACTTGAAATTCTTTAAGAACTCCGTGCTTTGCAAATAACGCATTCGCGCATTTATAAGGCGGCGCGGACGTGAAATTGCCCCCCGCCTTCCGCTAAAAACCGCCCTTGAAAGTCGGCGGTTTTTTTCGTGCTTCATGTTTGCAGGCATTTCGCACTTTATATTTGCGGGCAAATTAACAGTTAACTATTTTACAAGAAGGCATTGCTTGACGCAAAATTCTTTTGGGAGAAAATCACCTAAAAACAACATTTATGAAAATAGATCCCTCTACGCTAAAAATAACTGACATGCGTTTTGCCGACATAGACGGCGCGCCCAAACGCTGCACACTCATAAAAATATACACAAACCAGGGAATCGTCGGGTACGGCGAAGTCCGCGATGCGTCGAGCAGGACGTACGCAGCAATGCTCAAAAGCCGCATACTTGGGGAAAACCCCTGCAACGTAGAAAAGATTTTTAATAGAATAAAGCAGTTTGGCGGAGACTCGCGCCAGGCAGGCGGAGTCTGCGGCATAGAAGTCGCCCTGTGGGACATCGCCGGCAAGGCGTGGGGAGTGCCGGTATGGCAGCTTCTCGGCGGCAAATACCGCGACAAAATCCGCATATATTGCGACACCGACAGCGAAGGCGGCGGCCGCGATATGGGCAAGGCCCTTAAAGACCGCATGGCGCAGGGCTATACTTTCCTAAAAATGGACTTGGGAATAGAGCTTCTGACGGATATCGATGGGGCGCTTTGCGCGCCGCTCGGATTCCTAGAAAAAATGCGCGAATATAAAAAGACCGTATTTTCAACCCCCCACGGCTCGATAGACCCGCGCGCGATGAGAGGAGAAGCATACGACCTATTCAACACGGCGCACCCGTTTACGGGAATACACATCACTGAAAAGGGCCTCGACTATCTCGAAAAATATATGGCCGACGTGCGCGCCGAAATCGGATATGAAATACCGCTTGCAATAGACCACCTCGGGCATATTCCCGTGGAAGACTGCATCAAACTTGCCAAGCGGCTCGAAAAATACAATATCTCTTGGATGGAAGACCCAGTGCCGTGGCAGTACACAGACCAATACGTCCGCATGGCAAACGCCACGACAACCCCCCTCGCAACTGGCGAAGACATATATCTGAAAGAGGGATTCAGGCCGCTGCTCGAATCAGGAGCTCTCGCAGTAATCCACCCTGACATATTGACGGCGGGCGGCATTCTCGAAACTAAGAAAATCGGAGATCTTGCGGAAGAACACCACACGGCTATGGCCATACATATGGCGGAAAGCCCGATAGCGTGCATGGCGGCAGTCCATGTAGCGGCGGCAACGCGCAATTTTACGGCGCTGGAAGTCCACTCGGTCGACGTACCTTGGTGGGACAGCCTCGTAAACGGCCTTCCCAAGCCGCTCATAAACAAAGGCTATATCGACGTTCCAAACGCTCCCGGCCTCGGCATAGAATCTCTCAACGAAGACCTCATCAAAGAAAAGCTGCACGAGGACTTCCCCGAAGCCTGGGCGGATACCTCCCAGTGGGACAAAGAATGGGCAAACGACCGCCGCTGGTCATAATTCAAGCGGTTTTTAATATGCCGCCGCGCCGCATTCAGGCGCGGCGTATCGGCTCTAAAAATTTTCCGGACAAGCGAATAAATTATGAAGAAAAACTCCCTATTTCAGTATAAATGGTTCCTTGTGGGGCTGCTGTGGGTCGCTTATTTTCTAAACCAGGGTGACCGACAGATTTTCAACACAGTAATTCCCCTTATCAAGGCGGACCTCGGTTTGACCGACTACGATATAGGCGATGTTGTCATGATTTTCACAGCTGTTTATGGAATTTTGGTTCCGATATCCGGATTCCTCGGAGATTTAATATCCAGGAAATGGATAGTAATATGGTCTTTGCTAATATTTAGCGGCGGCACGCTCTGCACCGGCCTTAGCGGAGGAATAGTGCTTATGATAGTTTTCAGGAGCGTTGCGACCGGCGGCGGCGAAGCGTTCTACTTCCCTGCGGCAACTTCCCTTTTAAGCCAACTGCACTCCCACACGCGCGCGACGGCGCTTTCAATACATCAGACTTCGCTTTACGTCGGAATAATAGCTAGCGGATTTATATCCGGGTATATCGGGGAACATTACGGATGGCGGGCGGCTTTCTACGTATTTGGCTCGATAGGCGTTGTATGGGCTGTCTTGTGCATATTTGCAATGCAGAATACCCCTATGCCGGCGCCTTCGGAAAGCAGCGATAAGAAAATCGAAAAGACGAGCTTTTCAAAAATGCTCGGCGCGATTCTAAAAAAGCAGACTTTTTATTGCCTCGCGCTCGCCTTTGCCTGCCAGTGCTTTGTAAACGTGGGCTACAACACATGGATGCCCTCGTACCTGCACGAAAAATACGAAATGTCGCTTTCAATGGCGGGCTTAAACTCGATGCTCTGGCACTTCGCGTTCGCATTCTTCGGAGTTATGATAGGCGGAAAACTGTCCGACGCATTCTCGGAAAAATTCAAGCAATCGAGAATGTGGGCGGAATTTTTGGGGCTGTTTCTCGCGGTTCCGTTCATATTCCTATGCGGTTATACGGACAATTTCTGGATATGTTGCGCGGCGATGGCGGGGTTCGGCTTCTTCCGCGGCGTCTACGACTCCAACCTATTTGCCGCGCTGTTTGACGTAATAGAGCCCCGCTATCGGGCGACTGCCTCAGGGCTTTACCTGTCGTTCGCATTCGTAATGGGTTCTGTGGCGCCAAAGCTGATGGCCTACATTAAGGAAATCGCAGGTTTCAGCGCCGGAATAATGTCGCTCTCGGCGGCATTCCTGCTGGGTTCTGCGTTTGTCGCGGTTTCTATGCTCTTTTTCTTCAATAAAAATTATTGCGAGGAATCTGAATAACTTTAAGCAAAACAAAAATGATAAAAGAACTGTTTAATTTAAAAGGCAAGACGGCCCTTGTCACAGGCGGCGGGCAAGGCATTGGAAGGGCGATAACGCTCGCTTTGGCCGAATACGGGGCAGACGTAGTCATAAATTATAGGAGCCACTCCAAGCTCGCCGAACAAACTGCGGCAGACGCTGAAAAATTTGGCGTGAAAGCGCACCTATGGCAATTCGACCTCGTCCGCGCCGACGTCGGAAAGGCATGGGGGGATTTTTCCGAAGCAAACGGAGTCCCTGCCGACATACTTGTCGCAAACGCGTCAATGCAGGTTCGCGCTCCGTACGATCAAGTGACAGACGAAGATTTTGAAGCCCAAATAAACGTCAACTTGCGCTCGACCCTGCGACTGATTAAGGAAGTAGTCCCGCACATGTCCAAGAACCACTGGGGAAGAATTCTGAATATCGGCTCAGTCCAGCAGGCGAGGCCGCACAAAGATATGTGCGTATATGCGGCATCAAAAGCGGGATTGGTAAACCTCGTAAAAAATCTCGCGCCGCGCCTTGCGCCGATGGGAATTACGATAAACAATCTTGCCCCGGGCGCTATCGCCACCGCCCGCAACGTCGACGCCCTCGCGGACGCCGACTATAAGAAGGCCGTGGAAAGCAATATTCCCCTCGGATATGTTGGCGCCGCAGAAGATTGCGCGGCAACCGCGCTTTTGCTTTGCTCCGACGCCGGAAGATACATAACAGGCGCAGATTTCTTTGTAGACGGCGGATTAAGCCTTCGTTTCTAACTTTTTAACAAACCTCAAACACCAACATTTAACACACAAAAAAATGAGCGTAGACCAATATAAAAAAGAAGTCGGAATGATGAATCTCGAAAAGCTAATCGAGACGCGGGAATACAAGCCAACATGCGATTTCCCGATACCCGCAAAAGAGCTTTTAGCGAGATTTGAAAAGCTTTACACGGGAGCGGTAAACGATGTGATGAGGGAATTTTGCCTGTTGAACCAAGCCTTGCCTTGGTACATAAAACCCCTGCGCGAATACAGGACTGTCGCCGGATTCGCGTTCACAGTCAAGAGCGCGCCAAACGTAATGATCCGCGGCGAAATGGAGTTCAGGACGCAAATGCTTGACGAACTCGGCGAAGACCACTTTGTATTGTGGGACACGAGCCGCGACGAAGAAGCGACTCTTTGGGGAGGCGTAATGACCGCAACCGCAAAGGGCAAAAAAGTAAAAGCAGCCTGCATCGACGGCGGCATACGCGACACCCACCAGATTCTTGAAGCCGATTTCCCTATATTCTACAAATACAGAATATCCAACGGGAGCCTCGGCCGCTGCCTCATAACGCACTATCAAGTTCCGATTTTAATAGGCAAGGCTCTCATACGCCCCGGAGATGTGATTCTCGGAGACATTGACGGAGTTCTCGTTGTCCCCCGCGATGTTGCCTACGACGTGCTAATCCGCGCCGAAGAAATTAAGAGCAACGAGAAAAAAATCTTCGGGTGGGTAAAAGAAGGGCAATCCATACAGCAAATCACAGAAAAGGGCGGATACTTCTAATTGCCCTGCAACCCTGCATTTCGGCGGGGAATCGCGGAAATGGTTTTTATTAAAATCCATT